>Ga0207770_100419_pt1 | contig 22392 bp, 22 predicted proteins | sample A23E2SouthBayCA_FD_187729 | JGI IMG/M metagenome (GOLD analysis project Ga0207770, IMG submission 187729) | Aerobic enrichment media microbial communities from Eden Landing Ponds, California, USA - A23 E2 (SPAdes) | ecosystem: Environmental > Aquatic > Marine > Unclassified | place: Emeryville... | reverse complement strand
CGGTTGCACGATCGTCTCGACCGGGCAAAAGATCCCGATTGCAGCCGAGTTCACCGAGAGTAAGCAAGCGCCAGAGGAGACGGCGATGCGCGTCACGCGTGACGCGCTCGCCGTCGCCACACCGATCTGGATGCTTGGAGACAGCGCCTACGACACGCTCGACTGGCACGACCACCTGCTGGCCGCAGGGGTCGTGCCAGTCGCTCCGTACAACGCGCGAAACACTGACGACCCAAAAGATATCGAGTACAGAGTCGAAGACCGCATTGACGAACACAGCGAGGACGTTCAGCTGAAGCAGTCCACGTTGGATGAGACGTACAACCGCCGTACTGGAGTCGAACGAACCAACGAATCAGTGAAAGACTGCGGCCTCGGGCGAACGCACGCCCGAGGCCGCGTCCACGCGCGAGCACAGGTGTTCCTCGCTCTGTGCCTTCGCCTCGTCGTCGCTATCACCAACTACGAACGCGGAGACAATCCGGGGAGCACGGTCATCACGGTGTGAGAAGAGTTCTATGACACCCTCCTACATCAACTAGTGATTCGGGGTCTTTTACCCGAACAAACACAGCACAAGCGATGAAATCAGAGAAATCACCGCGAATATCGTCTACCACAGCGACATCAGCACCAACAAGACTGCCTGCCGAAACGTCATCTCCCATCACGACGTCAACACGGGAAATAACCGTCACGACACCAGCGCCCTACGGTGAATTCAAGACAGATGTACTCAGAGGATTAGAAGAATACTCAGACGTGCCGGTTCGATTTAGAGGAATGCAAATTATCGATTCAGAGTTATATTTAATTGTTAACTATACGGATATCAGCGAGCCAGATAGTTGGTACCTACGTGGTAGGGAGCGGAACGCAATCGTCGTGTCATATGCTTGGGCTCTCCGGCAACACGATGACGACGACCTCTCCAGTAAAGTACCAGTTGCGATGCGAATTCTAGAGATAAACAACACAGGTACAGCACCAATCTCCTCATACGTACCGACCTCAGATGTTCAAGACTGGAATGATGGTGAGAAATCCGGATATCAATTATTCAGAATCGTAGAACTGGGGACTCGAAATCAGACAGCGGACGAAAGACAAAAAGTGAAGAGTATCGACCGAGCCTGGGAAAACCGCACATTCCATAACGAGTCTTACGATCCATGTTGTTAAATTCGACTACGGAAGCTTTGCCCACGCGATCTAACTCAGACGTAAGACGGTCGATAAGTCCAGACTGGGTAAACAGCCGCGATCAGAGTACAGGATGGCAACAGGACCCAGAGGTCACGGCCCAGCCCCTTCGAACGGATTTAAGCCAGTGTACGATCAAGTATAGACCGATGTACCGCGCTCGCGACGAAGTCGAGAACGAGGCCTGGCTGGAGGACCTCGAGGCGGCGGCCGAGGGCCTCGACCTCGACGCTGCCGCACGGTCGCGGGCGGGGGATCTCTTCCTCTCGAACCTGCCCGACGACGACCGCTCGAAGCGGGCGGTGCTGGCGGCGAGTCTCTACGTGGCGGGACTCGTAGAGGGAGACCGCCGGTCACAGGGCCAGGTCGCCGAGGAAGTGGGCGTGGCGCGACTGACGATCCAGCAGCGCTGGAAACCGATACTGGAAGCGGCCGGACTGGACGCTCCCGAGTGGTGAGCCAGTCGCGGTCCTGCGTTCACTCGTCGACGGTACTGCGCGATTCCGGACGGGCGCGACCGTCGCGTTCGGGCGTGAGGTTCCCGTGTTCGTCGATTTCGCCGTTGACGATGCGAGTGCTGGAGATGATCTCGCCGTCCTCGGCGCGGACGTGGTCGACGACCTCGATGTCGAGCGGGTCGAGCCCGCGGTCGAGCCGTATCTCGTTGATGTGGCGACCGCCGGTTTCTGTCTCGGGGGAGACGACCAGCGCCCCGAACTTCGGTTCGGTGGCGATGCCCGTCGGTTCGGTCAACTCGCGGATCTCGAAAGTCCGGTCGTACTCCGCGGCGAAGGACTCGAGTTCGGCGGCGAGGTCACGTTCGCGCTCGTCGTATGACCTGACGTACCGGTCGTCGTCGCGGGTCTTGGGAGCGAGCTCGTCGCTGGTCAACCCGACGGTGACGTCACCGAGTTCGAACGCGCGTTCGAACAGCGCGCGGTGCCCGTCGTGGATCGGGTCGAATGTCCCACCCAGCGCGACGTTCATGTTCTCCCCGTATCGGCCTCCGGATATAGTGCCTTCGGCTTCGGGGAAGCGTGCAACGGATCGACGAACAGTATCTGCGACTGCTTACTCGTCGTCGTCCGGTACGTCGCTCACGTCCACGTCCTCGGACTCGTCGGTGTCCCCGTCGTCGTCAGCGGCGTCGGCGTCCTCGACAGTGATGGTGACGGGGTCCTCACCGGTCGAGGGAGTCGGTGGTGTGTCGACGTCCAGCGCGTCGTCGAGGTTGAAGACGGTGTTCAGCTGGTCCTGGACGTCGTCGACGATGTTGCCGACGAGTTCGCTCGGGGCCATCGCCGCGTACTCGTAGGGGTTGTTGCCCGCACCGTCGCTCTCGCGTTTGTGCCGGGTGACTTTCTCCTCGTCGTGGAGTTCCGCGAGCGCCTCGCGTACCGTGCTGGGATACAGGCCGGTCCCGTCTGCGATCTCGTCGCTGGTGCTCTCCGGGTGCTCGCGCAGGTAGACGTAGATGCGAGCACGCGTCTCCGTCTCGAGGACCCACGAGAGCAGGTCGACGATCCCCTCGTCGAACTGCTCGACCGCGCGGTCGGCCTCCTCTTCGAGCCGGTCGCGCACGTCCCCGCCCTCCAGGTCTTCGTCCGGACTGTCCGTACCCTCGTCGTCTGCTTGATCGTCGGTAGACATACGTCCTCTCTACGAGGACAAAAGCCCCTCGCGGGTAAAAACCTTGCCGACGGACCGAAGACCCGGGAATCCCAGCAATCGACATATGAGACCGTTCGACCACCGAAAGTGTCGATACAGGTGGGCCCTGAAACCGGTTACTCGTACTGGAGGGCAAGCGAGTCGGCGAGAGCGGCGACGCCCTCCTGCTCTCGGAGACGGCGCTGTCGACTGGCACCGCTCTCGGCCTCGAAGACGTCTTTGATGCCCGAGACGCCGAGGCGCGAGGCCTCGCGCTCGACGAGTTCACCGAGCGAGACGGTGTCCTCGAAGTCGGGCGTGAACAGGTCGGCTTCGCGGCCGTGGCGGATCGCGCGCCACTTGTGCTCGTCGTGGAGTTCCCGTCGGGCCCCGGTGGCGGTCTCGCCGTCGTCGTAGCGAGCGCCCAGGTCCGCGACGAGCGCCGCGACGTATTCTACGAACGCCAGCACGCGGTCGGGGTCGGCCTGTCCATCGGGCGTGCGGACCTCGACAGTACCCAGCACCGAGTGGGGGCGGACGTCGTACCAGAGTTCGCCGCGGTCGTCGATGCTGCCCGAGTCGACCATCCGACGTTCGAACCGGTCGAAGGCGTCGTAATCTTCGAAGCGGGTCGGCATCCCGGTGTTTGGCAGCCCCTCGAAGATCTTGGCACGGGCCGACGCGAGACCAGTGTCGAAGCCGTTCCAGTACGGCGAGTTGGCCGAGAGCGCGAGTATCATCGGGAGGTTCGCGCGGATCTCGTTCGCGATCCAGACCGCCTTGTCGGCGTCGTCGACACCGACGTGGATGTGGAGTCCCGCAGTCGTGTTCCGGTGCTGGGGGTACTGGATCCGGTCGAGTTGCGAGCGGTAGCGTGGCTTCTCGGCGTGTTCGAGTTCGCGCCACTTCGCCAGCGGGTGGAGGCCGGCAGCGGCGATACCGTACCCGTGAGCGTCGGTGTGGTCGACGAGCGCTTCACGCATCGCGACCAGATGCTCACGTGGGTCCTCGTCGGGTTCGATCCGGGGCGTCTGGGCCTCGATCACGCACTTGAACAGTTCGTGGTCGAGCCGGCCCGCCAGTACGTCCGGCGGGTCGGACCCGTAGACGAGTGTGTCGGTGCCCGACGTGGGGCGTCCGTACTCGTCGACGACGTAGTACTCTTCCTCGATCCCGAGCGTCCCGGCCCGGTCGAACCGCTCACGCGAACCCCGCTCGTCCATCGCCCGAGTCGTCGGTCCGGGCGCGCTAAAACCTTCCCCTCCCGGGCGCCCTCCCCGGGAGTCCGGTGCGGTCGAAGCCTCGACAGACACTCGGGTGGGACCACGAGCGCGTTCGCCCGGCCCCCGACAGTGCGCCTCTCGTCTCCGTCGCCCTGGTGAGTCAGACGTCGCCCTGGTCGGTCAGACGTCGAGTTCCAGTCCGTCGTAGGCGAACTCGACCCCGAGGTGTTCGTACTCGACCTCGAGGGCGCGGTAGTCGTCGTAACTGCGTCGGTAGAGTTCCTCGATCTCGGTCATGACGACGTGGTCGGCCTCGACCGCGCGAACCTGGTCGAGCGACTCCTCGAACGTCATCTCGTGGGCGATCGCGTTGTGCTCGGCCTCGTTCGTGACGAGCGTGTCGCCCGCTGGCGTCTCCCGGAAGTATCCGGTCTCCTTGACCCAGCAGTCGAGCGCGGGCAGGCGGTCGAGGTCGAAGTGACGGTTCTCGTCGGGCGAGAGGAACACGGTCGCGTCGCCGTCCTCGAAGCAGAACCCCGAGATAGCGTCCGGACCGTCCGGTTCGATGGGCGCGGAGTGGTGCGTGACTCGGGTGTCACCGAGGTCCATCGTCTCGCCGTCGGCGAGCAGTCGGACGTCGGCCCACGCGTCGACGAGGTGGGCCAGTACCTCGTTGCCCTCGACGGCGCGCCGGTGAGTCGCCTCGCTGAGCACGAGCGTCGGGACGTCGCCCACGAAGTCGGTGAGTGGCGGGTCCTCGCCGCCGAGCGCCTGCAGGACCCGCAGCCCGAGCGTTTGGTCGGCGTGGAAGTGCGTGAGGAAGACGTACTCGACGTCGACGATCCCCTCGCGGTTCAGCGTCTCCCAGACGAGTTCGGGACAGTCGACCAGCGCTGCGACGTCGTGGACGTACAGGGCGTTGCCGCGGCGGGCGTAGGGCACACCTCGCTCGCGGGCCTCGACGCAGACGCGACACTGACAGGTCGGCATCGGCGTCGGACTGTTCCCGCCCGACCCCAGCACGGTGAGTCGCATGGTCGAACGAGGACTGCCCGCGGTTTCTAACCCCGGGGTGGCCCGAGAACGACGCCCACACCGAGAGTGTGTGGTCGCACGTCCACACGACGTGGGTGTGAGTCAGGACCGAGGTCGCGCGACGACGCCGAGGTGGTCGTCGTGGTAGGGGGCGAGGCGTTCGGTTTCGAGAATCTCGTAAGCCCCGCGGAGGTCGTCGAGGACGTCCGAGAAGACGTCTTCGGGGTCGCGCGTGACGTCTTCACTCCGGGCCTTGATAGCCAGCAGGAGCCGCCCGTCATCGCGGAGAAAGCGGGCGTTGGTCGTCGCGACAGCCGCCTGCCCACGTGTGGCGACGTCCTGGACGACGACGTCGACGGGCTCTACGACGTGTGCGTATTCCTCGGGCGAACGAGCGTCAGCCAGGAGCGGAAAGAGCCTGTCCCGGGGTTCGGCGGTATTCAGGAGGTCACGCATGGGCCGGGCGGCGAACTCGACGGCGTACGTGGGCCCGGCGAAGTCGGCGACGTGACTGACCGTCGTTCCCGACGCGGCCCCGAGATAGAGGACCGTCTCACCACCGACGAGACCGGTGTCCATGTCGAGTTCCAGCATCCCCCCGAGTTTCGAACGGTGGGGATTCCAGGCTCGCCACTCGCCGTCGGTGGGTTCGCCGTAGACCGGTTCACCCTGCGTGGCGAGGCGGTCGCTTCCCTCGAAGGAGCGCCGTTCGACGCCGTCGGGGAGGGTCACTGGTCGTCACCTCGGGCACGGATAGTTCGAACTCGCTCGTCGAGTTCGGCGTCTAATTCGGGCCGGCGCTCGCCGCTGTAGTGGTCGACGCGGGCGGCGATCGTGAGTTTCCCGGCGACAGCGCGGGCGGCCGACCCTCTGTCAGCCTGGCGAGTCCCCCTGACGTACTCGTGGGTGTAGATGACGCCGTGTTTCGGGGACGGGGCGTTGCCGCTCAGGTGAGCGAACAGCGCGTCTTCGGCACCGAGCACCTGCACGGTACTGGAGGGTTGCTTCGCCAGGTCGCCCAGTCCGCCCGCGAGCGAGATAAGCCGAGCGGCGAGCACGGGGCCGGCCATCGCCGCGAGGTTCGGGGCGACGTCGTGGGCCGCGGTCTCGACGAACCGTTCGAGTTCGTCCGCTTCGTCGGCGAGTTCGGCGGTGCGCGTCGCCAGCGCGACGAGTCGGTCGGTGCCGGGGTCGGAGATGCCGTCGTCAGACCCCGAGCGGTCGGGTTCGGGTGGCCCTTCGGCGGCGAGTTCACGGGCGTACTCGACGCCCGAGCCGGCGTCGTCGAACCGGCTGCCGGCCCACTCGGCGACGCGCTCGGCGAGTTCGTTCGCCGTTCGTCGGGCGTCGTCCATCGCTCTGACGGCGTGGACCAGCTGACGGTCGTCGGCCCGCTCGCGCTCGCGGACCTCGCGGCGCGCGGCCGAAAGCGTCAGGTCGTGAAGCCTGTCGTAGTAGTCGTCCTCGTCGGTGGCGTAGCCCGTCTCGATCGCCATCGCCGGCCAGTCGGCGGGATCCTCGGACTCTCCCGCGCTGAGTCGCTCGATGGCCGCCTCTCGGTCGGACGGGTCGAGGCCGGCGAACCACCCGTCCCCGGCGTGTGTCCCGTCGGTCATGTCCCCCTCTACAGGGTCGCCCCGTATATCGGTTCCCGAACGTACTGGACGAGAGAGCGAATCGATGTGTCACTCCGGCTGACGGATCTGTGTGGTGCAGTTGCTGACGGGCGTCTCCGGGATCGACGGCGTGACCGTGGGCCCGTCGTCCACGTCGAACGACAGGTCCGCGCGGAGCGTCTGTGCGCCCCAGTTGACGACCCAGAGTCCCAGCCCCGAGGAGTGGCGCAGGGAGGACTCCTCGCCCTCGCGGACCGGTTCGAGTTCCGAGGGCGGGATGCCCGGCCCGTCGTCCGAGACGACGAACCTGACGCCGTCCTCCAGGGTCTCGAAGGCGCGTCGTTCGCCGATACGCGAAACCGAGAGGACCTGTCGGAGGAACTGCTGGCGGAAGACGGCGTACCCCCAGAACACCGACTGGACGCCGAGACCGACCTGCGTGATCGGAAAGCCCGGCGGCCCGAGGCCGAGCGTCCGGAGGGCACTGGCGACGACCGGCACCGACGTCCCGACGACGAACGCGAGGACCTGCCCCCGGACGAGCGACTCGCTCTCGAAGACCGTCTGCAGGGCGAGCAGGAAGCCACCGATGAACGTGGCGTAGAGGTACAGGCCCAGTATCGCACCGACCGGGCCGACGGACGCGTCGACGACGACGCCGACCGACACCCGCAACTGCGTGACGTCCCCGACGAGCGGCGGCCACGTCGGGACCAGGACATAGAGCAACGTACAGGCGAGCAACGGCGTCGCCGCCGGGAGGAATCGCTTCGGGTCGAGCCACTCCCGGTGACCGGTGTAGGCGACGATGAACCCGAACCAGAGGACGAGGGTCAGGACGCTCAACCCGATGCCGATGCCCCACAGACGGAGGCGAAGTCCGCCCGGTGGCGTGAGCAATCCCCAGATCGTCAGCAGCACCCAGACCGCGGCCGTCGCCTCGAGCGCGACGAACCAGCGGACACCCGGACTGTCCCGGTGGCGCCACCCGAAGGCTCCCAGGCCGACGACCGGCACCGTCGTCACACAGAGGAGCTAGACCACCGGTGAGACCATATCTCGACGGTATCGTGAACACGCGCACAAGCGTTGCAGCCCGATTTTCAGTGTTGAGTCCCGGGAGAGTCGCGAGTCAGCGGTCACCCGACGGGTGAACGCTGATCCCGTTTCTCGCGGTTCAACGGCGCTCGAATCGCCGGATCCCCGAAAACGTATTTATGTGGGGGTTCCCTATGCCAATTAATGTCTCACGCACCCGACGCCGACTGGCGGGAGGCCGAGCAGGCGTTCGAACACGACGTCGTCGGCGACGGGACGCTCTCGGCGATGTTCGAGCGCGCGGTCGACGCCTACGGCGACGAGGTCGCCCAGCGATACAAGGGTGGCGTCTACGACCGGTCGCTCCCCGAGACCGTCGTCCCACCGGCACCCCCCGGCGAGTACACGTCGATCACGTACGACGAGATGGGTGGGATAGTTCGGCGACTGGCGGCAGGGTTTCGCGACCTCGGGGTCGACAACGGTGACGCGGTCGGCATCTACGCCGATACGCGCATGGAGTGGGCGCTCTCGGATTTCGGCGTGCTGGCTGCCGGCGGTGTCGTGACGACCGTCTACACCGACTCCTCGTCCCGACAGGTGCAGTACCTCCTCGACGACCCGGGTGCTTCGGGCGTCGTCCTCGAGAACGAGTCCCTCCTCCGGACGCTCGAGCGCGTCGAGGACGACCTCGACCTGTCGTTCGTCGTCGTGATAGACGAGTACAGCGGCGACCGAGACGACGTCTACACCCTGGCCGAGGTCTACGAGCGCGGTGACGAGACGTTCGACCGCGAGACCTACGACCAGTGGCTCGATGCTCGCTCGGCCGGCGACCTGGCGAGTCTCATCTACACGTCGGGGACGACCGGCCAGCCAAAGGGCGTCCGACTCACCCACGAGAACTTCCGTGCGAACGTCCACCAGTGCATGGCCCGGGTCGGCGAACGTCCCGACAAGGACCCGGACACGCCGGTGCTCGACAGCGACTCGCGGACGATCTCCTTCCTGCCGCTGGCACACGTCTTCGAGCGTCTCTCCGGGCACTACCTGATGTTCGCGGCGGGTGCGGCGGTCGGCTACGCCGAGAGTCCCGACACCGTCGCCGAGGACATCCAGGCGCTCTCGCCGACGACGGGTGCGAGCGTCCCACGGGTGTACGAACGCATCTTCGGGACGATGCGCGAGCAGGCCAGCGAGTCGGGTGTCAAGGCCCGCATCTTCGAGTGGGCGGTCGACGTCGCGAAGGAGTACGCCCGTGCCGAGAATCCGGGAGCCGTGCTGTCGGCGAAACACAGCATCGCGGACAGGCTCGTCTACTCGACAGTCAGAGAGAAACTGGGCGGGAACGTCGACTTCCTCGTCAGCGGCGGCGGCAGCCTCAGCAAGGACCTCGCGGAACTGTTCCTGGGCATGGACGTCCCCATCGCCGAGGGGTACGGACTGACGGAGACCGCGCCGGTCGTCTCCGTGAACCCCATCGAGGACATCAGGCCCGGGACACTCGGGCCACCGGTCGTCGACGTCGACGTGAAAGTCGACGAGTCGATGGTCGGCGAGAACCAGTTTCCGGACGCCGAGGGGACCGTCGGCGAGTTGCTCGTCGACGGCCCGAACGTCACCGACGGCTACTGGAACCGGCCCGAGGAGACCGACGAGGCCTTCGACGACGACGGCTACTTCCGGACCGGCGACGTGGTCGAACTCACCGACGACGGTTACCTGAAGTTCAAGGAACGCCTCAAGCAGATCGTCGTCCTCTCCACGGGGAAGAACGTGGCACCGGGGCCGATCGAGGACCGGTTTTCGACGAGCGACCGTGTCGACCAGATCATGGTCGTCGGCGACGGCCAGAAGTTCGTCGGCGCGCTCGTCGTCCCCAACTTCGAGGCGATGGACCGGTGGTCCGAGGAGGAAGGGGTCGACCTGCCCGACAGTCACGCCGCGCGCTGTGAGGACGACCGCGTCCACGCGTGGGTCGACGAAGCCGTCCAGAAAGTCAACGCCGACCTCGAGCGCATCGAGACGATCAAACAGTTCGCCCTGGTCCCCGACGAGTGGACCTCGAACGCGGACCTGCTGACTCCCTCGATGAAGAAGAAACGCCGCAACATCCGCGAGGCTCACGCGGAGGCGATCCGCCGGATCTACGACGAGGAAGTCGAACAGCCGGCTCGCTGAGCGGTCGCAGTTCCCTTCTCCGGGTCACGTCACTCGGTAAGCACGCGGACTGTTCGTCGGCGGGGCCCGTCGCAGTCGACGAACAGGATCGACTGCCAGGTGCCCAGGTCGAGGTCGCCGTCGCTGACGGGGACGGTGACGTGTTCGCCCAGGAGCATGGCCCGGAGGTGGGCGTCGGCGTTCCCATCGAGTTCGTCGTGGCGCCACCCCTCGTCGGGGACCAGCCCCGCGACGGCGCGTTCGATGTCCGCGAGCAGTCTGGCTTCGGCCTCCTAGACGATTACGCCAGCGGTGGTGTGTTCGACGAAGACGGTGCAGGTACCGTCGGCGTCGTCGGGCAGTGCGGTCGCGACGTCCGGCGTGACGTCGCGGACGTCGATGGGGTCGTCGGTCGAGACGGTGAACTCGGGCACGTCTGCTCGGTCACGCAGGAACGAGAAAGCAGTATCGGGCGTGGGTCAGGTGAGCCAGTCGTCGGGCGTGGGTCAGGTGAGCCAGTCGTCGGGCGTGGGTCAGGTGAGCCAGTCGTCGGGCGCGGTTCAGGTGAGCCAGTCGTCGGGCGCGGTTCAGGCCAGCCAGTCGTCGGGCGCGGTTCAGGCCAGCCAGTCGTCGGGTTTGGTGTCGTAGTCGACGTCGTCGGCCGCGAGGTGGGCGACGTCGTCCCAGGCGAGTTCCTGCATCGTCACCTCGTCGCCGTCGTATCTCAGGAGTCGGCCCACCTCCTCGGGTTCGGGTTCGCGGTCACGGCGACGGGCCACCTCGACGTCGTGTTCGTCGAACTCCTTGACGATGGTCTTGAGGTTGACAGGGCGACCCCAGAGTTCGAAGACCCGTTCGAGGACGTCTCTGGCCTGCTTCAGGTCGAGCATGACGCCGTTGTACTGGTGGGCCAGCAGGAGTTCGTTGCGGTTGTTGTAGTTGCCGTCCTCCACCACGACGGTGGGTTTGCCGAAGTTGGTAAAGGACAGCATGAGTTTCTTTTTCACGTCCTCGTAGTCGGTCGAGGTGACGCGGTAGTCGCCCGAGGCGTGGGTGTACTCGTAGGTGAAGTAGTCGTTGTCGTCGACGAACTCCTGGGTGAGGAACTCGTCCAGGAAGGTAACGTCGTTGTGACTCTCGCGGATCTCGAACATCCGGTCCCACCCGCGCGTGTACTCGACGTCCGCCAGCGCTTCCTCGACGGACCCGTAACGCGAGTCGTCGAACATGTACCGCGAGACCCGTTCGAGTTCGGCCTGGCTGACGGCCGCGAGGAACCCGCGGTTCTGCGGTTTGACCAGCGAGTAGTGCCGTTCGGCCATCCCCTCGTACGTGAGGAGTTTCCAGGGGTAGGTGGCGACGTCTATCTCGCCCGCTCTCGCGGCTTCGAGCGCCTCGGCGTCGATACGGTGGTCCTCGGGGTCGAGTTCGTCGAGATTCGCGGGGTCGATCGAGGCGACCGTCGGGTCCGGGTCGAGGACGTCGAGGACGGCGTCGAAGTCGACGGTGTCGTGGAAGTTGCGCCACGTGATCCCGTCGACCCGGAGCAGGCGCTCGACGACCTCCCGCCGGTTCTCGGTGCTCTCGACGTACTGCCAGATCTCCATGCCGAGTTTGTAGGGGTTCAGGCCGGGCGAACCCAGCACCTGAGCCATGTGGTCGGCGTAGAGGACGAACTCGTCGTCGCCGGCGAAGTTCTCGCCGGTCATCATCGCGGATTCGAAAAAGGCGGCCCACCCCTCGTTCATCACCTTCGTCATCTTCTGGGGCGCGAAGTAGTACGCCTCGCGGCGCATGATCTCGAGGACCTCGCGCTGCCAGTCGGTCATCTCCACGGCCCGGTCGGCGGCGTCGTCGTAGGCCATCCCGTGGCGCAGGAGGAAGCCGACGATGTCCGGTTCGGGTTCGTCCGGGAACGTCACCTCGTCGCCGCCCTCGGTCTGGGCCTCGAGCCACTCCTCGGTGAACACCTGCCCTTTGACCTCCTCCGAGAGGTCGAGCTCCTCTAGCTGGTCGGCGACGTCCGCCAGGCCCCGGTCTTCGATCTCCTCGAAGGCGCCGGTGTCGACCGGTTCGTATGGCGTGTGCTGGTCGATGTTGTCCTCGAGGGTAAGCACGTGGTCGATCCACTTCTCGACCTCTCCCCTGTCGACGTCGGTGTCGGCCATGATCTCCTCGATGGCGTCGGCGTGTCTGGCCAACATCGCGGCCGCGTCCGGCTCGTCGGCGAACATCCCGAACCACTGGTTGTTCGCGAAGAAGTCGGCGTGTGCCTCGACGTGGGTGATCACCGCTTTCTGGTCGGCGACGGTGTTCGATTCCTGGAGGAAGGCGTGGCTGGGGCTGTCGTTGTTGACGATCTCGAAGGCCTTGCCGCCGAGGAACTGGCCCTGTTTCTGCTGGCGGTCGTAGGCCATCCCCCACCGCCAGTGGGGGTAGCGGCGCTGGAACCCGCCGTAGGCGATGAGTTCGTTCATCTCGTCGTAGTCGACGATCCAGTAGTTCACCTCGTAGGGGTCGAGGCCGAACTTCTGTGCGAGGGCCCTGGCCTCCCGGACGGGTTCTTCGAGGTCGGCGGCGATGCGCTGGGCGTCGATGCGGTCGTCGTTCATGACTGTCCCTCCGCGAGTGCGTCGTTCATTCTTGGTCGCTCTCCGTGCTGAGGATGGTCTCGATGGCGTCGACGACGTCGTCGGGCCCGGAGACGTAGGCGACGGCGACGTCGTCGGCGTCCCGGAAGTGGCGTTCGACCTCCTCGGCGTGGGTGGCGTTGATGGCGTTGCCGCTGGGCTGGGTCTCCACGTAGGCGTGGAGGTTCGCGGGTATCTGCTCCATCATCGGGATGACGCCCTCCTCGGTGTCGTTCGAGGAGTTCTCGGAGTCGCCCGCCGCGAAGACGTAGCGGTTCCACTCGCTCCAGGGGTACTCCTCCAGCAACTCTGCCGCGAGGTCGTACGCGCTGGAGATACGGGTGCCGCCACCGGAGCGGATGCCGAAGAACTCGTCGCGGTCGACCTCCCAGGCGTCGGCGTCGTGAGCGATGTAGACGAACTCGGCGTTGTCGTACTTGCCCTGGAGATACCAGTCCAGCGGTGTGAACGTCCGCTCGACGAGTTCGCGTTTCTTCTGGCGCATACTCCCGGAGACGTCGCGGATGTTGACCACGACGACGTTCTTCTCTCGCTCCTCGACGATCTCGGGGTAGCGATAGCGTTCGTCCTCCCGGCGGAAGGGCACCTCGTCGATGCCCTCGCGGCGGATCCGGGACGCAGTCTGCTCTCTCTCGACGTTTGCCTCCATCTCCTCGATGCTCGCCCACGTCCCCGTCTCGTCGGCCGGGATGTCCTCGTAGGCCTCCTCGATCCACGCCTTCGAGACGGGGATGTGCTGGTCTCGGGCCCACTCGTAGACGGTGGCTGGTCCCCAGCCCTCGACTTTCAGCGCCTCCCGGACGTAGTCGCGGTCGAAGTCCATCGCCAGTTTGCGCTTGAGTCCCTGCTTGAACAGTCGCTCGAAGTCTAGCGTCGAGGACGGCCCGGTCCGGGTCATGTCCGTGAAGTCGCCCTCCGTCTCCTCGACCACCTTCTTGCCCTTCGGGTCGAGGTCGAGACCGAGGCGTTCGTCGAGTTCCTGGGCGAACTCCTCGGGGTCCATCTGGTAGTACTCGTGTTCGCCCCCCTCCTCGCCGGGGTCGCCGTCCTCGTCGCCGTCGCCCGGCTGGGGCTGGGCGTCGACCGGGTCGCCCTCCTCGGCGTCGCCCTTGCCGACGCCACCCTTGTCGCGCTGGTCGTAGGCGAACTCCGGCAGGTCGACGATCTTGATGGGTATCTGGACCGAGTCGGGCCGACTCGCACCGAGGTCGCCGTACTGGATGAACTCGGCCAGGTCCTGCCGGCGCTGTTCGCCGACCTCGCGGTAGCGTTCGAGGTCTTCTCTCAGTCCCATCGCTCGGTCACCTCGCCGTCGGTCCGGGCAGTCAGTCCCATTTGTAACTCACCTGGCTCATGACGTGCCGACTCGTGAGTTCGGCAGAGGCCTCGCTGTAGTCGAACAACTCCTGCATGTTCCGGATAGTCTTTTCCTTGAGGTCAGCAGTCTCAGTCCCGCTCGGTGGGTTGTCCCACTGGCGAGGGTCGAAGTCCTCGTAGGTGCGCCTGACGTCGTCCCAGGAGTGGCTCCCCAGGACGGTCTGGATGACCGGGATCTCCTTCGGCGAGACGTCGCTCACCCGGAACTCGTCGTCGCGGCGCTGCCAGGCGTGGCGGTTCAGAGCGGTGATGATCTTGTCCTCCCGGAAGGATTCGACGCCGGGCCTGGGCACGTTGCCGTCGTAGTCGTCCTCGTCGAACCGGCCGAGGTGTTCGACCTCGAAGACCTTCATCCGGAGCGGGTCGGGGTCGACGTACTCGCCGCGGTCGTTCGTGATGCGCTCGTCGGTCGCCCAGGCGTAGACCTGCTCGATGTAGTCCTCGACGGTCGACTCGTCGACTCGCTTGTCCCGCATCATCGCGTCCAACACGTCGTCTTCCTGCCGGCCGAAGACGTGGTTCTTGACCGGGACGACTCGCTCCTCGTACTCGGCGGCCTCGGCGTTCGAGAAGACGGGCGCGTCGCCCAGTCCCGCGGCCATTGCGTCGAGGATGTCCCGGGGCATGATGACGTGTTCGACGGGCAGGTCGGGGTGGTGGCGGTCCTGGACGACGTGGAACAGGTCCGCGACGACGTCCCGGGTGTACGTGACAGGGACACCGTGGTCACCGTCGGTCGCGTCGTCGTCGAAGTCGAACTCCTCGGCCTCGACGCGCTCGTCGCCTTCGCGGAGGAATCCGCGGTCGAACAGCAGTGCCTTGTCCACGAGATCGCGCCCGCTGGGGACGTCGCTGACGTCCAGTCTCGTGACGACGGCGTACAGCGCGGCGGCCTCGACGGCGTGGGGCGCGAGTTCCTTCTCGTGGACGTCGTCCCGGGAGTCGCGGACGCTCGTGGTCAGCGGCTCCTGTATCCACTCGTCGAGTTCGCTCCACGAATCCGCGTCCCACACCGCCGTCTCGTTCGTGAGTTCGCGCCGCAGCAGTTCCGCCTCCAGCGAGAGGTTCGTGAGGTACGTGAACTCGTGTTTGTCCAGCCGGCGTTTCAGTGCCTTCAGCGGGTCCTGCCCCTCGCGTTCGGCGTGCTGGTTGAGCTGGGCCTCGAGGTCGGGGTTCGAGATGATCACCAGCTGCGTGTCGATGTCCATCCCGATGCCCTTGTCCAGTTTCACCGACCCCTCGTCGGGGACGTTCAGCAGTTTCTGCAGGAGGTCGGCGTGCTGGGCCGCGTCCTCGACCACAGTGAGCAGGCCGTTGCCCTGCGAGAGGACGCCGTCGTAGGAGAAGGCCTGCGGGTTCTTGCGCCCCCGCGAGTCGAGTTCCCGGAGCATGCCCTGCATCCACGCGCCGACGAGTCGCTCTTTGGTCGTGCCGTCGTCCTCTGAGTGGAGGACGCCGATGCCCTGGCCGACGTCGACGACGTAGTTCTTGACCCGGAGGTGCCTGGGGTCGGTGACGGCAGTAAAGAGGTCCTCGACGCCCTCCCGGCGGTACTGCTCCTCGAGGTAGTCGTAGGCCTCCCGGGAGAACGGGTCCAGTCCCGTCTCCAGGCGGATGGGGATGTGGTCGTCGAGGCGCTCGTTGAGGTCGGCGACGAGGTCGTTGCGGACGTCCTCGGGGAACACCGAGAGGGGGTGTGCCTGGACGGGACTCTCGTACCAGTCGTCCTCGTCGTCCACAGGTTGATCGGCGTACGTCAGCCCCGACGCCCCACCGGAGCCCGCGCCGGCGACGTTCCACTCGACGGTGTAGCGCCTGCCGTCGTCGGTCTTCGAATATTCCCTGAGACCGTTGATGAGACAGCGCTTGAGCTCGGATTTGCCTGTCGCCGTGGGGCCCTCGAGCCAGACGATCTTCTCGTCTTTGCCACGACCCGCGGCGATAGACCTGAGGTCGTCGACGAAGCCGTTGAGGACCTCGGTGTTGCCGAGGATGGCGTGCTCGCCGTCGTTGTGCGGGTCGTCGAAGAAGCGATACCGCTCTTTCTGTTCGCCCTCCTCGATCACGCTCCGGGTGCCGGCGTCCTCGATAGCCGCCAGCAGGTACTTCGAGGCGTGAGCCGCCAGCGCTGGACGCTCGAAGACCAGGTCGACGTACTCCGAGAGCGTCCGTGGCGCCTCGTAGGCGCGGTCGAGCGACCGGTCGGCGGCGGTGATGTAGTCGCGCCCGTTCGCGTCGGAGCGAGCGCCGTTCGCACCGGAATCGTTCCCGCTCACGTTCGAATCACGCCGGTTCACGTCAGTCCTCCATCTCGCTCTTTGCGACCTCGGCACCGGCGAACTCCAGCACCTCCACGGCGCCGTCCTCGGAGTACCCCTGCTCGATGAGCGCGTCTATCCACTGGTTGCGCTCCTCGTCGTCCATCTCGCCGCTCGAGACCAGCGCCGAGAAGTTGATGTTGTGTTTCTTGTCCTCCCAGAGTTTGCGCTCGAGAGCGCGGCGCAGACGGTCGTTGTCCTGGGGGTTGAAGGTGTCACCCTCCCGCGCACGGCGGGACACCCAGTTCGACACTTCTTGCCGGAAGTCGTCTTTGCGGTCTTCGGGCAGGTCGAGTTTCTCCTCGACACTGCGGAGGAACTGCTCGTCGGGTTCCTGCTCGCGGCCGGTGATCTCGTCCTCGACGGTGTCGTCGTCGATGTAGGCCATCACGTGGTCCATGTACTTCTCGCCCTGGCGCTGGATCTCGTCGACGTCGTAGGCCAGCGCGTGGCGGACGTCCTCGATAGCCCGGTCCTTGTACTCCTCGCGGACGAGTTCGAGGTAGCGGTGGTAGGTCTCGAACCGTTCTTCGGGGATCGAACCGTGGTTCTCGAGGTTCTCCTCCAGGTGGTTGAACGTCGTCAGCGGCGAGAGGAAGTTCCGGGAGCGGTGCATCGAGTCCATGATGGCCTCGGCGATCTCGTCGCCGATAAAGCGGGGCGAGACGCCCTCCATCCCCTCGCCGATCTCCGCGGTCTCGGCGGCCTCGTCGCGTAACTTCTTCACGTCGATGTCCTCGGCCTCGTCGATCTCGCCGTTGTAGGCTTTGGCCTTCTGGACGAGCGAGACGGCGCCGGTGTCGGGTTCCTCGATGCGAGTGAGGACGCCGAACAGGCCGGCCATCTCCAGCGTGTGGGGTTCGACGATGATGTCCGGGAGGTCGGCGTTGCGGAGCATCTTCCGGTAGATATGGGCCTCGGCCTCGTACTGGAGGACGTACGGGAAGTCGATGCGCTTGGTGCGGTCGTTGAACGCCTCCATCTTCTCGTCGCCTTTCTTGTCCTTGTACTCGGGCATGTTCGTCCGCCCGACGATCACCTGGTCGATGTCGATCCGCGGGTTGTTCTTCGGCTTGATCGTCTGTTCCTGGGTGGCGTGCAGGAAGTCGTAGAGGAACTCGCGCTGGAGTTTCAGGAGTTCCTCGCCGGAGAACAGTCCGCGGTTGGCGTTACAGAACGCGCCCGAGTAGTCGAACGCACGCGGGTCGCTCTCACCGTAGACGGCGATCTTCGAGTAGTTGACGTCACCGGTCAGTTCGGTCTCGTCCTGGTTTTTCTTGTCCTTGGGCTCGAAGGTCTCGATGGCCTGGCGCATGTTCTCGTCGGCGACCAGACGCATGACCTCGACGTGGTTCTCGAGGACGGCCTGCAGGTCGTCGTCGTAGTGGGCGAGCAGGCGGTCCATGTAGAACTCGCTGGCCGGGTCGAGCGCCTGCTCGTTGCGGATGGTGTAGGGAGCGTCGAGCGTCTCGTTGATGTCGTCGATGACGTGGTCGCGTTGTGCCTGAGGCAGGAGGACGATGGGGTCCTGGTTCATCGGCGACCGGACGACGTCGTCGGCGGGGTCCTGGTCGTGGATGACGTCACAGAGGTTGGTCCACCTGAAGGTGTACATCCGGCCATCGTCCAGCGTCGTGTAGTGCTCGAAGTAGCGGCGCACCTGCCGGTCGAAGTCGGACTTGCCCGACCCGACGGGGCCGAGCAGCAGTTTGATGCGCTTCTGGGGGCCCAGCCCACGGGCGCCGGACTTGACCTTGTTGACGAACTCATGGATGGCCTCGTGGATGACCCGTCCGTAGAAGGTGTTCTCGCCGTCGTTGACGGGGTCTTCGGAGGCGAGTTTGTACTCGACGACGCCGTCGTCCTCGTCGTACTCGGTGCCGTAGTGGTCGAACATGTCGGCAACGCGCTGGTGGGCGTTGCGGGCGATCTTGGGGTCGTCGTAGAGTTCGTCGAGGTACCACTCGAAACTCCGGTACTCGCGCAGGTCCGCCGGGATGGCGTCCTGGTACTCTCGACTCAACTCCGCCAGGGTGTCGTTCGTGTCGTTCATGCTTGATCGATTCGCCGGCGCGCTCCCGGCTGGCGACTGCGACCGTCGGGTCGCGAACTCGCGTCTCGGCGGCGCTCGGCCCGTAGCGCTGGCTCGTGGGTCGTCTCGTCTGCTACTGCTACCTGCGGGGACCGTCGCGGGCGTCGGACCGCACGAGCACCTGTCATGGATGTCCACGCGACCACCGACCCCCGGGGACCGGCGACCGCGTCAGCGTACGGGCGGCGATAGCCACCGATACTATTTATTATACGAGTGATACAGGTATAAAAGGCTTGCCGTGGCGACGGCTTTTTACCCACTTCTCGGTACTGATATCTCGGCCAGATCCACGGAAAGCGGACGCTTGCCACGGTATCACACGTCGGGTGACTTGACGAGCGTTTAAATAGTGCGTCGTGATCTGGGGGATCGTTCAGGTTCGACTGCTCTCCGAGGACCCGGCGGAACCCACGTCACGGGGTTCGAACACCCAGTCGGAGAACCGTACCACTGATGACCGCGAGCGGCGAAGCGACGGTATGGGCTTCGAGTCGCTCCCAGCGGAGTGGGAGGTCTGGTCGGACGCCGAGGAGAAGGCGGTCCTCGTCTACAGACCGGACGTCTTCGACGGGGCCGGATACCCCGCGCCCTGTCTCCCGACGATCTACCTCACGAAGGGGCGTCGTCGCCGGAAGCCAGGGAGGATGGTTCGCCCGGACGACCCCTGGTACGTGACGCTGTTTCTCGAACCGGAGGTCAGCGGTGACGAACACTCGTTCGAGCGGCGCGAGCTCGCGGAAGACGCCGCCTGCGACCTCGCAGAGCGCTTCGCCGGCGGGGAGATCGACTACCGCGGTCTCTATCAGGTCCCTCGCGAGACGTACTTCGAGAAACTCGACGAGTTGACCGGTCGCGGGGAGTGACCGCCGTGGGTCGCTGGACGGGGCCGCTCCCCGGTCGGGAAGCTTAATCCCGCGGGCGCGAAAGGTGTGAGTATGTCGACGCTCACGCTGGTCGGGACGCGACTGGCCGAGCCCGGGACCGAGTTCGTCTACCGGGGGGAGGCTTCGGGCTGTGCGGGCTGTCCGTACCGCGACCAGTGTCTCACGCTGACGGAGGGACGGCGCTACCGGATCACGGACGTCCGCGAGAACGCCAGTACGCTTGACTGTGCGATGCACGCGAACGGCGTCCGCGCCGTCGAGGTCGAACCCGCGCCCCTGCAGGCGAACGTCGCGAGTTCCAGCGCCTACGCCGGAAGCAAGGTTTCACTCGAGGGGCCCTGCCCGCACACCGACTGTCCCAGTCACGAGTACTGCGAACCCGCCGGTGTGGAGTTCGACGAGAGCTACCGCATCACCGAGGTGGTCGGCGACCCGCCCCACGACTTCTGTGCGCTCGACCGGGACCTGACGCTCGTCGAGTTCGAAGCGCACGAGGAGTGAGACACTCTCGTGACAGCGAACGGTCCCTCCGAACACGCCAGCGACCCACCCGGTGGGACGCCGTACATCGACGACGACTGGCTCGTCAGTCCGCCCGCGGGCAAGCGGGTCCGCTTCGTCGACCGGCCCGACGACGCCGACCGCGACCCGCTCCGGTTCGAGCTGTGGCTCGACGCCGAGGGGTCCCACGGGCCGATGGCCCACGTCCACCCCGAACAGGACGAGTCGCTCGACGTCGTCAGCGGGCGCATGGGTGTCGCTCACGAGGGTCGCGAACGCGAGTGCAGACCCGGCGAGGGAGTCGTGATCCCCGCGGGTGACGTCCATCGGTTCTGGAACGCCGGCGAGGGGACGTTACACCTCCGGGACGGCGTCGACCCGGGACTCCGGACGGAGACGTTCATGCGGATCACCTACGGACTGGCCCGGGACGGCGCTCCGGTGACACCCTCGGGGATGCCGCTCAACGGCCCCAGACTCGCCGTCCTCCTCCGCGAGTTCGACGACATGCTCTACCTCGCCGGGTTCCCCGTGTGGCTCCAGCGACTGGGAGTGGAAACGCTCGCGCCACTGGGCGACGTCGTCGGCTACGACAACGCGTACCCGCAGTTCAGGGTGGACCCCTGAGCGGGGAGACCCGGAGGGACTGCTCCGGCGTCAGGCAGAGAGCGTCCCGAGGCGTTCGGCGGTGTAGCCGAAGACGTCCTCGTAGCCGTAGGCGGACATCAGAACGGGGTGGAACGCCTCCTCGGCGACGATGGCCTCCCCATCGGCGGCGGCGAAGGCCTCGCCCGCGAGTACCTCCTGGAAGTTCTGGGCGTAAACCTCGTACTCCTCGGCCGCTCGCTTCGGCACCGGGTCGCCGAGTCTGAACAGCGGTAGTTCGACGTCACGGTGGTGTTCGGCGCCGGGGAGGACACCCGTCGCGCCGAGGAACTCGCGGGTGACCTGGACGGCGTTGGCGGCCGCGCGCTCGGACCCCTGGTAGCCACACTCCACCTCGATGGTGTCGGGGACGGCATCGAAGATCCGCCCGTCTTTCGCCCCCGTCTCGACGACTGCGTCGACAGAGAGACGCGGACACACCTCGCGGGTCAGGTCGTCGACTTCGTCGACGAGCGCGAACAGTTCCTCGTAGGACTGCGTGGAGTGGAGTGCGAGTGTCGTGCAGTCACCGATCGCTTCGCCGATGGCGTGGGCGAGGCGCTCCTCGTGGGTCTGACCCCCAGGATCGCCCGGGAACGCGCGGTTCAGGTCTCCTTCGACGTACCGAGTTCCCTGCGCTATCGCTTCCTCGTTGGCGACGACCAGCGCGACCGGTCGGTCGACCGTCGGTCGGTCGTCGATCAGGCGTTCGACCGCGTGGACGCCACAGGGTTCGTCACCGTGGATGCCGCCCACGACTGCCACCTCTGGGTCGCCCTCGCCCAGTCGTTCGATCCGCATTCGCTCCCGAGTAACGGAGTCTCCTCCTTACCTGTTCGGATCCCCGTCAGTGTCGCCGCGGCGTCACTCCAGGCTCTCGGCGAACGCGACATCGCGCTCGCTCGCTTCCGGGCGCGCACCGTCGAGCGTGATCTGCCAGCCGTGGATCGCCGCGGGGTCCTCGAGCGCCGCATCCAGCGTCCGCCTGACGTCGTCCACGTCGACGCCGTAGTAATCCCCCGGGACGTCCGCCAGGTACTGGAGAGCGGTGCGAAAGAGCGAGCGCATCCCGCCGTCGTCTTCGAAGTCGAAGTGTTTGTACGCGCCGGCGGCGACCTGGACCATCCCGTGGAGAAACTTGCTCTCGGTCGTCCCGCGGCCGTAGTTGTACCATTCGTCCTCGAAACAGTCGTGTGAGTCGTGGAACTCCCCCGAGTTGTAGAGACGCACGCCGTGGACCACCGAGCGACGGAGCGTGCCGTGTTCCCACCCGTTGGAGGCGGCGCGGTCGGCCGCCCACCCCGTCGGGTCGCCCGACGTCGGTGGCCCGACGCCGTGGTCGCGCGTGTGCTCGTCCATCGAATCGGACTTGCGCCGGCAGACAGGTAATCCCGTCGGTGCCCGCACAGGTCGTCGGACGGGTGAGGGAGAGTCCCTCTCGGCCCCGGAGTGGTCCGGAGCGGTTTTGCCGGACAGAGCCCTTGGGCGGGTATGGACCGCTTCGAGCACACTGTCGACGTGCGGTACAACGACCTCGACACGTTCGGACACGTCAACAACGCCGTCTACGGGACCTACTGTGAGGAAGCACGGGTCGCCTACATCGCCGAGGTCATCGGGATCGACGACGTCGACGAGTTCCCCGCCGTCGTCGCCTCTCTGGACCTCGACTTCCGGTCGTCCGTGACCGAACCCACGAGCGTCGACGTGCGAGTGTGGGTCACGCGTCTGGGGAACTCGAGTATGACGATGGCGTATGAACTCGAACAGGACGGCCGCCTCGTCGTCGAGGCGGAGACGACCATCGTCGCCGTCGACCCCGCGACCCGCGAGACGCGACCGCTCCCGGAGGAGTGGCGCGAGGCCGTTGCCGCCCACGACGACGTCGAATCACAGCGCTGATACTGGGGGTACCGGGGGTAGTGTTCAGATAAGCGGTCGGAACGGGAACGAGATCTGCAGACAGCGTGAAAGCCCCCGTCCTCTGCGGTCCCGC
>Ga0207770_100417_pt1 | contig 22552 bp, 25 predicted proteins | sample A23E2SouthBayCA_FD_187729 | JGI IMG/M metagenome (GOLD analysis project Ga0207770, IMG submission 187729) | Aerobic enrichment media microbial communities from Eden Landing Ponds, California, USA - A23 E2 (SPAdes) | ecosystem: Environmental > Aquatic > Marine > Unclassified | place: Emeryville... | reverse complement strand
CGAGGGTTCAGCCGTTTTCACCCATGTTTTTGCCGCGAGTGGTACCCGCAGCGACCGAAGTGAGCGAGGATACCCGAGCGGGAAAAAGATGGCCTGTACGCATCACGAGAAGCGTCGGATATCGACGCTACCCCCTCAGATCGAGAACTCGAAGAGGTCGTCACCGACGTGGTGGATGGAGTCCACCACCTTGCCGGAGTCGCCGACCATGTCGTCGCCGCTCGTCCGCGCCCGACCGATGGCGAGGAACTTCCCGTGGCTCTCCTCGCTGATGGCGACCAGGTCACCCGCCTCGATGTCGCCGTCGGCCTCGACGATGCCGGGCCGCATCACGTCCGCCCCGTCGGAGACGAAGGAGACGGCGCCGGCGTCGACGGTGACGACGTGACGGTCGGGCGGGTGGGCGTTTGCACCCTGGACGGTGAGGAAGGGTTCGCTGTCCGTGCCGTCCTCGTCGTGTACGTAGAGGACGAACGGGTCGCCGTCGACGAGGACGACGTCCCAGTCGCTGTCGTCGAACTCGACGCGTTCGTAGGCATCGGCGTCGATCTCGACCCCGAGGTTCGCCGCGAGTGCGTCCTCGATCTCGTCGATGGCGTCCGCGCGGAGGTGGTGGCGAGACTTGACGTTCATGTCCGGGGAGAGGCCGCGCCGGCGGATAAATCGCCCGCTCCGCGGTCGGTCGTCGCGTCGCCGGAACGACTGCGGAACCGGCGAGTGAAAAATCTCCCTCGGTGGTGTGCGGTAATCCCTAAGTACCACAGGGCCAAACCGGGTGGTATGTGGCGCTCCCCGGATCGGGGTCGGGGCCGGGAAGTCACCTGTATCGCCTGTGGCGAGACGGTCCCCCGCTCGAAGGCCCGCGAGTACGACAAGTACGGCGACCGCTGGGACCGCCGTGACAAGGAGTTCGAGTACCTCTGCAAACCGTGTGACCGCGAGCGCTGTCACCAGCCCCGCGGTGACCTCGAGACCCTCCTCGAAGACGCCGAAGTGGAGTCCCAGGACGAGGAGTCGTTCGTCGCCGCCTACCTCGACCTGGCACAGCGACGTGACGAATCGGTCGAGGAACGGTAGTCCGCACCGCGGTTTTCTCACGCTCGCCCCGCCCCAGCACCGAAAGCATATGACGTCAGTCGCCATAGCCCGGGGCATGAGCGACCAGGACGCCCAGGCCCAGGCCGGCACCGTCGAGGGCCAGGGCCCCGTCGAGATCGACGAGGAACTCGCGCGCCACCTCGAGAACAAGCGCGAGGAACTGTTCGAGAAGTTCGACATCCGCGACGAGTTCCCCCGGGAGGTGCTCGAGGAAGCGCGCGCTCGCACCGACGACGTCGAGGCGGAGATCCAGAGCGAGGTCGACGACCGCGAGGACCTGCGCGAGATGACGACCTGGACGACCGACCCCATCGACGCCCAGGACTTCGACGACGCCATCTCCATCGAGAAACGCGACGACGAGTACGTCCTCTGGGTCCACATCGCCGACGTCACTCACTACGTCACGCCCGACACCGCCATGTGGGAGGAGGCCCGCGAGCGCTCCAACACCGTCTATCTCCCCGCCTACACCGTCCACATGCTGCCGCCTGTCCTCGCCGAGACGGTCTGCTCGCTGGTCCCCAACGAGGACCGTCTGGCCCACACCGTCGAGATGCACCTCGACCCGGAGACCCTCTCCTACGAGGAGATAGAGATCTACAAGTCCGTCGTCCGCTCGGACGCACGGCTCACCTACAGCGAGTGTGAGAACCTGCTCGAGGACCCCGGGGGGGCCGACGACCTGCTCGAAGACCCCGAGGTCGACCTCGCCGAGAAGAACGAACTCGCCTGGGAACTGGCCGACCGGATGCACGAACAGCGCAAGGAGGACGGTTCCCTCGTCCTCAATCCCCGGCGGGACCGCGCCCACACCATCATCGAGGAGTGTATGCTCAAGGCCAACAAGGCCGTCACGCACGAACTCATGTGGGGCCGGGGCGTCGAGGCGATGTACCGCGTCCACCCCCAGCCCTCGCCCGACGAGTGGGACGAGGCTCTCCGGGAGATTCAGGATCTCGACGGTGTGTCGATCCCCGGTTCGGCCTGGGACGACCCCCGCAAGGCCGTCAACGCCACGCTCGAACAGGCCCCCCAGCGACAACTCTCGAAGATCCAGCGCGCCGTGATGTTCGTCATGCCCCGCGCCAAGTACATGAGCGACCCCTTCGGCGGCCACCACGCGCTGAACTTCGAGATCTACGGCCACTTCACCTCGCCCATCCGCCGTCTCTCCGACCTGATCAACCACTGGATCGTCCACACCAACGACGTCCCCGAGGGACTCGCCGCCCTCTGTGAACACGCCTCGGACCACCAGAAAGACGCCGAGCAGTGCGAACGCGAGTACAAGCAGTTCCTCAACGAGGTCGGACTCGACCCCGACGCCGTCAACAACCGCGGCATCGAAGTCGTCGACGACGACTGAGTCTCGTTCGCTCACCGTTCCGGACACGTGACCCAAACAGGTTGGGGTAGTGCCTTATTAAACACGTAATCCATCTAGATAACAAAGACACAGGGCCGCGACCAGCCAGAGGGTCCCCGTCACGTCGTCCGTCTCTCCAGGTACCGCGGCCGCTCTCTCCCACACATATGCCACAACCCGACCACGTCGATACGAGCAAGCAGATACACAAGCGCACGGGGCGGACGTTCTACCTCGCGACGCGCCTCCTGCCCGAGCGGGTGCGCCACGCGACGTACGTCCTCTACGCGTTCTTCCGGGTCGCCGACGAGGTCGTCGACCGGACGGACGCCCCCGACGCAGAGACACAGCACGCCGAACTCGAACGCATCAGGGAAGCGGCACTCGGTGAGCGCGACACCGACGACCCCGTCCTCACGGCGTTTCACGACCTCGCCGAGGACACCGGGATCGACGACGACGATATCGACGTCTTCGTCGACGCGATGGTCCAGGATATCGACAAGGCCCGCTACGAGACCTACGCCGACCTGGAGGAGTACATGCGCGGCTCTTCGGTCGCCGTCGCGAACATGATGATGGTCGCGATGGGGATGGACGAGGCAGAACGCGCCGAGGCCCAGCCCCACGCGAACGCACTCGCCGAGGCCTTCCAGCTCACGAACTTCCTCCGTGACGTCCGCGAGGACATCCACGACTACGGCCGCGTCTACCTCCCCCAGGAGACCCTGGAGCGGTACGGCGTCACCGAGGACGACCTCCGGGACGCGAACGTCACCGACGGGTTCGTCGCGACGATGCGCCACGAACTCGACCGGACCGAACGGCTCTACCGCGAGGGCGTCGCCGGCATCCGCTATCTCCCCGAGGACTGCCAGCTGGGCGTCCTCCTCGCTGCCGTCCTCTACGCCGAACACCACCGCCTCGTCGCCGACCGGGGCTACGACGTCCTCACCGAGACGCCCCAGCTCAGCCGCCTCCGCCGCGGGTACCTCCTCGCTCGCACGTACGTCCACTGGCGGCGCCACCGCGACCCCGAAGCCGCCTTCTACGCCGTCAGCCCCGTCACCCGGGGCGAGGAGAGTGACTCCCGCCACGCTGACGGCGTCTCCCACCAGCCCGCCTGAACGCACCCACCCGATCCCTTTTACCCGTCGCTCGTGCAACAGGACGGCATGACCACCAGTCCCGACCGACCGGCACACGCGACCCTGTCGCCCGACGACTGGGACGACCCCGCCGAACGGCGCTACGCCGAACGCCAGGCTGCCCTGGCCGAGGAGTGTGGCGTCGACGCCGAGTCGCGAACCGTCGAGACGGACGCCGCCGGCCGGATACACTACCTCGTCGCCGGCGATTCTGCTGGGGAGCCGGTCGTCCTCCTCCACGGCGTCGGGACCCACGCCGCGACCTGGCTCCCGCTGGTCCCCGCACTCGCCGACGATTACCGGGTCTACGCCCCCGACCGCCCCGGTCGCGGTCTCTCGGTAGCCCCGAGCTACCGGGGGCGGGACCTCCGCTCGTTTCTGGTCTCTTACCTGGTGGAACTGTGCGACGACCTCGGCCTGGACCGACCGCACGTCGTCGGGAACTCGCTGGGCGGCCAGCAAGCGTTCCTCCTCGCGCTCGACCACGACCGAGTCGACCGACTCTGTCTCGTCGGCGCTCCGGGCGGTGTCTCTCGTGAGCTCCCGCTCTCGCTTCGTCTCCTGACGATGCACGGCGTCAGCCGTCTGCTGTTCTGGCTCCAGAGACGGGGCAACCCGCTGGAGACCGCCCGCGAGTCGGTCGCCCAGCTCGTCGTCGACGATTCCGCCGTGTCGACGCCGTTCTACGAACTGCTCGCGGCGGGGCAGGAACTCCCCGGGCGACCGCAGAGCCTCCGCTCGCTGAACCTCGAACAGGGATCCTTCGGCCGGGCACACACCCTGTTCGACCTCACCGACGAACTCGTCGAACTCGACCGCCCCACCTGCTTTTGCTGGGGGAGCGACGACGCCTTCTGGCCACCCGTGATGGGGCGTCCGGTCGCCGAGCGGATGGCCGACGCCCGGTTCCACGAACTGCCCGGCCACGGGCACGTCCCCTGGCTCGAACCTGGCGAGGAGACCGAAGCGTGCGTTCGCTCGTTCCTCGACGAGTCCGGGGAGTGACGACGGTCGCAGCGCCCGAATAGCCGTCGCTGGGCGACCGGAGAGACAGCGAAAAGCGCGAGGGGTTACCGACTGCGGCGTTCGCCCGCGTTGACGCTCGGGCGGACGCGCTCGGCGCCCTTGCCGCGGTTGTTCAGCCCGCGGTTGCGCCGGCCGGCGCTCGTGAGGCCGCGCAGCGCGCGGTTGTCCTGGTTGTCTTCACAGATCCACGAGAGGTCGTCGTCGTTCTGTATGGCCGGGTGGTTCGGGTCGAGCAGGATGACCTCGAACCACTTCTGGCTGCCGTCCTGCCCGACGGGGTAGGAGTTGAGCACGCGGAGGTTCGGGTAGACGCGCGTGGCCCGTTCCTCGGCGACGCGCTGGAGGTTCTTCCGGCGCGTGATCCGCGTGACGCCCTGTCGCTTGGAGCGGCGCCCGGCCGTGAAACGCTGCTTGCGCGCGCCACCCTTGCGGATGGCCGCGCGGGCGACGACGACGCCCTGTTTGGCCTTGTAGCCCAGCGAGCGCGCGCGGTCCAGTCGGGTCGGACGCTCGATGCGCTCGATGGCGCCCTCGTCGCGCCAGTCCTGTTTTCGTTGCCACTGCAGTTCCGCCAGTTTGCCGTCGTCCGGGTCCTTCCAGGCGTCCCGGATGTGCGAGTAGAAGCTTCGTGCCATGGGTGTTCACCTCGGGCGTTGCGTGGTTCAAGGAGCGAGACCCACAGGGCCCCGCTCCTCACATCCCGTCCTGCACAGGCAGGTGCCCGCTGGTGCCCGTCCCCAGCGAGTTACCCGTGTTTTTCCGGCGGCGGGCAAAAGGCCTTCGAACTTCGGTGCCGATACCTCTCCGAAATGCGACCTGTGTGCTGTATGCTCGTGGGGCACACGTTCTGGCGCTTCAGGCGCTGAATTCCGTGATACGCTGGTGAGGTTCTCGACTTTCGAGAACAGTTCTCAACGAGGGAGAATAGTGTCGTCGGTATCTCCTCCGTCTGTCGTCTGTTCAGGTGGAGAAGAAGGACAATGTCGACCACTACCCGCGTCAACGAGTTCGAGAGCAAGATCGGCGGCCTGACTGTCCACGGGAAGGCCCACAGCCTGAGCGCGTGGTTCGTCCTCGCGTTGCGGCTCATGATGGGCTACGCGTTCGCCTACTCGGGGTTCACGAAGGTCATGGAGGGCGGACTCCTGACTACGGCCTGGACGGCCGACGGCTACCTCGTGCACGCGGCCGCGACCAACGGCAACCCCCTCGCGGACGTGTTCCTCTGGATGGGCACGACCGACCTGTTCGTCGCCTTCCTGAACGTCGCGGTGCCGTGGGGTGAGCTGTTCATCGGGCTCGGCCTGCTCGTCGGCCTGCTCACCCGGCTCGCGGCCTTCTGGGGCGCGTTCATGATGCTCATGTTCCACTTCGGGAACTGGAGCATCGAACACGGGCTCATCAACGGCGACTTCGCCTACATGCTCGTGTTCCTCGCCGTGGCGGCCTTCGGCGCCGGCCGCATCCTCGGCCTCGACGCCCTCGTCGAGCGCTACGAGATCGGCGGGACCGCCCTCGTCGAGAAGTACCCGAAAGTCGGGTACCTGCTGGGCTGACCCGGTTCGTCCGGCCCGGTTCGGCTTTTCCGGTTTTCCACCCGGCGAGCGTCAGCTCTCGGCTTCGTCCGTCCGCGAGCGGTCGGTCTCCTCGATGAGGTCTTCGTTCTCGACCCGTTCGAGCGCGGCCTCGGCGTTGGCGAGCAGGACCTGCGCGAGGCGGACGTCCGTCTCGCTGACGTCGTCGGGTGCCGTCGACCCGGCGATGAACGCGCCGAACGGCCCGAAGGGGAGGTGAAACTCGCTCCGGGCGGGCGTGTCGGGGTTGTACACGCCGTCGACGTCCGAGAGGGCGTCGTACACGCGAGGTTCCTCACCACCGACGACGTCCCACACGAGGGCCTCCCCGCGCTCGAACGCGGGCAACTCGCCGAACACTTCCCGTGCACGCTCGGTCGTCACGACGGGGACCAACCGATCACCGGCCCGCCGATAGACGGCGTGCAGTGGCAGGTCGAGGATCTCCTCGGCGGTACGGCTCACGGTGTTGACGACGGCGCCGACGCTCCCGGCGGTCATGAGGTCTCGACTCGCCCCGTGGAGGGCGTCGAGACGGTACTCGCGCTCGCGGCGGGCGGTCACGTCCCGGAAGGCGCCGACGACGCCCGCCACACCGCCGTCCTCGAAGCGGTGATGGCGGTCCTCGGAGACGTACCGATACTCCCCGTCGCCGGGGTCGAAGCGGTACTCGACGTGGACCTGTGACTCGTCGACCGCGATGGCTTCGTCGAGGCGGTCGACGACCGTATCCCGGTCCTCGGGGTGGACCTGGTCGAGCCACCACCCCTCGTCCGGGTCCGCCGGCGGGTCGACGCCGAACTGGTCCGCGTAGCCACCCGAGAAAGCGATGTGGTCCGACTCGGCCTCCCACTCGAAGATGACGTCCGAGGCCGCCCGTGCGACGAGTTCGTACCGGCGGCGGATCCTGTCTATCTCCCGCTCGGTCCGGTACTGGCCCGCGTAGTTGCGTATCCGGTTGGCCAGCACCTCGTACTGGCCGGTCCCGGTCCCCTTCCGGAGGTAGTCGCTGACCCCCGCCGAGACCGCCTCGCTGGCGACCGCCTCGTTGCCCCGTCCGGTAAAGAGGATGAAGGGGATCTCACAGCCCCGGTCGCGGACTCTCTCTCTCTGGCGTCGTGTTATGGCTTTCCCTTCTATATCGCGGTGGATCTCTATATCGATATATAGTACGGTCCCCGTCGCCCCCTCCGACGGCAACACCTAACGGGGGTGCGCACGCACGCCCGGTCGATGGCAGACACGTCGGACGAGTCCTCGGTCAGTGCGCTCGACCAGTTCCGCCAGTTCCTCGCACTCGAACCCGATATACTGGTGCTCTCGCTGGCGATGTTCGCGTTCAGCCTCGGTTTCCAGATGACCAGTCGCTTTCTCCCCCAGTACCTCGTCGAACTCGGCGCGTCCGGACTGGTCGTCGGTCTCTTCGGGACGTTCGGCAACGTCATCTCCGCCGTGTACCCCTACCCCGGCGGGGCGGTCTCTGACCGGATCGGCTCCCGGCACGCCCTGACGCTGTTCGGCCTGTGCTCGACGCTCGGCTTCGCCCTCTGGTTCGTCGCACCGCAGGTCGGAACCGTCACCGTCGGCCCCGTCGCGGTCGCACCGTGGGTGTGGGTCTTTGTCGGACTCTTCCTCGCACAGGCGTGGAAGTCCTTCGGCCTCGGTGCCACCTTCGCCGTCGTCAAGCAGGCCACCAGCCCCTCGAAACTCGCCGCCGGGTTCGCCAGCACGGAGACGTTCCGCCGGACCGCCTTCCTCGTCGGGCCCGTCCTCGCCGCGGTCCTGATCGGACTCGACTCTCGGTTCACCGTCAGCTTCCAGTACGTCCTCGCCGTCGGCGTCTGCTTCGGCGCGCTCGGAACCCTCGCCCAGCACCGCCTCTACGACGCCAGCGAGGACTCCCTGGGTGACTCCTTCGAGGGACTCGACCAGATACGTACCGACCTCCGCGAGATGCCCTCGCCGTTGCGCCCCCTGCTGGTGGGGGATACGCTCGTGCGCTTCGCCAACGGCATGGTCTACGTCTTCTTCATCCTCGTCGTCACCGAATTCCTGGGGGTGGGTCTCGAGACGACCCTGGCGGTGGGGGACTGGACCTACGCGGTCGACCTCTCCCCGGCGGCCTTCTTCGGCTATCTCCTGGGTGTGGAGATGCTCGTCGCCCTGCTCGTGATGGCACCAGCGGCCAAACTCGCCGAGCGCGTCGGACTCAAGCCCGTTGTCGCGCTCGGATTCGCCGTCTACGCGGTGTTCCCCGTCATCCTGATCGGCGCACCCGAGAGCGCACTCGCACTCGTCCTGATATTCGCCTTCTCCGGCCTCCGGTTCGCGGGGCTGCCCTCCCACAAGGCGCTCATCGTCGGCCCGGCCGAGCAGGGCACGGGCGGGCGCGTCACGGGAACCTACTATCTCCTCCGGAACACGGTCGTCATCCCCAGCGCCGCCCTCGGGGGCGTGCTCTGGGACGGGCTCACGATCCCGGTGACGTTCCTCGGTGTCTCGCTCCCGCTCGGCGGCTTCACGGTCTGGACCGGCGACCCGACCGTCGCGTTCACCGTCGCCACCGTCGTCGGCCTCGCCGGGACGGGCTACTTTCTGGTCTTCGGCGAGGAGTTCGAGGCGTACGCCTGAACGCGGTGAGCACGGACTCCGCGACAGCGTTCGACCCGACGCGACCTCTCGAACACCAGGTGACCGACTGCGGACAAACCGGCCCGGAACCGGGGACGAACTATCACCGACTCACAAACTCGTTTATCCGTTCTGCGGCCGTCGGTCAGCCCCCAGCTATGTCCCAGCGAACCGATGACTCGCCGCGGGCGTTCAGTCGGTCCCGGCCGCGCCGGGTCCTGATTCCCTTCGACGGCTCCGAACGGGCCGAACGGGCGCTGAACTACGCGTGTGCTGCATTTCCCGAGGACGACGTCGTCGCGCTCCACGTCCTCACGCGGGACGACGAGACCGCTACTCGTGGCTGGGTCGACTCGCCCGACCAGTTCGGGGAGTGGGCGACCACGCGACGCGAACAGGCCGAGCGAGGCGTGTTCGACGCCGTCCGCCGGATCGCCGACGACTACGACCGCTCGATCGCGACGGAACTCGCCGTGGGCCCGAGGACCCGGGCGGTCGTCGACTACTGGAACGCCCACGACGTGCACCTCCTCGTCATGGACGTCCAGGGGCGCGGACTCCGCCAGCTCCTCGAGTTCCTCACGGGTGACGCGAACGAACGGCTCGCGCGGACGTCGGCCATCCCCGCCGTCCTCGTCAGGGCGGACATGGATCTGCCGACCGAGACGGGATCGGAGGCCGACAGGCGACTTCTCGTCCCCTTCGACGAGTCCGCCCGTTCCCGCAACGCGCTGGCGTTCGCGTGTGCGACCTTCCCGGAGGCCGCGATCACGGTCCTGTGTATGGCCGTCGTGTGGGGCAGCGACCGGAGCGTCCTGCTCGACCGGACCGACGCCCGCGACGAGCACATGACCGAACTCGCCGCGACGGCCGAGCGGATCGCGGCCGAACGCGGCGCGGACGTCGACACCGCCTTCGGCTACGGCGCGCTCGACCAGGCGACCCGTCTGTCTCTCGACGACTCGTCCGTGGACCTCGTCGTCGCCGGGACCCGCGGGCGAGCGGGGCTCGCCGAGCAGGTCCTGCCCAGCGCTGCCGAGCGCCTGGTCCGGACCTGCCCCGTCCCGCTGGCCGTCGTCCCGACCCCTCGACCGCGGTGACCCGTCACCGTGCTCCTCACCGCCGACGATTCGACGCGCGAGCGCCAGTCAGGGCCGCGGGACGGTCCCGATCACGACGGCGGAAACGGCTGGTTGTCCCACTCCCAGCTCATGCAGTAGAGCCAGGAGACTGCCCACAGCGTCCCGCTCCCGAGGAACAGGTACCACCCCCACGGGTTCCAGTTCCCGGTCAGGAGAAACACCGCGCTGATCACGATTCCGATGGCCGCGATGATGACACCCACGACGCCGATACAGTCAGATGGAGTTGGAACGGTAACCACGGCCTATCACTCTCCTGATCTGATCGCTGGGGTGAAGATGAACCAGCGGGGTGGTTACCACGCCGCGAGAATCGGTCGGTCTGACAGCGGTCACGTCAGTCCGTGGTGCAGGAGTCTGATACCCAGCATCACCGCGATGCCGGTCAGGAAAACCGCGAAGTAGAGCGCGGTCCTGCGGACGTTCTCCTCGGCTTTGATCTCGGGGATCAGGTCGGAACTCGCGATGTAGACGAAGTTCCCGGCCGCGAACGGCAAGAGCAGTACCGGCTTCCCCTCGAGGAATCCGGCGAGATAGTAGCCCGCGACCCCACCGAGGACGACTGTCGCCTGGGTGAGGTAGTTCAACACGAGCGCCCTCGTTGGCCGCGAGGCGCTCACGAAGTCCGAGATACGTCTGCAGGTCCCAGTAAGCGTTCTCGTGAATCTCACACCCCTCACCTCGATCCAGTGAGAATGTCGGGAAGACAACGTGACTGACGTGCTTCGTGATCGTTGCCGCTCCTTCGAGGACAGCTTGATCGTCCGGGTACCACTCGTCCTCTTGGTCACCGTGAGATGGAAGATGGCGCTCTGGGTTCCGCGGGACTGCGACATCCGCGTCCTGGGCTTTGATGAGGATGGTCCGTGCAGCTGTCTCGACTGTACTGCGAAGCTCGGCAGTAAACCGTTTGCGCCGACTGCGCCACAGCGTCGACTGGTCCGGGACACTCGCCAAGCCCAACTGCTCACTGAGGGCTGAGCGACACTCGAGGTGCTCGATGAGGGCGGTCTCGTGGTCCCATCCGTAGAGTTCTTTCAGCAGGAACAGGCGAAACAGCGTCTCCGTTCCGTAGCTCGTTGAACCTGCGTAACGGTCGTGGGCATCGAATCGGACGTATGCGAGCGGTAGTGCGTGGACGAATGGTTCAACGCCCTCGTGTTCGTCTTGTTGAACCACGCTTCTGCGACGACGCGAACAGCCGATTCTAGAGCGGGGAGAGACCTTCGATCAAACAGCGGAGTGGACTCATATGCAGGCCAGTCGACGTACGATTGTTTAACATCTGGCGAAAGACACTGCGGCGAGACTCACGGGTTTGGGCCACGACAATAGGCTGATCACGACACGCGCAAGTACTCGTCTGATTGCTCAATACACATTCCATCCTCAATAATCGTCTCAATACACATTCCGTCCTCAATAATCGTCTCAATACTGTAGGCGTTCTGCTAGATGTTCTGTTGTTCCGGATCAAGCATAATAGATCGCAAAATCAGTAACATCCCAACAGAGACGAGTACCGATTGAACGAGCGCGGCTGAAAGTAGCGAGGTGTTGAACGTATTGGTAATAAGTCCTTCACAGATCGCACCGATTCCGATAAAGACGAATCCGATCGAAACGTAGAACATCGGACTGCTTTCACTCCGGCGATACGCATAAAATGCAAGATACGCAACAGAGAGACTCAGCGAGAGCGCGATCAGCTTTATTACTATAATCGGGATGCTAATCATATATTCTCGCGGAAATTCTTCCAGAGTGTGGTGAAGTTGTCGGCGAGTTCGTCCCGTGTCTCGACGGACAGTTCGAGATCACCGTCGGAAATGGCGACATGGAGTGTTTCGATTGTCGTCTCGAACCGTTGTTTATGTTCGCCACCAGACCCGATCGTCGAATGGACTCTGATGAGACCGTGTTCCTGCAGGGTGGAGATACGGCGGTAGATTGTCGCCAACGACGCATCACATCGCCGACTGAGCTCTTTCGCCGTCCTGGGGGTTTCATCAGCAGCTAGCAAGATTTCCCGAGAGTAGTCGTCTGCGAAAACCTCTAAGAGGGCCGCAGACTGGCTATTTTCCCCTGTCGTCATATGCCCATATTACGAGTTCATCTGCAAAGAAGCGACGATTTGGTCACACCAAACGTGTCGTTGCTATGGACAACAAAACGGTGCTCCCACGAAATCGAATCAGCTTTTGTACGAACGAGCAAATAGCCGTCCTGCTTTATTTACGGGAGATCGAAACGGGGGGTAGGAATGCGATTGTCATCAAGACGTCGCCTGAAAGCAGTAACCATCAGTGCCGGTGCGTTCGTGCTCTTTGGGATCGTCACGGGCTTGATTCCGAATCCTCTCTACATTCGGCAGGTACCACGAACGTCGCTGGATTATCTCTTTCTCACTACTACTGCGGCCTTCTTGGGAGCATACACTTTCCAACGAACCAACAACCAGCGCAATGACGAGAAGACAGCTACTGCAGGAACCGTGGTGGCCTTTCTGGCATTCGGCTGTCCAATCTGCAATGCGTTTCTGCTCGCCTTGTTTAGCAGCTCCGCACTAATGACGTATTTCGACCCGTTACGACCCCTCTTAGGTATCGTAAGCGTCGTGTTCTTTGCAGGACTTCTCTACAGTCGTTCACAGAGTTCATGTGGCGCCTGTGGTATGGAGGAACAGGGAAGTCAAACTCACTAGCAAGCATACAGAATGACAGACACTGCAACAGGTGAAGCTGAAGATACGGACTCGAAGAACAGATGGCCTCTAATCGGGCTCGGCGGTGCCGTAAGTCTCTGCTGTCTCTTTGCGGCACCAGCAGCGACGGGTGCAGCTGGGGCCACCGTTGCTGGAGGGGCCACAGCGGCATTCGGGGGCGGCCTTATTCGAATCCTTGTCTCAGCCATAGCAGTTGGGATTGTCGGCGTTGCCATCCAACTGTGGCCCTCTTCGTCGTCCTGCGAACGATAAACACAGACATACCTTCTTTGCTGGCGGTGCAAAACGCCAGACGATACTTGTTCGGATGGAGGTAAGCCACAGATATGGATCGACGAAGGTATTTGCAGTCGATCGCTGCAGCCGGGACTACCGCAAGCGTCGCCGGTTGCCTCGGCGTACTTACTGAATCTGGCGCTGAGGGAACAGTCCTTGGCCCGCCCGAACAGGATCTAAGTGAAGCCGCTCATCCGAGCTACGGCGACGAGATGCCCGAGTTCACCGTCCCCGACCCGATTACGGGTGAAGATATTTCAACGACTGATTTTGAAGGGGAGCGAACCATCCTCTGGACATCGTTCTACACGAATTGTCCGGACGGCGTTTGTCCCGCCCTCATTCTCCGACTGCGGCGGGCACAGGAAGTCGCTACCGAGGGTGGGTACGGCGACGCCGCCGCCTTTCTCGCACACACTTTCGACCCCGAGCGCGACACGGCCGATGTCCTCCGCGAGTACGCCCGCCAGCAGGGGGGCAATCTCGACGCCGGCAACTGGCACTTCCTTCGACCGGAGAGCTATGAGGCAGGGCAGGAACTGCTAGAAGAACAGTTCGGGCTCGTCATCGAGAAGCGACCTGCTGAGGATCTCGAGAATCTGGAGTATCAGTTCCCGCACTACGGGCTGATTCTCCTCGTGAACGAGCGTGGTATCGTCGAACGGGCGTACCCGAACGGTGCGTCGGTCGATGTCAAGACCGTCGAAAATGATTTCGAGCAGGTGGTCACGGGATGAAGCGTCGGAACCTCCTTGCTGGACTCGCTAGTGTCGGGGCAATTGGTGGCGCTGGGCTCGTCGCGACCGGGACAATCCCTGATACCTTCAGTAACGGGAGCGAGACACCGGAGCCAGTCGAGCCGACGACACTCGACACGATCGAAGCGCCAGGAAGTCGCGATGGTGAGGTGACGATTCCCCCAGATAATCAAGCCACATTCGTCGACTTCTTCGGGACTTGGTGTGCGCCCTGTGTGGAACAGATGCCAGCACTGGGTGAGGCCGAGGACCGGATTGGTGATGAGGTGCTATTCCTCTCGGTAACGACCGAAGACGTCGGTGGTTCGGTGAGTGAGGAAACGGTCGTCGAGTGGTGGCGCGAGAACGACGGCCACTGGTTGGTCGCTACCGATGTAACTGCCGAACTTGCAGCGAAGCTAAATGTGGGAGCCTATCCGACTGCTGTGGCACTCGATGCGACTGGCCGAATCCAGTGGTCTGAGTCCGGCATTCACACCGCTGACGAGATCGTCGCGGGTATTGAAACCGCTCTCAACGCATGATCAGCGAGACGCTTCTGACAAATGTCTCGTTCGCGCTCACAGCGGGTGTAGCAACGTTTTTTTCACCGTGTGCCTACCCCCTGCTGCCGGGCTACGTTGGCTTCTACGTGAACTCTACTGACACCGAAAGCGCCTCTGTCACAGGCGCGGGGATTCGGGGAGTGGCAGCCGCGTTGGGCGTACTTGCGACGTTTGCGTTGCTGGGCGGGGCAGCGGCGTGGGTAGGCCACGAGGCACTGTCAGATATCACTATTTTCGAGACGCTAGTCGGCGGATTGCTCATCGTTTTCGGATTACTTGTCGCATTCGACCGCGCTCCGTCACTGTCATTATCACTTCCAAAGCGCCGATCAAGCATTCTCGGCTTCGGTCTTTTTGGCGCGGGATACGCCCTAGCGGGTGCCGGATGCGTCGCCCCAGTCTTCCTCGCAGTCGTAGCCCGGACTATCACCCTCCCGACCGAAGCAGCGATGCTCGTATTAGGAGTCTATGTCGGTGTTGTTGCTGTACTAATGGCTGCAACAACCGTCGCAACCGGAGTCGGTATCATCAGTAACGCAAATCGCGTAATGGCTCATGCCGGATGGCTCAAGCGGCTCGCCGGCGTTGTGATGATCGTCGCTGGGATCGGTCAACTCTATCTATCAGTCATCGTTTACTGATCTGGCGATATTTTGCCACTGAATAGTCAGATCACTTCTGACTGGTTGATCTAATTATAGTTATTCAAGAGAGAACTCATACTATCTACATTGAGACGGCCAACCTCAACTTCTAGCGAGCCGAATTTGATATAGCGGTATACGGTTTACCAAAGCGATTGGCGGATGTGGGTAGTACTGTTCGTGGAGCGACGGCATTCGGAGCGAGCGGGCCGCCGTCTGCCACTGGGGGCGGAATTCTGGAGTCGGGATCGACCGGGTCGCCGCGGCGGTCAGTCGAGGAACTCGCTCACGTCGTCGAGGGAGTCCTCGGCGACGGCGTCGGCCAGGGCGGGGACGTCGGGGTCGCCGACGTGGCCGGGGTACTTGCGGCGGAAGTAGCCGACGACGTTCTCAACGTCGCGTTCGAGGAACTCGCGGGCGTTCGCGTGGTCGGTGGGGACGGCCTGTGGCCAGTCGAAGACGACGACGCCCTGTTCGGTGACGAAGACGTTGTACTCGCTCATGTCGGCGTGAACCCACCCCTCTGCGTAGGCCGTGGCCATCTCGTCCAGGACGAGTTCCAGTACGGGGATGACCTGCGCGTCGGTGAGTTTCGTGCGCGCGAGCTCGACGCCGTCTATCTTCTCCATGACGATCGCGTGGCGGTTGTGGTCGACGGGGCGCGGGACGGAGACGTCGGGATAGAGGGTTTCCAGTGCCTCGTACTCGCGTTCGGCGGCCTTGCGGGCGGTGTACTGCCAGGAGACGTGGTCCCGGTCCGAGGTGTAGTCACGTTCTTTCATCACCTCGCGGAACTCGGTGTACCCCTCCCGGTGGAACTTCAGGGCCATCGGTTCGTACGACCGGACCTCGTAGACGTCGCTCTCCTTGCCGACGCCCAGCGGTGCGCCCACGCCGTCGATAGTGTCACGCTCGACGAAGGTGTGCAGGGCGAGCGCGTCGTAGCCCTCGAACGTGAGGGTAAACCCCTGGTACTGGATGGTCTTGCGTTCTATCAGCCCGCGGTCCTCACACCGGTCGAGGCGGTAGTCGACGTTCTCGGCGGTCAGCCGGGAGAAGTCGGGGAGTTTCTCGCGGTTGACGTACTCGGAAAAGCGCATCCCCTGCTCGACGCCCGAGAGCAGGTAGAAGTCCTCGGACTCGAGGTCGGCGATCACGCTCGCGACGTTCTCGACCATCAGCGGCCCGTACTCGCCCGATGGTGAAAAGCGCCCCGCGTCGAGCCTGTGGGAGAAATAAATTCTATATCGCTATATCGAATCCGATCGGGACATTCCGAATTTCCCTGGTGGCTGCTCCGCCTGGTGGTCGTCGTCGCGGTCGTCGCCGGCGGCTACGGCTACGTCAGACAGCGATAGCCCGCCACTGACGCTTCTTCTCTGTCGCGAACGCTGATTCGACGCGAAAAAAGAGCGGCCGCTACTCGCCGACCAGCGCGCCGACTTCGGCGGCCGCCTCGGCGTCGTCGCCGTCCAGCCAGTCGTCGGCCCACGACTCGATCGCGTCGAAGACCGGACACAGCGACTCGCCCTTCGCCGTCAGCGAGTAGTACGTCGCCACGGGTGAGGCTTCCTCCATACGGCGCTCGACGAACCCCATCTCCCCGAGGTCGTCGAGCACGCGCGAGAGCGTCCGCGAGCTCGCGCCGGTCGACCGCTTCAGTTCGTTGAACCGCTTCTCACCGTCCTGCAGGTCGTAGAGCACGACCAGTCGCCACTGGGAACCGATCTGCTCGACCGAGTCGACGACCGGACAGGCCTCCTGGTTGGGTGTGTCGCCCGCGTCCATTGCCATATCCCGACCAACGCACCCGACCTACTTAGGTGGTTCGTTCACGAACCAGGTGTCTCTCTGTTATCGGGTTCTGCAGTGAACTACCCCCTCCGACCTACCTCGCGACCACCGGGTAACACGCCTGTCCCCCGGTGGCACGAATGTCAGGGAAGATATATTTATGGGGAGGCCGTCGACCAGGGTGATGTCAGACGCACGGTCTCAGAGACGGTCGGACAGTGGCGGAGAACGCAACACGGCGGTAGCGGAGGTGACGGACTGATGGTCGTCGAGTCGGCCGTCGGCGAGATCGCCTTCCTGCTGGCGCGGGTGCTGTTCGGCGGCGTCCTCGCGTTCATGGGTCTGAACCACTTCGGGAGCGTCGACGAGATGGCGGGGTACGCCGAACACAAGGGGCTGCCGGCACCGCGACTCGCGGTGGTCGGGTCGGGGCTGGTCCTTCTCCTCGGCGGCGTCGGCGTCGTCCTGGGTGTGGTGCCCGTCCTCGCTGCGGGGGCGTTGGCGGTCTTCCTGCTGGTGTCGGCGGTGACGATGCACGACTTCTGGGCGGCGCCCGACGAGCAGGTCCAGGACGAGATGACGCAGTTCCTGAAGAACGTCTCGCTGGCGGGCGGCGCGCTGGCCCTGCTCGCCGTCGGCGGGCAGACCTGGCCCTACGCGGTCGGCGTCGGTCTCTTCTGAGAGCGGTCGACCGTCGCGAGTCTCGCGGCGACGCGGACCCTAGCTCCGTGAGGTGACGCGTTCGATGATCTCTTCGGCGGTGTCCCAGTACTGGCGGATCCGGTCGCTGGGCAGGTAGATCGCGCCGTACTCGTCGCCGCTGCGGCGGACGAGTTTCTCCTCGCGCAACACGTCGAGGTGGTGTCGTACCGTCTTGTAGTCGAGATCTAGCGTGTCGGCGAGCTGGTTCGCGTTACGCGGTCGTTCGTGGATCGCCCTGAGGATGCGGGCCCGGTTGGGCCCGCCTTTCGTCCCAGAGAGTACGTGCCAGAGTGTGCCTTCCATCGTTCGTCGGTCTATGTTGTTCGGTTCGGCGGCGGTCATCGTTTCACCTGCGTTCGGTGACTGTTCGTCCCGTGTCTCGCCCGCGGCGTCCGGCCGATACCGACTCTGTTCGGGTCGGAATCGAAGGACCGTGCAGGCTTAAGCTCTTTGAGACGTGTGAACATTCCGCTCTCGAGCACCGTCGGCCCCGCGGTCGCCCCGGGACCGGTCATCGGCCACCTCCCTGGTTGCGCGAACGGCGCTTCTGTCTGATCCCGTAGGCCCCGACCAGGACGGTGAGCCCGAGGTTGACCAGACCGACGAGCGTGCCCGTCTGGCCCAGCAGTCCGGCCGAGGTCTGTCCCGCGGTCGTCGCCCGGGTCTCCGGGTCGGCCCCGCTGGCGTCGTCACCAGTCACGGACGAGTCCCGGGTCGTGCGCTCGGCCGCTGCCGTCTCGACGTTCGCCTCGTCGGCGAGCGCCCGCAGTATCGACAGGCCCCGCTCCATCCGCTCGGCGCCCAGCGCTTCCACGTGTGACCGGAAGTACGGGAGGAACCGAGCGATCCGCTCGCCGTAGGGTGAACTCACCGTCAGCGGGACCGACGACTGCTCCCACTGGCCGTCGTACCTGCGGCGTTCGACGGCCTCGGTGACGGCGGGCGTCTCGCCGTCGGGCGACCGTTCGGTCGCCGCCCAGTTTCGTAGGAGTGTCGCGTACTCGCTGAGCACGACCGCCTTTCGTACGCCCGTCGACCCGTAGTAGGGCGCCTCGCGGTCGAGTTCACCTACCGTCCGGGTCACGGTTCGCTCCGTGCCGTCGGGCGTCTCGTAGCTCGCCTGCACCCGCAGTTCTCCCGCCGCTGACTCGCGGTCGATCTCGAGCAGGACGACACCACCCTCGGTCCTGTTGCCCTCCTGTCGCGAGGGGAACAGCGTCGTCACCTCCATCAGCCGGCCGCTCGCGGCGTCGGCCTGTGGCGAACCGTACACCGCCTCGATCTCGTAGCCCTCGCTTTGCACCGTCAGCGAGAGGTTGTACACGAGCGGCGTCACCATGTACGAGAACCCCTCGTCCATCCGTTCCTCGAACTGTGCGGGTGAGTCGACACCGTAGTAGTTGGCGCCCTTGATCGTGGCCAGCGACTCGGTCAGCCGGGAGTTGAAGTCGACGCCGACGCCGACGAAGGTCGTGTAGACGCCGTCACGGGCCTGGGACTGGAGCCGGTCTTCGAGCGCGTTCGCACCCGTCTCGCCGAGGTTGGGCATCGCGTCGGTGACGTAGATAACGCGGGTGTCGCGTTCCGCACTCGCGTCGTCGAGGACGTCGTCGGCCGTCTCCATACCCGCGTCGAGGTTCGTCCCGCCACCGGCCGAGAGGCCGCGTACCGACGACCGCAGGGCGGCGCGGTCGAGTTCGTCGACCCGCCGGAGGTTCTGGACGACCCGTGCGCGGTCGTCGTAGCCGACGACGGCGACCTGGTCCTCGCCGTCGAGCTGTCCCAGCATCGAGACGACCGTATCGCGGGCCGCCTCGATCTTTCGCTGGTTCTCCTCGACTTCCTCGCGCTCGCCACCGTCGTAGTAGTACTGCGAGAACGCCTCCTCCATCGAGCCGGAGGTGTCGACGACGACCACGACGTTCAGCGGGTCGCGCTCGAGGTCGGCCTCGGTCAGACCGGAGTCCAGTCCGACGGTGACGAACCGTTCGGTGGTGCCCGCGATGGGGTCCTCGGTCACCGCCGCGCTGTAAGACGGACAGAAGCGCGCGTCACACGTCCCCGACCCCGTGTCGAAGTAGTAGTCGTGGAACAGTCCCTCGGAGGTCATGTCCGTCGGCTGTGGGACGTAGCCCTCCTCGACGTTGTTCCGGAACGCGCTGGCGTCCTGTGCGCCGCCCACCGAGGCACCGACCTCCCGGGCGCCGTCACCCCCCGACGCGCCGGACATCCCGCCGGACCCCCCGTCTCCCCCGGGGGCCGCGGCAGGCGCACCGCTCGAACTGGCGCCGCCGCCACAGCCCGCGAGGACGACCAGTGCCGACACGACCAGTATCGTGATACCCCGTCGCATACCATACCGTCTCTCGCCCGTTCCGTTAATACCGCTGAAGCATCAAACGAGTTTTTTATCCACGCTGACCGCTCTAACGCCTGATATCGAGGGGTTGTTCGACGGGGGTCGAAGTCGGCGACCACAAGGTATTCAGCCGCTGGGCGGTGCGCCGGGAACCGGGCCGAGCGTCCCGTTCGCTGGTGGTCCGATCCGACGAACGACGAACTCCCGGGGATCGGTGCCGGCTGTCCGGTTCGGAAGTCGCGACGACCGTTCGGGCGTCGCCGGTGGTCGGTCGCCGTGTCAGCGGTCGACCTCGCCCATGATCGTATCGAGACTGCCCAGCGAGGCGATCAGGTCGGCGACGTACTCGCCGCGGGCGATCTCGGGGAGCGTCGCCAGGTTCGAGAAGGAGGGGCCACGGATCTTGAACCGCGCCGGCGAGTCGGTGCCGTCGGCGCGGATGTAGATGCCCAGTTCGCCCTTCGCGCCCTCGACCGCCCGGTACACCTCCGTGTCGGGGTCCGGGCGCAGTGTGCGGGGGACGTTGGCCTGGATCGTCCGGTCCTCGGCGGGCCACTCTTCGAGCAGGTCGACGCACTGTTCGACGATGCGGGCCGACTGTTCGACCTCCCGAAGGCGCACGAGGACGCGCGCGAAGTTGTCACAGCCGTCCTCGGTGACGACGTCCCAGTCGAGTTCGTCGTAGTACCCGTAGGGATCGTCCCGGCGGACGTCGTAGTCGACGCCCGACCCCCGGGCGACCGGGCCGGTCGCGCCGTAGGCTTTCGCCGTCTCGGGTGCGAGATGCCCGGTATCGACGGTTCTCACCTGGAAGATCTCGTTGTCGGTCAGCAGGTCGTGGTACTCGACGAGGCGGGCGGGGACGTCGTCGAGGAACGCGCGTATCTTCGCGAAGAACGCCTCGCGGGGGTCGGGGACGTCCCAGGCGACCCCACCGAGTCGGAAGTAGTTGAACATCAGTCGCTGGCCGGTCAGATCCTCGAGGATCCCCTGGACCTTCTCGCGGTCCTGGATGGCGTACATGAACGCGGCGGTGAACTCCCCGACGACGTCCAGCGCGTACGTCCCGATGGCGAGGAAGTGTGAGAGCAGTCGGGAGAGTTCCGCGCCCATCGTCCGGACCACCTGTGCGTACTCGGGGACGTCGATGTCGGCCAGGTCCTCGGCGGCGCGGGCGTAGGCCCACTCGTTGCAGAGGCCGGCCCCGCCCCAGTCCCAGCGGTCGGGATAGGGCATGATCTGGTGGCGGTAGGTGCCGGACTCGCACATCTGCTCCTCGCAGCGGTGGATGTAGCCCAGGTCGGGTTCGACGCCGGCGACCTGCTCGCCGTCCAGCGTCACGCCGACGTGGAGGACGCCGTGGGTCGCGGGGTGGTGGGGCCCGATGTTGAGGAACATCGTGTCCTGATCGTCGTCCCGGCGGTCCGCCTGGAGGGGGTTTGCGTGTTCCCGGAGCGTGACGACCTGGGGTTGTTCGCCGTCCCAGTCGGGTCCCAGCGGGTGGCCCTGCCAGGTGTCCGGGAGGAGAATGCGGCGCAGGTCGGGGTGGTCGTCGTACTCGATGCCGACGAGGTCGTAAACCTCGCGTTCGTGCCAATCCGCGCCGGCGAAGACGGGAGCACCGCTCTCGCTGCGGGGGTCGCTCGCGGGCACGGGGACGACCACGGAGCACTCTCGCGTCGGGTCGTCGTAACTCCGCAGGTGGTAGATCGACTCGTAGCGGTCGCCGTAGGCCTGCCCCGTCACGCAGGCCAGGTGGTCCAGTCCGACCTCGTCCCGAAGCGCCCGCAGGGCGTCCTGGACTCGGTCGGCGCGTACGACGAGTGCGGGAGCGTTCAGGTGCTGTTCGGTGTCGGTCACTGCCCCGGCGGGAACCGCCGCGAGCGCCGCCTCGCGGACGTCCGGTGCCGTCTCCGCCCCGGTTGCGACTGGTCGTCCTGTCGTCTCGGCCATGGCGGCGCTTCGCGCGGATACCCAATCGAACTTCTCCCGCAGGAGTGAGCGGGGTTTATCACTCCAGGGTGACACCTGCCGGGCATGCGCTATCTCCGGATCGCCGTCCACCAGGACCCCGGGGACCGCCATCCCATGCACGAGTTCGTCGTCGAGCGCGATGGATACAGCGTCTCCCGGCTACTGGAGTACACGCCGCCCGTCGACGGGACCCGGTCGTTTCTCTTCCACGTCGAGGGGCCGGTCGAGCCCTACGAACCGGCGCTGGAGTCCGTCTCGGGCGTCCTCGAGTACGAACTCTCGCCGTGTCCCGACGACTCGTTTTACCTCTACGTTCAGGAGGAGTTGCGCGACCGCGACCAGCAACTGATAGGGGCGTTCAGCCAGCCCGGCGTCGTGGGTGTGTTGCCCGTCGAGTACCGCGCCGACGGGACCGTCCGGCTGACGGTCGTGGGCCCTGCGGGGCGGTTGCAGGCCGCCGTCGACGAGACGCCCGACGAGATGGACGTCGAGGTCGTCGAGATCGGCGAGTACGGCGACCGCGGGCTGGGGCCGGGCAGCGATCTGACCGACCGCCAGTACGAGGCCGTCGTCGCCGGAGTGGACGTGGGCTACTACGAGACGCCCCGTGAGGGCAGTGTCGAGGACGTGGGCGAGCGACTGGACTGCGCTCCGGGGACCGCCGCAGAGCTGCTGCGTCGGGCCGAACGGTCGATGATGAGCGACGTGGTCGAGGCGGGGCCGTTCTAGGTGTTCTCGTCGAGTCGGTCGAGGTCGCCGTAGAGTTCCTCGTTCGCGACGTGGGTGC
>Ga0207770_100412_pt1 | contig 22803 bp, 20 predicted proteins | sample A23E2SouthBayCA_FD_187729 | JGI IMG/M metagenome (GOLD analysis project Ga0207770, IMG submission 187729) | Aerobic enrichment media microbial communities from Eden Landing Ponds, California, USA - A23 E2 (SPAdes) | ecosystem: Environmental > Aquatic > Marine > Unclassified | place: Emeryville... | reverse complement strand
GACGAAGGGCATACCCGAACGCTCGTCGGTGGGGCGCATAAGCGATGCGTTCGCGGACGGTCGCCACCGGTTCGTGGCCGGCAGTAGCGGACCGGCGGCCTTTTTGGGGGCACCCGTGCTCCGATATTCTCTTAAGTAGTGGTCGTCTACAGGCAGGTAATGATAGAGGCCACGAGCGCGGGAGCCATCCTCTTTCGCGATACGCGTGGCCGGCGGGAGTACCTGCTGCTCAAGAGCCGCCCGGGTGACTGGGAGTTCCCGAAAGGGGGCGTCGAGGGCGACGAGGAGTTACAGCAGACCGCCATCCGCGAAGTGAAAGAGGAGGCCGGCATCGGCGATTTCCGGCTCATCGATGGCTTCCGCGAAGACTACGACTACGTCTTCGAGGCGAACGGCAAGACGATCCACAAGACCGTCCACCTGTTCATCGCGCGCTCTTTCGAGGCGTCGGCGGAACTGTCCAACGAACACCGCGACCTGCAGTGGCGCGACTACGAACAGGCGATAAACACCGTCACGCAGGACGGCCCCCGCGAGATACTCGAACAGGCCCACGAGTTCATCGACGAACGCGAAGACGAAGACTGAACAGCTGCTACCCCGCTGGGCCCCTACGTCGCCGTTCAGGGAGCGAGTATCACAGTGTACTTGGATCGACGGAACTGCGAACCAGTGATAGTGCTTATTGTAGATTATTTCCGGGTCGCGCCGACCCCGGGGTCGGCGCGGACCGGTAAATCGCTACAATAATCACTATGAGTCAAACACTCTACGAACGGCTGAAGCCAGCATGAGCGTGACCACCACCTTCCCACATAACGGCTCAAAAATGGACCGATTCCGGTGATACCGGAGTCTCGTTGACTTACACTTCGACTTCGCCGGCGTTGATCTTCTTGGCTTGGTTGTAGGCGTCGTAGACACCGAGCCCCCAGACGAGCGGGAAGGTGAGGAACCCGACAAAGACAGCCATCAGGAGGACGTTGATCCCCTGTGCGACGAGTATCCCGAGGCCTCGCAGGATCTGACCGTTGTACATCTGACCGGCCCACCCGCTCGTGATCGCTGATAGCAACGCAGCGATGCCCGGGTCCTTCTCTGACGCGGACGAGGACTGTTGTCTGACCCCACACTCAGGACAGACCTCCGCCTCTTTCTTGATTGTCTCCCCACAACTGGAACAGAACTGTTCATCTGCAGCCTTGGTCCCGGCCTGTTCAGTGGCCATATTCATATGAGTTTACCCTTTGGGTATAAAATTTAGGGGTATCGGAACACCATGTTGAATTCTCTATAATATAATCTATCATCAATAACGGGAGGAAAAGGCACTCAGTAGACGTAAAAACGGCCAATATAGTATGTGGAAAAGATCGAAACAGGCTAGTTCTCGAATAGTAATAGTCATTCTCGCCGGATCCTCGCGTTCCTGGCAGTGTTCGAAAAGGAATTATCCGAGTTGATGTGTGCTGTGACTAGTGACCATCACCGACCTACATTAGTGGGACTGTGTCAGTCGTGTACCTGGGTCAAAGAGAAAGTATAAAAAATACTGTCTGTTTCGGTCGCTCTGTTCGACGATTCGAGAAGAGGTGCGATCGAAGAACGACGCGTCGTCGAACCGGGGATAGCTCGAGCCCCCACGGAGCGGGCAGTCGTCAGGTCTCTGGTGGCGACCGGTCGCTGATCATCGCACCGACGAACCCACCGGCAGCACCCAGTCCCGCGTAGATGACGATGATGGTTACGAGGAGAAATCCGAGAAAGACGACAGCCGCGAGGCCATCGCCTCCCGCGGCGGACCCGATGATCCCAAGGAAGAGCAAGAACCCGAAAAACAGCGCCGAGGGTATCGACGCGATGAGTCCCGCGAGTGCGCCACAGATTGTACTCTCCCTGGTATCGGGGCCACGCAGGAACCCGGCGACGATCCCCCCAAGGAACTGGCCGAGTACCGGTATCAGACTCCCGATTAGTGCGACTACGCCTCCGATGCCCGCAGCTGCCAGCCGAGACGAGGGAGGTTCGGGATCGCTTGACGACCCCGTCGAGGACCGTTTTCTACTCTTCTGCCGAACACCACACTTCGGACACATCTCCGCCTGTTTTTTGATCACTGCACCGCAGGATCGGCAGTACTGTTCGTCCGCGCCGGTCTGTGGCTTCGACTTCGTCTCGCTGTCGGACAGATCCGCTGTTGAACCGTCCGCTGTCGATTCCGGTTCGCCCACTGAGTCCCCCGCTGTCGATTCCGGTTCGCCCACTGAGTCCCCCGCTGTCGATTCCGGTTCGCCCACTGAGTCCCCCGCTGTCGATTCCGGTTCGCCCACTGAGTCCGATACCGAGTCTGTCACCTCACCCGGGGGCCACTGGTCAACAGTTTCACCGCCGCGGTCGTCACTCTCGTCGTCGGACATGGAATATAGTATTCAACCATCGCGATATTAAACTTGGCGTCGCTCCCGTTCGTGGACGGAAACGCCAGTCAATTTCCACGAATCTCGTGGATTTTCATCGCAACGCCGTCAATTGCCTGAATCCCGCGATACGCGTCGTAGGCAGCCACGAGGTGGATGACCAACTCGACGAGACTGACCAACAAACCGATCAGTACGAATCCGAGTCCAAAAGTAAAGAACGCGATGACCGTTCCGAAGATGAAAAGACCGATCCCCCATCCGAGGACCAGCCACGTGATCCAGATTCCGAGGAAGACGAGCCCGCGGTCCGTGTTGCCGCTGATGACGTTGCCCACCCCGGGAACGATGAACGAGACGATTGCCGCCACCATCGGGTCCTGATCGGATTTCTGGCCGACCTTACTTGCCGTTGTTTCTCCCGTCGTCGAACCGCTCGGTTCGGTCTCTGCCGTGGGTGGCGTCTGTGAACCGACTGGGACACCCTCGCGCTCTGTGGGTTCGTCGTCGATTTGGGAAGAACCGTCTGTTGTCTCTCCTCCCCCCGGGTCGCCGTCTACGGTATTGATACCACCTGTGTCATCCGTCGAGGGAACCGTCGGGCCGTCGTCCCGTCGCTCGTCGTTCGTCTTTTCCGGGTTAGTAGGGTCGTCACCCTCGCCATCATAGGTTGACGATGGAACTGTCGGTTTACCGTTCTCTTCGGTCACCTCCGTCGCGTCACTCCGCGCTTCCCCGAGCTGCGATCGGACACGTTCCGCGAGAGTAGCGCCCAGCACCTCCGACAGTTCCGACTGGTCGGCTGTCCGGAGATCGGCGACGGTTTCGAAACCAGCGTCGCTCAGAGTGTCGGCTCGCGCCGACCCGATCCCGTCAAGCTCCGTCAACTCTTCCGGTTCCTGCCCGCCGTCGGTCTGGTATGGCCCGCCGTCGGATCCGTTTTTTCCTCTCATACCCAAAACCCCACACGGAATTATCAATAATCTATTGCTGTTCTATCGATACGATCCGCGGCCATCGGGGTCAGCGTGCTTTTGTTCGCCGGGCCTGAACGTCAGTACGTGACCGCCGATACCGAGTTCCGCTTCGAACTCCGGGTCTGTCAGTGGGCCGAGCGCCACTGGCCGCCCGACGAGAGCGGCGGGGCCCACGCCGAGGGGGGCGACGACCTCGCCGTCCTCGTCGCCCGCCAGATCGGCACCGGACGGCGCCGATGGGACACGGTCGTCGTCGAGTGTGACCCTGCAGGACTCGCCGAACGAGCGAACTTCGGCGCTGCGGAACTCGACTCGGACCTGCTCCACGTCGTCCGGAACGCACCCGCCGACTGGGAGTGGTACCGCGACGCGCTCCCGGACCCGGGTTATCCCTGGCAGTACGTCCGCGAGGCGGTCCACCGGGCCGCCGACCGCGGCGTCGTCGAACGGCGCAAGCGGGGCAACCGCGTCGAACTCCGACGGAAGTGGGCCTACCCCGACTGGGTCCGGCGGGTCGTCGCCATCGAGAACAAACCCGACCTGGACGCCAGCGCCGCCCGCCACCTCCAGCCACAGGTCGAACACGACGTCGCGATGGCCCTGGCAGACGAGGTGTGGGTCGCCACCGCTGCCACCGGCGCCTCGGTCGAACCCGCGCTCTTGGAGGACCTGCCCGTCGAGGCGGGCATCCTCACGGTCGACGGGACGGGCGCGTCCGTCGCCTGGTATCCCACTTCTCTCGCCGTCGACGACCCCGGCACGCGGATCACCGAGCGCCCGGACGGCGGGGACCGCGACGCGTCGGCCGCCCGATTCGAGTACGCCGACCCCGCGTGGAAAGCGGAGAAGCGCCTGGAACTCGCCGAACGAGCCTACGGCCGGGGCTGGCGGTCGTACGTCGACACCATGCGCCCGGACTGTCGGCACTTCCAGCTCGACGACGAGCGGTCGGGGATCTATCCGTACTGTGGGGCCAAAGAGTGCTCACAGACCGCCGCCGAGTGTTCGGGGTCGTGTCCGGCTTTCGAACCAGAACCACCCGTCTGGCGGACGCGAGGACCACCCATCGAGGGCGGTCCCGGGGCGCAGATCAAGCGGTTGCTCGACGAACAGCGAGAGCGGCGGCGCCCGGGTCTCTAGAGATCAGGAATCGTCGCCGTTCGTCTCGACGTTGACCTGGTCACGGGGGACGGCCAGTCGGTAGGTCGGGACCGTCTTCTGGACGCGCTCGACGACGCCTTTCTCCGTCAGCGAGCGCAGCGCAGACCGCACCTCCTCGACCCCGGGGTCCTCGCCCGTCTCGCGCAGCGCGTGCAGCGTCGCGACGACGCTCATCGGGTCGTCGTCCGGGACCGGGAGGACGGCGATGACGCGCTCCTGGAGCGGTGTGGCGGTCACGCTCACTGCGCCGGCGTCCTCGCCGTCGACGAGGGCGACGGCCTCGGGCGTCGCGCGGATGAGACTGTCCTCGTCGCGGTAGTAGTAGTCTTTCAGTTCCGACTCGAGGTACTGGTGGACTTCGCTACCGCTGTCCATCTCCCACTGGGACTGTAACTCCCCGTTTTTCGTCGGTTGCATCGCGACGACGTCCGCGAGTCGCTCGCGGGCCTCTGCCGAGAGGGTCACGTCATCCGATAGGTCCAGGGGGGTATATGCGCGTTCTGGACTCGCTCCGTGACCGGTCGCCACCGCCGCCGGCGCGGTCACAGCGTCGCGAGCGTCTCTGCGACGTCGTCCCAGTGACTGCCTCGCCAGAAGTGCTGGCCGCAGTCCCGACAGCGCCAGACGGCCTCGTCGTGGGGGTCGGGCGCGTAGTCCGGCGTCGGTTCCGTCCGGTCGACACCCTCCAGGAGGCCGTTGCACGCGCTACACCGTGCTGGTTCCTCGGCGAGCGAGAGTTCGAAGCCCGCCTCCCGTAACTCGCGCAACTGGTCGGTGACCTCCCGCCCCGTGAGCAACACCGACCGCTCCGCGCGCTCGGCGAGCCCCCGGTCGCGAGTGAGGACGAGGCGGTCCTCGGTGTGAGCCATCGCAAGGGCGTCGGCCTCCGTCTCGACGCCGCGCTCGGTCGTGTACGTCGCGTCGTAGCCACACATCCGCAGGTACGTCGCGAGTTTCCCCAGCATGTCGTCGACCAGCAGCGCCGTGTCCGCCCGCGAGTGTGTCGCCGACTCCCCGACGGCGTCGTCGGAGCCCGTCGTCGCGGACTCCGGAGCAGTCTCGTCGCGGCCGCCGGCCGTTGTCTCCACCACTGGTTCTCCGTCGGCGTCGCTCGTGCCGGCCTCCCCTGTGCCGTCTTCGTCTGTGTCGTCGGTCGTGCCGTCTTCGTCTGTGTCGTCGGTCATGTCGTGAACTCTCGAATCCCGTCCGCGTCGCGCGCGTTGAGGACGTCTGGCGTCTCGGCCCAGCCGCGCCGGGCCGTGTGGACCCCGTACCTGAGGAGGTCGTAGCGTGCCGGGCTGTGTGCGTCCGTGTCGACGGCGATCGTCGCACCCGCCTCGACCGCTGTCTTGACAGCCCCCCCACCTAAATCCAGTCGGTGTGGGTTGGCGTTGACCTCCAGTGCCGTCCCGTGGTCGGCCGCGACGCTCGCGAGTGCCTCGACGTCGACGTCCAGCCCCTCGCGCTGGTTGAGATATCGTCCCGTCGGGTGCCCGATGATGTCGGTCGCTGGATGTTCGGCCGCGGCGACCAGTCGCTCCGTGCCGTCCCCATCGAGGGCTGCGTGTGGCGACGCGACGACGATATCCAGGTCCGCGAGCAGGTCGTCGGCGACCGACAGCGACCCGTCCGCGCCGACGTTCGCCTCGACGCCGGTGAACACCTCGATGTCGACCTCCTGGGCCACCTCGTGAACCGCCGAGATCTGCTCGCGTAAGTCCTCGTCGGGGACGCCGACGCCGCCGACCATCCCCGGGCCCGTGGCGTGGTCGGTGATGGCGACGTAGTCGTGACCGAACGCGGCCGCGCCGTCGACCATCTCCCGGATCGTGTTCGACCCGTCCGACCAGTCCGTGTGGACGTGCAGGTCGCCGCGGATCTCCCCCTCGGTCAGGAGGTCGGGCAACTCGCCCTCTGCAGCGGTCTCGATCTCGCCCCAGTTCTCCCGGAGTTCCGGCGGGACGTGCGGGAGATCGAGCGCCGCGTACATCCCCGCCTCCGTCTCCCCGGCGACCCGCTCGCCCGCTCGCTGGTCGGCCGCCGCTGTCTCCTCGTCGACCCCGGAGACGTCGAAGGTCCCGTACTCGTTCATCTTCAGCTCGCGCTCGATGGCCCGGTTGCGCAGCGCGACGTTGTGGTCCTTGCTCCCGGTGAAATACTGGAGCGCGGCGCCGAACTCGTCGGGGACGACCACGCGGAGGTCGACGCGGACGCCCTCCGAACGGAGACTCGCCTTCGTCTCACCGGCCTCGATGACCGAGTCGGCTTCGGGCCAGTCGGTGAAGGCGTCGACGACCGCCTCGCCGTCGTCGCTTCCCACCAGGACGTCCACGTCGCCGATGGTCTCCTTCCAGCGTCGCAGCGACCCCGCGAGATCCACGCGCTCGACCGCCTGCTGGTCGGCGAGGTACGCGACCACTCCTTCGCCGCGGGGTCGCGCCTCGCCCAGCAACTCCCGTTCGGCCGCCTCCCGGGCGAACGGGATGTTCTCCAGGATGTTCGCCTCGGTCTTCGCCCCGAACCCCGAGACCGTCTGGACCTCGCCGTCTTCGGCGGCGGCTTCGAGGTCGTCGAGCGTCCGGACGCCCAGTGCCTCGTAGAGCGCGCCGACGGTCTTCGGACCGACGCCCTCGACGGCGGTGAGTGGGTCCATCTCCACCGGGAGTTCCTCGCGGAGCTCTTCGAGTTCCGCGATCTCCCCCGTTTCGACGTACTCGACGACCTTCGACGCGATGGCGTCGCCGACGCCGTCGATCTCGGCGACCGCGTCTTCGCCCTCGGCGGCGAGGTCCTCGACCGTCCCCGGATGGTCCCTGATATTCTCGGCCGCCCGCCGGTAGGCGCGGGGTTTGTACTCGACGCCCTGTGCTTCGAGGAGGTCGGCAAAGTCCTCCAGGCGGGAGGCGACCTCGGCGTTGCGGCTCACAGTTGCCCCCGGTTTCGACCGGTCCCGTGACTGTCGCTGTCCCGTCCCAGCGCCTTCTTGAGGAAGTTCATCCAGCGCTGCTTGTCGGCTTTCTCCTGGGCTTCGATCTCGGCCTCGAGATTCGTGGGTCCGAGCCCCTCGAGAGCGTTGAGCGCGCGGTCGATCCCGATGATGGCCTGGGCGAGTTCCTCGCCCTCCTCGCGGGAGACGTCGACCTCCTCGTCCTCGATCTGCTGTTTGCGCTGGAGGCGCTCGCGCCGGAGGTTCTTCTTCGCCTGTTCGACGCGCTCGCGCTCCCCGTCGGGGATGGTGTCCCGGCGTTTGATCTCGACGACGAACTCGCGCAGGTCGACGGCCTCCCCCTGGACGTCGATGCGGTCCGGGATGTCCGCGCCGACGGTCGCGCCGTCGCGCTCGATGCGCTCCAGGAGTTGCTTGCGCTCGTACTCTTTCACACCTCTGTCTCGGGCGTGGACGGGCAAAAAGGATACGCGGTCGACCCGCGCTGTTCGAGGCCCGTCGTGGCTTGTGCCGGACCGACACACCGGACGTGTCGTTCGTCCGAAATTCCCGGCAGGGCGCGGCGTGCTACCGGGAGTCGTAATCGAAGGGTAGGCCATATATGGGAGGGTACCGTACGGGACCACAAGACCGTCGCCAGCGGGCGGCAGGCACCCCCCAACTATGAGCCGCGTATACAGACTCCACTCGACACTCGAACTGCCACTGGAGGACGTGTACGACTTCTTCGAGGACCCGGACCTGCCCGAGGAGATCGAAGACGTCGACATCACACGTCGAAACAACACGCTGATCATCAGCGCGGTCTCGACCGACGAGTCCATCAGCAAGTACACGCCGACGGCCCAGCTCAAGGCCAGCGTCACCGAGAACCGCGTCTACGAGGAGATCGAGGAGGAAGAGGAAGACGACGGCCCGCTCGGAACTCCCAACACCGGCGGCGGCCCCCAGTGGGGCGCCTTCGAGGAAGAAGAGGAGGAACCGCCGTCGGAACTCGTCGAGTACGCCTGTTTCAAGGGCGACCGCGAGACCGTCCTCCAGAACAGCACGCTACAGTACGAGATGTTCGAAGTGCTCTGTGAGATCGCGCTGATCGCCGAGAAGGGCACCCTGACCGCAATCACCGCCACGGACGGCGACCTCGATGCCGTCCGTATCGCCGACGGCGAACGCCTGCCCGCCTCCATCAACGTCGTCGAGGACCCCCGGGAGAACGAAGAGGGCGACGGCGTCGACTGGCGCGACAACGAGTTCATCAGCTGATATTCCCTCCCCGTCCGCTCGCACCCGCGAGGAGCCGACGGTGTGGTCAGTTCGCCGGTGACCCCTCGAGCGCGTTCGGCCCGCCGACCATCTCGATGACCTCGGGCGTGACGTTGACCTCGATCCACGCGGCGACGACGATCATCACGACCATGAGCACCGAGAGCACACCGAGTTCTATCAGTTCCGTGCGGGTGATCGGTGTTTCGTCCCAGGCGAACAGGTACCGGACGATCCGGTGGGGAACCCGCAGGCCGATGGCGGCCGCCATGAAGAAGGCGGTGAGTTCGATGATACCGTGGGGGAGCAGGGCAGCGAGGATCACTGCCCAGGAGGTCTGCTGGACGACGACCCCGACGACCACGCCGACGAGCAACCCATTGACGACCAGCCCGAACACGGAGAGCAATCCCCCTGTGACCGCGCCCATCCCCATCAGGAAGAGGGCTCGGAGGTTGTTGAACATGATCGCCGGGAACGTGAACTCGACGTCCGGCAGCGGCGACTCGCCGGGGACCAGTCCCGAGAGCCCCTCCAGCGGGATGGCGTTGAACACCGCGTAGCCGGCGAAGGCCGTCCCGAAGAAGACCGCCAGCGCCACCACCAGGTGCCACCGGAACCAGCGGCTGAACCTGTACTCCGTGTACGCCGGGTCCGGGTCGCCGAAGGAGAGCCACCCGTCCAGGCGCGAGTCCGATTCCGTCTCAGTCTCTGCGGGGACGCTCATCGCTCGCCCGTACACACCCCTCCCACATGATCCCATCGGCCGAGCAACACCGATGGCCCCATCCGCCGGGCGACACTCGCCGGCGGAAGCCGGTACCAGCCCATCACCTGATCTACCAACCGATCACTATTGCGAATCTGCCGTGCCACACGCCCACATCCGACAGACCACAGGTCGTCCAAAAGACACTTATCCGGCCCCGTAATTAGATGTCATTAGCAATGTCGGACGAATTTCCCGAGTACCTGGACGTCGATTACGAGGACGGCGCCGGCGAGGACCCGGCCGATTACCCGCACGTCAACGACAAGATCGAGAAGGCCATCGAGGTCACCCGGCAGGGCCTCGAACAGTACCGCAACCCCGTCGTGATGTGGACCGGCGGCAAGGACTCCACGCTCACGCTCTACTTCGTCAAGGAGGTCGCCGAACAGTACGACCTGGAAGTCCCGCCCGTCGTCTTCATCGACCACTACCAGCACTTCGACGAGCTCATCGACTTCGTCGAGCACTGGGCCGAGGAGTGGGATCTCGACGTGATCTGGGCCCGCAACACGGACGTCGGCGACTACGTCGAGGAACACGGCCTCGAACCCGGCGACGACATCCCCGTCGACGAACTCTCCGAGCACAACCAGCACCACGTCCGCAACATCCTCGAGTACGAGGAAGAGACGTTCCCCTTCCTGCTCGACACCTACGTGGGCAACCACCTGCTCAAGACCGTGGCGCTCAACGACGCCATCGAGGAGTACGAGGTCGACGGCATCCTCTCGGGTGTGCGCTGGGACGAACAGGAGGCCCGCGCCGACGAGACGTTCTTCTCGCCGCGTCACGACCCCGACATCTACCCGCCCCACGACCGCATCCAGTCGATCCTCCAGTTCGACGAGGCGGCGGTCTGGGACACCTTCTGGAACTTCGTCGTCCCCGACACCGTCGAGGGTTACCCCGAGGAAGGCTACGTCCCGCAGGGCGCCGACGACCTCCCCGAGGGCATCGAGTGGGACGACATCCCCATCTCGCCGAAGTACGTCCAGGGCTTCCGCTCGCTGGGCAGCGAGGTCTCGACGGAGAAGTCCGCCGAGGAACCCGCCTGGCTGCAGGACCTGGAAGGCACGACCGAGCGCGCGGGCCGCGCCCAGGACAAAGAGGACCTGATGGAGCGCCTGCGCGACCTCGGTTACATGTAAGACGAGCTTTTTTCCCTCAGGGTCGCTCGCTTCGCTCGCGACCCCTCGGCAAAAAAGCTCGGCCAAAAAACCCGGACGTCTCGCTCACTGCGTTCGCTCGCGTCCGGCGAACCGCGCTCGCTTCGCTCGCGCGGACGCCACAACCGATCAGATTTCACCTTCGACACCTTGTTTTAACACCGCTGTCCCCCTCGAGACGAGTCTGACTGCAGCCGACGGCGGCGAGCAGTCCGTCACCCTCCACGAGAGCATCACCTGCGCCGGGCGCGACGCTAGCGAGGTGCACCGCAACAGTACGACCCGCGGGGGCGACGGATGAGTGAGGGCACCACGGAGGTGGAACTCGCTCGCGCTCGCATCGAACCCGGGAAAGATCAGCGCCCACGCCGTGAACCCGGCGGCGCCCATGATGCGTTCGTACAGTTCGAGTTCACCGACTCGCAGCCCCGCCGACAGCCCGATACCGACGGCCGTCACGACGCAGAGGACGAGCACGGTGACGAACGGGAGGGAGACGATACCGCCGACGACCTTCAGGTCGTGACTCCGCGTCGACAGGCCCCGCCTGCGCGCGACGGTGACGGCCACGACGGTCGTGACGAACGGCACCAGGACGAGTACGACCGCGTGATACAGCGACGAGAACGACACGAAGTCAATCGCGCCGTTCACGAGTGCGTCGCCGAGACTCGTCTCGTCGCCCGTCAGGATCGGTACCAGAAAGTACGCGACGACCCCCGCGAGCGACGTGACACTCCCCCCGAGGAGGCCCAGGACCAGTGCGCGATCCCCCCCGAGCGCGTCCGACCAGACTGCGGAGTCCCATACGAGTCACTACATCGACAGGTGATATCGGTCTGTCTCCGGAAGCGATGCCGGTCGGCACCGGGACTTATCTTCCCGACGGACGTACGGCGGACGATGCGACTGGACCGCCGGACGTTCGTGGCGGCGCTGCTGGCCGGTGCTGTGGGTGGGGTCACGCTCACGGAGGTGCGGAGTTACCTCGACCGGTTCGCGCCGCTGTCGGGCGGCGTCTACGAGGCGGCGACGCGCTCGCTGCCCGATAGCGTCGCGACGCCGTACGGTTCGGCGACGGTGCGATACGACGACACTGGCGCTCCGACGGTCCAGGCCGAGAGCGAGCGAGCGCTGTACTTCGCGGTGGGGTACGTCCACGCCGCCGACCGGCTCTTCCAGATGGACCTCTTTCGCCGGCGGATGGGGGGGACACTCGCCGCGGCCGTCGGTGAGCAGGGCGTCGAATCAGACCTGTTTCACACGCGGATGGACTTCCGCGGCGGCGCCGAGGCCAACTGGGAGGCCGTCCGTGACACGCCCGCCGGCGACGCCATGGAGGCCTACGTCGCCGGCGTCGAGGCGTACCGGACGAACGAGGCACTCCCCATCGAGTTCGGTCTGCTCGATTACGAGCCCGAGCCGTGGACGCCCGTGTCGTCGATGCTCGTCGAGAAACAGCTCGCGTGGGGCCTCACCGGGAGTTTCCGTTCGCTCCGGAAGGCGGTCGTCTCCGACGACCTCGGCGTGGACGTCGCCGAGTCGCTGTTCCCCGAACGCATGGACCACGACGTGCCGATCATCCGGACCGAGAGTGACACTGCCGGGGACGGGAGCGACAATAGTGATTCGGGAGATGGCGTGGACGGTTCCGGTTCTGACGGCGGGTCCGCCGACCTCGGGACGCTCCGCGGAGACGGGACGGCTTCGCTCGCGTCCACCCTCTCCGGATTCGAGTCACCCCGGGGTATCGGGTCGAACAGCTGGCTCGTCTCGGGCGAGGCGACGGCGAGCGGGCAGCCACTGGTCGCAAACGATCCCCACCTGACGCTCATCGCGCCGCCGGTCTGGTACGAGATGTCCCACCGCGGGCCCGAAATGGCCGTCGACGGCGTCACATTCCCGGGCGTTCCGTTCGTCGTCATCGGGCAGAACCGCTCGGGCGCGTGGGGCTTTACCAACACGGGCGCGGACGTCCTCGACGTCTACACCTACGAGATCGACGGCGACCAGTACCGGTACGGCGAAGGGTGGCGCGAGTTCGACACCGAGGAGCGCACGGTCGAGGTCTCGGGCGGCGGGGACCGGACGGTGACGGTCCGCACGTCGGTTCACGGGCCCGTCCTTCGCCGGGAAGGGACCACCGTCGGCGTCGCCTGGACGGGCTTTCAGGCCTCCCGGACCGCACAGGCCGTCTACGAACTCGACCGGAGTGGGAATCGCGAGGAAGCGGTCGCCGCGCTCGAGAAGTTCGACAGCCCCACGCAGAACGTCGTCTACGCGGACCGCGAGGGGGCGACGTTCTACGGCGTGACCGGGCTGATACCGGTCCGACAGACCGACGGCGACGTGGTTCGCGGCGACCGGGTGTTCGACGGGTCGGCCCGCGAGGCCGAGTGGCCCGGCTACACGCCCTACGGCCAGCCCGACCGCGACTCGGGGTGGATCCCCTTCGCTGAGAAACCACAGGTCCGGGACCCCGACTACCTCGCGACGGCGAACCAGCGTGTCGTCGACGACCCCGACTACTACCTCTCGGAGGGGTACTCGGCACCGTTCCGTGCCCGGCGGATATACGACCTGCTCGACGAGCGGGCGACGAGCGACGACCCCTTCGACTTCGAGTACATGCGCGAGGTGCAACTCGACACGCGCGACGAGCGCGCCGCGCTGTTCGCCGACGCGATCCTCGACGCTCGCGACCGGATGACCGAGCGGGCTCGACGGGCGGCCGACCGTCTCGAGGGGTGGGACTACCGGATGGACCGGGACTCGGACGGGGCGCTGGTCTTCGCGCGCTTCGTCGAGCACTACCGCCGTGCGGTCTTCGAGGAGACGCTCGACTCGGCGGGTCTCGACGGCGCGTACTACCCGAACGACTGGGTCCTTCTCGATCTCGACCCCGAGGGGTTCTGGTTCCGGGACCCACCAGCGGGCGACCCTCGCGAGCGCGCCGAGGCGGTCGCGACCGCGATGGACGAGACGGCGGCCGAACTCGACGAGCAGGGCTGGGAGACCTACGGCGACTACAACCGGACGAGGATCGACCACCCGTTCGACCTGGGCTTTCTGAACTACCCGCGCCTGCCGACCGACGGGTCGCCCGCGACGGTCCGGAACTTCCGGGTGGAGTCGGGCGCGGGCACGAGTTTCCGCCTGCTCGCTCGCTTCGACGGCGACCCCTCGCTGGGGGTGATCCCCGGCGGCAACGACGGCGACTACTTCTCCGACCACTACCACGACCAGCTGGCGGCGTGGGCCGACGGCGAGTACTTCGAGTTGACGCCGACGACCGACGGGTCCATCGACGTCCGGTTCCGGGGTGAGAACGATGGCTGACACGGACCAGCGACCGGCGGGAACGATGACTGACGCGGACGGGCGGTCGGCGGATTCGAGCCTGTTTAACCGCCTCTACGCGTCACAGCGGGACCCGCGCCGGCGACGGGGACTGGCGGCCGCTGCCGTGCTGGTCGGTCTGGTCCTCGCGACGGTCCACTGGGTGGGACTGTTCGTCGGTGGGGCGCTCGTGGGACTGTCCCAGCCGACGCTCCGGCGGGCGGTCCTCGCGGGACTTGGGTTCGGCGCCGCCGCCCTCGTCGTGGCGGCGGTTGGCGTCGTCACCGCCGGAACCCTCGGAGGGGTACTCGGGACGTGGCCGCTGGTCGCCATCGGGGTCGCGGTCCCGCTTCTCGCCGGTCCGCTCGGCGCGACGGTACGTGGCCTGTTCGCCGACGCACCCCGACGTGAGGGGGCCTGACGTGCCGGCGGTCGCCGCGTTCGATGTCGGCAGGGCCGACGGGGGTGTCCCGTCGTCGGCGTATCGGACGCCGGTTCGACGCGCTCGCGTGAACGCCGCTACGACGGGTCGGACGCCGTCTCCGGTCGGCGGCAGTGTTCGCCGACGCGAGAGACTGGGATTAAGTATCGGGGGGTGGTATCGGAAGGCGATGCAAATGCTAGACGAGGAATCCTACACGCGCCAGACGGCCATCATCACGTTCCTGTGGCTCGTGGCGATGTTCGTCGGTGGAATTCTGTTGCTCACGTTCAGCGGCGTCTTCCAGAACGTCTTCTGAGGAGTTTCGGGACGTGCGACCGGAGTCGAGTTACGGAGAATCAAGGAGAGAGCCCCGCCGTTCAGGACGTGGATGAATCCGACAAACCATCCACAATCAACCGACGATAGCAGGGCCGAGTCTCCCACGCCAACGCATATTTTCACAAACTATCACTTCGAATAGTGCGCTGATGAAGCGAGCCAACCAGTTCAACGTTCGCCCTCGCTCCGAGAAAGAGCGAGAGGTGTTCGGTCGCTGGTTGGGCGCTTCCGCGAGTCTCTGGAACGAGACAAACTACGCTCGCCGCCAGGCCTTCTTCGAAGACAACGAAGGCGTCTGGGACGCCGACACTGGCCGTCTCGAAGGGGAGTACAGGGGCGTCCTCAGCAGCTCTGTCGCCCAGCAAATCATCCGAAAAACAGCGAAGCGTGGCGGTCGTTCCTCTCGCTCAACGAGAAGTACCACGCCGGGAAACTCGATGAGAGGCCGTCACCACCGGGGTACTGGGGCGACGAAGACAACGGGCGAGTGCTACGCACCTACGTTCGCAACGACCAGTACACCATCGAGTACGGCGAACGTTCCCGACTCGAAGTCCCGATTGGTTCCGACCTGAAAGACGAGTACGGGTTCGGATACAGGGAACGTCTCCGTCTCGAAGTCGCTGGCGACCCGAAGTGGAGCGGCGAGCAAGCCCGACTTGAACTCGTGTACGACGAAACCGCCGAATCGTTCAGGGCCTTCCAACCAGTCACCATCCCTGCTTCTCGACTGGACTCACCACTGGCTTCGCACGAAGCCGCTCCGGACGTGGGCGCGAACAACCTCGTCGCCTGCACGACGACGACCGGCCAGCAACTCCGGTACGAAGGACGCGACCTCTTCGAGCAGTTCCGCGAAACCGCGGAACGAATCGCACACTACCAGTCACTCCTTGAAGACCAGCGCAAAACCAGCAAGCGTATCGACCGCTTGCGCCGCAAGCGGACGAACCGCCGCAACCACGCTCAAGACGCGCTCGTGCGCGACCTCGTGGAACGCCTACACGCCGACGGCGTCTCGACGCTGTACGTTGGCGACATTGAGGGCGTTCTCTCGACACACTGGTCGCCGGTTGTGAACGAGAAGACGCACAACTTCTGGGCGTACCGCCGATTCATCAACCGGCTCGAAAGCGTCTGCGAGGAGTACGGTATCGCGGTTGCGGATGAGTCCGAGGCGTGGACGAGTCAGGAGTGTCCCGGGTGTGGCAAACGAGAGGAGACGATTCGCCACGAGGATTCGCTGACGTGTCCGTGTGGATTCGAGGGACACGCCGACCTCGTAGCCTCGGAATCGTTCCTGAGACGGCAGACGAATGCGGTTGGGTCGATGGCACGGCCCGTGTACCTCAAGTGGAACAATCACAGTTGGCGGGGAGACCATAGCCCGCCCTCCATCGCGGTGGAGACAACGGCCAACGAGGAGTACACAAACGAGTACCGCATCGAGCGGGAATATCGCTCACGGGGACTCGGACGACTGAGACTCCCACCTGAGGAAGCCTCGCCCTTCAGGGCGGGGCGGATGTCAACGCCGCGGTGACGGAACCGTCGGTCGCGACCGTCGGTCGGGGAACAAGTTACATAGTGGTCGAGAGCATCGGGTGGGGTAATGGCGCGACTCGACACGGGGCGGCCCACCGGGGGGCCGGGGACCGCCCGCCGCGCCGTCACCCGAGTGGGGTCGGGTGGTCGGACAGTCCGCGCGCCCGTTCGTCGGTCGACGCGACCGGCGGAGAGCCACTGCCCGCGCAGTCGACTGGACACCGTCCCTCGGGGGTTGCACCGATGACCCAGCAGCCCTCGACGGGCGACCTGGTACTCGGGCGGTACGAGCTCGCCGAGAACGTCGGCGAGGGCGGGTTCGCGGACGTCTACCGCGCGGTCGACACCACCACCGGCGGCGAGGTGGCGGTCAAGTACCCCAACTACGAGGGGAGTCGCAACGACCGCGACGTCATCGACCAGTACTTCGAGAAGGAAGCCGAGACGCTCCGGCGCATCGACGAGGCCGGCGGCCACGACAGTCTGATGTCGCTGGTCGAGTACGACGACCACGACGGCGTCGCCGTGCTCGTCGTCGAGTACGTCGACGGCTACGAACTCGACAGCGCGATCCACCGGACGGGGCCGCTGGACGACGTCGAGGAGGTCCGCGAGATCGGGATCGCGCTCTGTGACGCGATGAGTTTCCTCCACGAGAACGAGATCGTCTACCGCGACCTGAAACCGGACAACGTCATGGTCACCAACCGGGGTGGGTCGGTGACGCCGGTCCTCATCGACTTCAACACCGCCAAGGGGTTCGACCCGACCGAGGACACCGACAAGGCGACGACTATCGTCGGCCCGTACAAGCCCCGTGAGGTCGCCGAGGCCGACCAGACCGACGTCCGCCAGGGACCGTGGTCGGACGTCTACTCTGTCGGGAAGATCCTGCTCTACCTGCTCAAGGGGACGGTCCCCCGCAAGGACGGCGTCGACCCGCGCGACTTCGGTGCGGAGTGTGAACCCTACCTCGCCGAGATCGTCGAGAAAGCCACGCGCACCGACTACGAGCAGCGCTACCGGAACGCGACCGCGATGGGGCACGTCCTCGAATCGCGAGATTCGAGTTCGCCGCCGACGGCGACGCTCCGCCACGTCGAGGCCGACACCGAGTACACCATCTACCCCGGCGACACCGTCGGTCGGCGCTTCCCCGAGGGGCCGCCGTCGTCGATCACCGTCGAGGACGAGGAGGGGTACGTCTCGACCGTCCAGGTGCAGTTCGACATCGACGACGAGGGCGAGTGGTTTCTCCGGGATCGCAGCCTCAACGGCACCTTCGTGCGCGTCGGGTCGGAGTGGCAACGCGTCCTGTGTGCCGCCGGTCGCGAGCGACTGCGAGAGTGTGGGGAGGACCCCACAGACAGGAACGACCGCGAACCACCCGAACAGTACGGACTCATGGACGGCGATCGTATCGCGCTCGTCCACCCGGGATACGGCGTCACGTTCGACTTCGGACTCGACTGATGGAGTACGCGACTACCTACGACGTCGGCGACCGGAAGCGCGACGGCGGTATCAACGAGGACAGCGTCGCAGTCACCGTCTTCGAACAGGGCCACCGCGAGGGGTACCACGCCCGCGACCGGCCGGCACCGCTCGAACGCGACGATGACGACGAGTCCCCGCCCCGTGCCGGGGACTCCGGCCCACGGGGGATCGGTCCGGGGTCGACCCCTCGGAACCGGAGCACTGCCGTCTTCGCGCTCGCGGACGGGGCAGGCGGCCACGAGGCGGGCGACGCGGCCTCCTACCTGGCTGCGACGGCAGTCTGCGAACAGCTCGCGGACGTCGCCGTCCGCGCCGCCCGGTCCGACCCGGAACCGTTCGGGTTGCGTATCGACCGACCGCTCGGTCGGCCGCTCCGCACCGGCGACCTGGAGGCGGCCGTCGCCGAGGCGATCGTCACCGCCCACCGAGAGGTGCTGGCGTACGCCCGCGAGAGCGGCCAGCGCGCCCACACGACGGTCGTCGCCGGACTGGCCGTCGGGGGGCGCCTCCACTACGGGTGGGTCGGCGACAGTCGCGCGTACGTCATCAACGAGCGCCGCGCCGACATCACCCAGTTGACGAGGGACCACGCGGTCGTGGCCGACCTCGCCGACGCCGGCGAGGTCGACGACGTCGAGGCCCGAGTCCACCCGCGGGGCAACGAGGTCACCCGCGCGCTCGGCGGGCGCGGCGCGGAGGACCCCGAGACGGCGACCGTCGACGTGGACACGGACACGGTCGACCTGTTCGCGGCTGACGTCGTGCTCGCGACGAGCGACGGCCTGCTGGACGCCCAGACCGACGCCCCCTCCCTGTACGAACGCTACGTCGACGCCGGTCGCGACGACGACGCGGCCGAGCGTGTGCGAGAGGGGGTCGTCACCGACGAGGAGATCCGCGACCTCGTCCTCGCAGCGGGGTCGCTGGAGGGCGCGGCGACCGACCTCCTCGGACTGGCCAACGAACGCGGCGGCAAGGACAACGTCTCGACGCTCCTTCTCCGCGACCGGTCGCTGCCCTCGACGCCGGCGACACTGCCGGACCGCTCGCCCGCGAGTCCGTCGGTCGAGGAGCGCGAGACGGTCCTCGGCGAAGACGACTGACAGTGCCTGTCGCAGGTCGTCTCCTGACGGCGCCGACACCCCCAGAGTGAGGGCAATAGTTTTGACGGACGGTGTTCATATCCCGACACCGATGTCACACGGTACCGACGCGACGGTCGAGTGCCCGCACTGTGGGCGGGCGTTCGATCCGTCGGTTTCGGGGGGCTGGTGTACCGATACGGAGTGTGGAGCCTCGGACGTCGCCGGGAGGGCGTCCCGACGTCGACTCGTCACCGACGGCGGAACGACCGAGGACGCACGAACCGGCGACGGAGCGACCGAGGACGCACCCGAACGGGGGGACGAAGAACAACCCGACGTCGCCGAGGTCTGGCCCGACGACGAAGCGTCTGACGGCGAGGTCGAGGCGGACGGGTCGGACACCGGGGACGACGAGACGGACCCGCGGGCCGACGACGGGGACGAGGGGACGGTCGCCTGTCCGGCCTGTGAGACGACGATCGCGGTCGCCGACAACTTCTGTCGGGCCTGCGGCGCGGACGTCTCGGGGATCGACGACACGGGCGAACTGGCGAGCTGTCCGGCCTGCGAGACGGACGTCGAACCCGAGGACCGCTTCTGCCGGGAGTGTGGCGAACACCTGGATGCCCACCGTCCGGGGACGGAGGAGACGCCCGGGACTGGTGGCGCTCCCGGTGGCCCGGTGCAGGGGGAACCATCCGGCCGGTCAGCCGGGCGACCGACGGGAACGGACACCGGCGGAGCGACCGCCGGCCGGTCCGGGGCAGTAAACGCCGAGACGGTCAGACACGGCGGGAGCGCCGCGGAGACGGCGTCCACCGGGGCGACGGCCGCCGGATCCGGGGACAGCGGACCCCGTCTGTCGCTGGTCGCGCGCAACCGCGAGATGACGGTCGAGGACGGCGACGTCGTCGGCAAGGAGATCCGGAGTATCATCATGGACACGGGCGGCGACGAGGAAGACGCCGTCCGCGTCCACCGCGAGCACGTCCGCTTCGAGCACGAGGACGACGGGTTCTACCTGGTCGACCTCGGACAGAACGCGACGGTGGTCAACGGGGAGGAACTCGAACAGGGTGACAGGGTGCCGGTCGAACCGGGCGACCGGATCGACCTCTCGGGAGTTGCCAGGATCGGCGTCAGGCAGGGCTGACGGGACGAGCATGGCATCAGGAGGGACGCGCCGGGAACTGGCCGACTCCGTCCGGCTCCTCGTCCGCGAGGAGCTGTGGCTGTTCGCCGGCCTGCTCGGCGGCTCGGTGGGCTACGTCATCTGGGTCGCGGGCACGGGCGCCGCCGTCGAGGAGTTCGTCCGCGTGCTCGCCGACGAGCTCCCGCTGGACCGGGGTTCCACCGAGCTGTGGGTGTTCGCACTGCTCTGGGTGGTCGTGCCGTCTGCCGTCGCGGTCCGATACGTCGTCGACCACCTGACGAACCTCCGCGGGAACGTCGAGCAGTGCTACCGCGTGGACCAGCCGCTGGTCCTGCTCGGCCCACCGGCCGCCCTCGTCCTCGCGGCTGCCGTCTACGGGGCCGTTCTCGGCAGGCTCGACGCGACAGTCCTCGTAGCGGTCGGCGCTGCGAATGTCGTCTTGCTCGTGCGGACGGTCGCGTACGGCTACCGGGTCTACTCGCTGTCGGTCCCGAGACTCCTCCAGGGCCTGTTGCTGGTCGCGGCCGGTGCAGTGAGCGTCGGGCTGGTGGGTCGCATCGCTCCGATGGCCGGGAAGTCGGCACTCGTCGACGGCGTCGTCGCCCAGTACGGCCTCGACGGCACGGTCTCGTTCGGCACGAGTTCGGTCCCGGTGCTGGCGTTCGTCGGCGCGACGGCGCCGGGCGTCGTCGCCGTCTCGTACCTCTGGGTCCAGATCTTCGCGAGCCTGATCGTCCGGATCCGCAGGCCGGACGTCCCGCGCTCGGCGATCCGTGCCGGCCAGCGCTATCCACAGGTCGTCCAGCCGGGCACCGACCGACGGCTGGCGATGGGGACCGCACCCGAGGCCGACGACGAGGACGAGGCCCAGGGTGAGACGGCAGACGACGCAGGGGACGTCCAACCGGCAGGCGCGAGCGCCGCCGGAACCGACGGCGGTCCCGAGGGCGGCGAGGGCCACGGTCACCGCTTCGGCCAGACCCGCGTCTACACCCCGCCCGAGGAAGACGAGAACGTCAAGAGCGAGCTCTGTCCGATCTGCGGGGAGACCTACGCCGCCGACGCCGGCCACACCAACTGTCCGAACTGCAACGCTGTCATCGACACGGAGTGAGTCGCGTCCCGACTCGCAGGGGTCGATAGCCTACCGGGCGTCCTCGAACTCGTCCAGCACACCGGGATTCTCGATGCTGGACATGTCGCCCAGGTTCTCACCGGTGTAGGCGCCCTGGATGGCCCGGCGGATGATCTTCCCGCTCTGGGTCTTGGGGAACTCGTCGACGAACAGCACCTCGCGCGGGCGGAAGGGTCTGCCCAGCTCCGTCCCGACACGTTCGCGCACCGCCTCGCGCAGATCGTCGCTCTCTTCGGCACCGTCCTCGACGACGACGTACAGGACCACGGCGGTCCCAGTCGTGTCGTCGGGGACGCCGACCGCCGCGGCCTGGTTGACGTCGGGGTGGTCGATGGCGGCGCCTTCCACCTCGGCGGGGCCGACCTTCCGGCCGGCGACGTTGAGCGCGTCGTCGGCCCGTCCGTGGAGGAACCAGAACCCGTCGTCGTCCTTCTGGGCCCAGTCGCCGTGGTCCCACAGGTTCTCCCAGGTCGACCAGTACTCCCGGAGGTAGCGATCGTCGCCGCTCCACAGCGACTTCGTCATGCTGGGACAGGAGTCCCGCGCGACGAGATATCCCCGCTCGCCCGTCTCGCGGACGCTCTCGCCCTCGCTGTCGACGATGTCGATGTCCATACCCGGTCCCGGCCCGCCGAGCGTGCAGGGTTTGAGCTCCTGGATGGGCATGGGCATCAGGAAACAGCCACAGATCTCGGTCCCGCCCGAGATGTTGATGATCGGGGTGTCTCCGCCGCCCACGTGCTCGTAGAACCACAGCCACGACTCCGGGTCCCACGGTTCGCCCGTCGACCCGAGCAGACGCAACGAGGAGAGGTCGTGGCCTTCGACCCACTCGTCGCCACGCTTGCGCAGGGCGCGGATGGCCGTCGGCGAGATGCCGAACTGCGTGATCCCGTGGCGGTCGATCATCTCCCAGTAGCGGTCGGGTTGGGGGTAGTCGGGCGCGCCCTCGTACATGAAGACGGTGTTGCCGAAGTGGTGGTTGCCGATCAGCGTCCAGGGCCCCATCATCCAGCCGATGTCCGACACCCAGAAGAAGCGGTCCGCGGGTTTCAGGTCGAAGCCGAAGTACAGTTCCTTGGCGCACTGGACGTTCACCCCGGCGTGGGTGTGGACGATTCCCTTCGGCTGGCCGGTGGTCCCCGACGAGTACAGCAGCATCGACTCCTGGCTCGCCTCGAGTGCTCTCGTCTCGAAGGAGTCGTCGCACGTCTCGACCGCGTCCGCCCACCAGCGGTCCCGTCCCTCCCACCAGGGCAAGTCGTGGTCCCCGTCCGGAGACCGGGACCCCAGGCGGTCGTAGACGACGACCTCCTCGACGTGGCCGGCCTCGGCGATGGCCTCGTCGGCCGTCCGCTTCAACCGCACTTCCTCGCCCCGGCGGTAGAAGCCGTCCCCGGTGAACAGGACCGAACACTCGGCGTCGTCGATCCTCGTGGCGGTGGCGTCGACGCCGAAGCCCGAGAAGATGGGGACGGCGATCGCGCCGACCTTGAAACAGCCGTAGAGGATGGAGACGACCTCGGGGACCATCGGCATGTACAGCCCCACGGTATCGCCGACGCCGACGCCCCTCGATTCGA
>Ga0207770_100394_pt1 | contig 23976 bp, 22 predicted proteins | sample A23E2SouthBayCA_FD_187729 | JGI IMG/M metagenome (GOLD analysis project Ga0207770, IMG submission 187729) | Aerobic enrichment media microbial communities from Eden Landing Ponds, California, USA - A23 E2 (SPAdes) | ecosystem: Environmental > Aquatic > Marine > Unclassified | place: Emeryville... | reverse complement strand
AAACGACAAATCTATCCACGTGATAGCATCGCTGAGGCGTTCGAGATTGAGCATGGACACTCAGAACTCGAACGCCTCATTCTCTAACTTAACGCGACCCCGTCCGCCGGGCGAGTCGTTAAGTCGCCGCTGGCCCAGTGGTGGGCATGGCCATCGCCGACTACGAACTGTTCGAACTCCCGGGGAAGTCACAGCTGCTGCAACTGGAGACGAGCGAAGGGCTGGTGGGGTGGGGCGAACCCGTCCTGGAGAGCCACGCCGACGCCTCGCGGACGGCCGTCGAGGAACTGCTGGAGGGGTACCTGCTGGGCGAGGATCCAGCCAGGATCGAACACCACTGGCAGCGCATGTACCGGGGCGGGTTCTACCGGGGCGGTCCGGTCCTGATGTCGGCCATCGCGGGCATCGACCAGGCGCTGTGGGATATCAAGGGCAAGCGCCTCGGCGCGCCCGCCTACGAACTGCTCGGCGGCCGCGCCCGTGAGCGGGTCCAGCTCTACCAGTGGACCGGTGGCGAGACGCCCGCGGAGGTGGCCAGCGATATCGAGTCGAAGATGGAGCGCGGCTTCAGGGCGTTCAAGATGAACGTCGTGAACGAACCGCTGGGTCGGGTGGCGGCCCCCGGGCGGGTCGAGGACGCCCGGGAGCGCGTCCTCGCCGCTCGCGAGGCGGTCGGCGACGACGGGCACGTCGCCGTGGACTTTCACGGGCGCGTCCACAAGTCGATGGCCCGCCGGGTCACGCGGGCCATCGAGGACGCCCAGCCGCTGTTCGTCGAGGAGCCAGTCACGCCCGAGAACGACGACGCGTTCCCGCGGATCGCGGCGAGTTCGGCGGTACCGATCGCGACCGGAGAGCGCCTGTTCTCGCGGTGGGACTTCAAGCCGCTATTCGAGGCCGACGCGATCGACGTCGCCCAGCCCGACCTGTCCCACGCCGGGGGGATCACCGAGTGCAAGAAGATCGCCGACGCCGCCGAGTCCTACGACGTGGCGCTCGCGCCCCACTGCCCGCTCGGCCCCGTCGCGCTGGCCGCGTGTCTCCAGGTCGACGCCTGCGCGCCGAACTTCCTGATCCAGGAGCAGTCCTGTCTCGACCCCGATCCGCCAGAATACGTCGCCAACCCCGAGGTGTTCGACTTCGGCGAGGGCGGGTATCTCGACCTGCCCGAGGGGCCCGGACTCGGCGTGGAAATAGACGAGGACATCCTGCGGGAGTACGCGCCCGGCGAGGGCGGCGGCGAGTCGTGGACGCCGCCGGAGTGGCGCCACGACGACGGCGGCGTGGCCGAGCAGTGACCTCGTGACCGGATCGGCCTCGGAACGACGACCGGGGTTTACACTACTCGATGGTGTCGACGTGGGTATGGACGAGGGATCGGAGGACGTCGTCGAGGCGAACCGCCGTTTCTGGGACGCCGCCACGCCTCGCAAGATGGCGGTGGGCAGTTACCCACTCGAAGCGTTTCGGACCGGCAAGTCGACGCTGTTCGAGCACGAGCGCGAGGAACTCGGCGACGTGGCCGGCCAGTCGCTGTTGCACCTCCAGTGCAACAACGGGCTCGAGACGCTCTCGCTGGCGCGGGACGGTGCCGACGCCGTCGGCGTCGACGTCTCGGCCGAGAGCCTGCGGTACGCGCGGGAACTCGCCGCCGAAGTCGGCGTCGACGCGGCGTTCGTCCAGGCGGACGTCGCCGACGTCGACGCGGTCTTCGACCGAGCGTTCGACGTGGTCTACACCTCTCGGGGCGTGCTCGTCTGGCTCCCGGACCTCGCGGAGTGGGCAGCCGCGATCGCGGGGTCGCTGGCCGACGGCGGCCGTTTCTACCTGTACGACGGGCACCCCATCGTGGAAGTCTACGGCGAGGAGTTCGAGCCGCAGGCGTCGTACTTCGACGCCGAACCCCGGTGGTACGAGGAGGCGGGGTTCGCGCCTGACGAGGAACACTATCGAGTCCAGCACACGCTGGGTGACGTGGTGACGGCGCTGGCGACGGCGGGCCTCCGGGTGGAGTTCGTCCACGAGTTCCCGTTCTCGTTCTGGCGTCGCTGGGACGACATGGTCGAAGACGAGCGGGGACGGTGGACGATGCCCGGCGACCATGTCCCGCTGTCGTTCTCGCTCCGTGCGGTCAACTCGGAGACCGGCGGTGACGGGTCTGTGGACCCCGACCGAACGGCTCCGCGACGGTGCTACCGGGGCGACTAGTACAGGCTCAGGTCGCCGGTCACCCGGTCGACGAGGTCGTCGGGCGCGGGACCCACGGCGAGTGCGCTCACGGTACCCGGTTCGAGTTGCGTGTGGCCGGCGTCGCGGACGATAGCGTGAGCGATGCCCTCACGCTCTGCTTTATCGGCGAGTTCGAACAGCGCCGACTCGCCGTTCGCCTTGAGGACGACCTTCTTCTGGCCGCTGCCTTTCCACTCGGACTGGTCGATCCGGTCGGCGTTCTCGTAGGCCATCAGCGAGGCGTGGGCGACCTGCGCGGCGAGTTTCCCCTCGCCCATGCCCAGGTCGGCGCGGGCGACGATCGCCTGTTTCATACCCACGTTCCGGCCGACCGACGGATAGCGGTTTCCATCCGGGCGACCGCACTCTCCGGGCGTCGCCTCGCGGTCACGGGCAAAGCGCCGGCGACCGAGAGCTACAAGCCCGGTTCGGCCCAACGACCGACGTGTTCGATCCGTCCGCTCCGTCCGACTCGACCGCCAGGCGGTCACCGGGACGCTCACCAGTCGAGACGCTCCGGTCGCTCGTCGTCGGCCGGCCGAATCCGCTCGTCCGACTGGCGGGCCTGGGACTCGTCCTGATGGGTGTAGCGCATCTGCTCGGACCGCAGGCACTGCTGTGGGCGGCACGACTCGGCTACGACCGGGTACTCGACGTGGACTTCGACCCGGGGGAAACCGCGATACGGCGGGTCCGCGTCCTCGGGTTCACGATGGTCGCCGCCGGTGGGCATCTGGCCTATCACGGCGCCGTGATCCCGGCAGAACGTGACGGTTGACCAAAACCGGATAAGGGTGGCCGACTGACAACGAGTGATGAAAGTCGGTATCCAGCCGTTCACCATCAGCGAACTGGACGAATCGCTCGAAACGAAACTCGACCGCATCGCACGCGCGGGCTTCGAGGGGGTCGAACTCGGGACGGACGGCAACACGGACTCCGTCCACGAGAAACTCATCGAACACGGGCTGGAAGTCTCCAGCATCGGGACGACGCCGGACGAACTCGAGAGCGACCTGGACGCCCACGTCGCCGCCGCCGAGGATTTCGACACCGAGGACGTCGTCGCCATGTGGATCGACCCCGAACACTTCGAGACCCGCGAGAAAGTCGAAGCGACCGCCGACCGCCTCACCGCGCTGGCCGAGCGCCTCGCCGGGCACGGGCTCCAACTCAACTACCACAACCACGCCCACGAGTTCACCGACCTCGGGGACACGACCGGCTACGAACTCCTCGTCGCGGAGACCGAGGGCGTGAAGTTCGAACTCGACGCCGGGTGGGCCGGCACCGGCGGCGCCGACCCCGCCCGACTCATGCGCGACATCGCCGATTCGGTCACGCTCGTCCACATCAAGGACATGGACTTCGAGACCGGCGAGTTCGTCACCTTCGGCGAAGGTGACCTCGACGTCGAGGGCGTCGTCGACGCCGCCCGCGAGTCGAGCGTCGAGTGGTTACTCTTCGAGAACGACGAACCCACCGACCCCGTCGCCGAACTCGGCCACGCTTCCGTAACACTCGACCGGTACACCGACCACTACTGCTGATCCCCGACTTTAACAGTCGACCCCTCCATGCGGGTGTATGCGTTTCGAGAATCCCGTCCTCCCCGGCTTTCATCCCGACCCGTCGGTCTGTCGCGTCGGCGAGACCTTCTACCTCGCGACGAGTTCCTTCGAGTATTTCCCCGGCGTGCCCATCTACCGGAGTTCGAACCTGGTCGACTGGGAGCCCGTCGGACACGCGCTCGACCGCGACTCACAGCTGGACGTCCGCGACGCGCGTATCTCCGGAGGGGTCTTCGCGCCGACCCTCCGGGTACACGACGGGACCTTCTACCTGACGACGACCAACACCAGCGACGGCGGCCACTTCGTCGTCACTGCCGAGGACCCGGCGGGTGAATGGTCCGACCCCGTGTGGGTCGACGCGCCGGGCATCGACCCGGACCTGTTCTGGGACGAGGGCACCTGCTATTTCACCTACTTCTCGACGGACGTCGACCGCGGCATCGAACAGGCGACGCTCGACCCCGAGACGGGCGAACTGGGCGACCCCCACACTGTCTGGACCGGATGGGAGGATCCCCACGCCGAAGCGCCACATCTCTACGAGCGCGACGGGACCTACTACCTCGTCGTCGCCGAGGGCGGGACACATACCGGACACATGGTCGTCGCCGCGCGGGCCGACGACCCGACGGGCCCGTTCGAACCCTGTCCGTCCAATCCCGTGGTGAGCCACCGCGAGGACTTCTACTACGACATCCGGGCGACGGGTCACGCCGACCTGGTGACCGACGCGGCGGGGGGGTGGTGGCTGGTCTGTCTGGGGATCCGCCCACAGGCGGGGTTCCCAGGCTGGCACCACCTCGGCCGCGAGACGTTCCTCGCACCCGTCTCCTGGGAGGACGGCTGGCCGGTCGTCGCGGACGGGGAAATTCCCCAGAGCGCGGACGTCGACCTGCCCGGAGACGACGTGGACAGGGATGGGCCGAGCCCCATCGAATACACCGACACCGACTTCTCGGAGGGGCGAACGCACGAGTGGCTCTGGCGACACAACCCCGACCGGGAACGCTACGAGTTCGGGACGGACGGACTGGTGCTGTGGGGCGGGCCCGAAGGGCTCGACGAGCAGGGGACGACGTTCCTGGGTCGCCGCCAGACGAACATGAACTGTCGAGTTCGGACGGACCTGGCGGTCGAGTCAGAGTTCGAAGGAGAGGCCGGTCTGACGCTGTTCATGGACGAGGAACACCACTACGACCTGGGTGTCGTGGGTGGCGACGGTGGTGGGAGTGGGGCCGTGGTCCGGTTACAGATCGGCGACGCGAGCGAGGTGGTAGCGCGTGAATCCGTGGGAGAGGAGGTTACGTTAGGTGTAAATACCGCGTCGGAGAGATACGAGTTCGTGGTCGACGGCGAGTCGGTGGCGACGGCTCGACCGAAGTACCTCTCGACGGAGGTCGCCGGTGGCTTCACCGGTGTGTTCGTGGGGGTCTACGCGACGGGGAACGGCGAGGCGTGTGACTCGCCGGCGCGGTTCGAGCGATTCGTCTGCGAGTCCGTGGAGTGAGAGTGGTTTTTGAAGTGGGATTTCGGTGTTTCCGTGACCACACTCGGTAGAGTACGCTGAAAGCCCTCGCCTCGCTCGCGGTCGGTGTGCGGGATATCGTCGCTCGCTCCGTTCGCCTGCGTTGCTCATCCACTGGAAGACTCACTCTGTTCGTCTTCCATGCCTTCGTTCGCTCCGCTCACGAAGACCTCGCACGGTGCTGTCGCGCCACGAGAGGCGCGACAGCGCGCGCCGAGACGGTCAGTTGGTCGGTCACGATCCGTCGAGCGTCTCGCTGCTCCCGTTGTAGTGGAAGACGACGCTGCTGTTCGTGGGGACGTCCTCGTAGGTACGCTCGGTGCCGTCGGGGAAGACGGCGCGGACACGCTGGACGGACTCGGTGCCGAGGCCGAAGTGCAGCCAGCGCGGGTCCTGCGAGAAGAAGTTGGTCTGGCTGTTCATCACGTCGAATTTGGTGCCGTTCGTGGTGGTGACGTGGACGCGTGCGCCGACCGGGGTCTGTTCGGCGGTGCCTCGAATCCGGACTCGGAGCCAGCCCCCGTCGGCGACGTTGTTCTGGTAGAGTTTGAACCGGTCGCTGGTGTCGGCGATGGCGAACTCCAGGGCGCCGTCACGGTCGAAGTCGACGAGGGCCATCCCCCGACCGTCTGAGGGTTCGAACCCGAGGTCGGTGGAGTTTCGGGCGGTGAAGTTCCGGGGGCCGACGCGCTCGAAGATTGTCGGGCGCGGCCGCTCGGGGTGGTAGAGTTCCTCGGGCGTCGTGCGGAGGTAGTACTTGGTCGTGTGGATCAGGTCCCGGTCGCCGTCGTTGTCGAAGTCGAAGAGGTGACCGGCCCACCCCCAGCCGTCGGTGACCCGCATCCCGTATTCGGTGGCACGGTCCTCGAACGTGCCGTTCCCCCGGTTGATCAGTAGATTGTTGCCCCGGTTTTTCACGTCGAGTCCGCTTCTGAGTTCCCAGATCCCGGTCGTGTCTCTCCACTCGATGTTGGTGACGAAGATATCGAGGCGGCCGTCGCCGTTGACGTCGGTGACGTCCGAGGCCATGCCGTGGCGGTTGGTGTTCGGGACGTCGTGGCCGACGAACGTGCCGTCGCCCTGGTTGACGTAGATCCTGTCGTAGTTGAAGTCGTTGGCGACGTGGATGTCGGGGCGACCGTCGCCGGTGAGGTCCGTGAAACTCGTCGCGAGGCTCCAGCGGGTCCCGGTGATGTTCGCTTCGGCGGTGACGTTCTCGAAGGGGGCCTCGCCGCAGTGCCCGCGAAAGAGGAGGTTCGGGTTGCCGGTGTCGTCGTCGCGAAACGACGCGGGCGAGGAACTCCGTTTGGGGGTGGTGCGCTCCCAGTTGCCGTTCTGTATCACGAACACGTCCAGACAGCCGTCGCCGTCGTAGTCGGCCGCCGCGGCCCCGTCGGCCCACGAGAGGTCCCGCGAGAGCCCGACGTCGCGGCGCTCGAACTCGCCCCCGGTATTCTCGAAGAAGACCAGTTCGGACTCGGCGGGGATCAGGAGGAGATCCTCCCAGCCGTCGTTGTCGTAGTCGAAGAACATCGCCGACTTGAGCCGTTTCACGTCCGTCTCGGGGAGGACGTTCGCACGCTCGAACTCACCCCCCGTGTTCTCGAAGAGGACGGGTTCGTCGCCACCCACGACGAGCAGGTCCGGCCAGCCGTCGCGGTCGTAGTCGGTGCCGAAGACGCCGCCGTCGCTGTTGCCGGCGCTGTCGCCCGTCGTCTGATACTGGAAGCCCGTCTCGCTGGCGACGTTCTCGAAGGGCGTCTCTGCCCGCTTCTCTCCACCGATAGTCGCGACACAGCCTCCGAGCACGACGAGTGCGAGCAGGGCGAGGAGTGCAAGTTTCGACCCGTTCGGCGGTCGACTGCCGGGGTCGTCGGTGGTCGGTCGACTACCGGGGTCGTCGGTGGTCGGTCGACTGCCGGGGTCGTCGGTCCTCGGCCCGGTCATCGGTCGGGTCTCGGCGTGGGGAGCGCCCGGTGGTTTCGGGGCGGGATCAGGAAGGTGGCCCGGTTGGTCACCTCGATGTAGTCGACGATGCCGTTGTTCTCGGGGTCGACCTCGTCGGCGAACGCCTCGCCGTTCATCGCCTCCCGCACCGCGACGAAGTCGGCCAGCTCCCGTTGCCAGGAGTCGAAGTGCAGCGATGGTTCCGCGGTCCCGTTGAAATCACGGCGGGAGAGGATAGTGGCGAAGCCCTCGTCGGGGTCGGTCCGGGCCTGTGCGAGCTTCTGGCCGTGGCCGACGAGTCCGTCGGCGGCGTGTTCGGGGAGTTTCTCGACGTGTTCGGGCGTCTTGCCGCTGAACCCCGCCAGGTCCTCGCCGACGTCGCCGACCATCTCGGGCGTGTGCTCGGGCGTGTAGATCTGTTTGATCCTGTCCTCGCGAGATTCCTCGTACCAGCGGTCGAGATCGCTCTCGACCCGCGAGACCATCTGTGTCGTGCCGCCGGCGAACGGTCCTTCCCGGATCGTGACGCGGTCCTCGTCGGGGAGGTTGTCCTGGAACCCACCTTTCAGCCCCATCGCGAGCGGGGCGCTCTCGGGGATGTCCGGGTGGTCGTACTCGCGGGCGGGTTGCCCCTTGTCGATGAACCCCGGCCGGCGTTCGGCGAGTTCGAAGACTCCCGCGAGCGTGCCCTCGGTCTCGACGCCGTTGAGCCGGTCGAACCCCGAGAGGAGGTGTTCCTCGCTGGCGAGGACGACGGAGGCGAACCCGCTGGCGAGGTGGACCGCGGCGTCGAAGTCGTCGGCCTGCGGGTCGTCTTCACCGAGTTCGTCGAGCAGTTCCTGCGGTGTTGGCAGGTCGAGGCTCGACGGCAGGTCGGCGTCGAACTGTGCGAAGTAGCTGGGGGCGTAGCCCATCGTGAAGAGGAGCCCGTCGTGGTGGATGGCGTTGCTCTCTCCGGAGGTCCCGCGCTGAAAGGCCCGTTCGAGGGTGCGGAAGGCGCCCTCGACCTGTGCACGTTCCTCGTCGGTGGGTGGCGACTCGCCGACGTAGTCCAGGAGGAGGAGTGTGTTGTGCTTGGGGAAGACGGTGTTGCCGAAGCGGTCGTGGATGAAGTAATCCTGCCAGGCGTGCTGGCGCTCGGGGAGCGAAGAAAGGTCTTCGGGCCCACGGGGAAACTGCGAGAGGTCCTGTTCGGGGGTCGTGGCGTCGGCCTCCACGTCGAGACAGGCCGACAGCGCCGACGCGCCGCCGGCGGCCACCGCCGCCTTCAGGAAGCGCCGTCGCGTGGATTCACCCCCGTCGTCCTGCCCGTGTCCGTGATGTGGGCACGGCATACGTCGGGCTATCGGCGATGCGGTAATGTGTGTTTCGCCGAACCCGGCGGGGTCGCGGGTTCGCCCCGCTGTCGAGTCCGTCGGAGGTCACCCGTCTCCGCCGGTCACTCCTCGCCGTCACTCGCGACGACCGGGTCGCTGCCCTCGACCATCGGGGTACCGTCCATCGCCGGCCAGTACTCGAAGAGGTGCTTCGCGTCGTCGCGTTCGATTTCGTGCTGGTCCTCGCGGGCGAAGCGGTCGATGGCGGCCATCCGGACGTCCTCGCCGACGTTGATCCCGGCGTTGTGGGTGAGTTTCGAGTGCCAGAAGATGACGGTCCCCGCCTCGCCCGAGATCTCGTAGGGGTCGTACTGGTCCCACAGCAGGTCGTCGTAGTCCCACTCGCCGGCCTCGTCGCCGACTGCGGGGACCTGTGAGTTGTTCGGTTTCCCGCCCACGGTTTCGAGCGCGTGGTCCTCGAAGTATCTCGCGGCGACGCGATGGGAACCGGGCCACACCGTGAATCCGCCCGAGCGCGGCCGGACGTCGTCGACGTAGACGGCCGCACCGACGGTGAAGGTGTACACCTCGGGGTTCTCGTCGAAGTTCGCGTAGCCGTCGAGGTGGCCCGTCACCGATTGCGGGCCGAGGAACTGTTCGCCCGCGCCCTCGTCGGGGAAGTTGAGCGCGACCTGCATCCCCTCGCCGGGCGGCGCGAGGACGCCCTCGCCGACGAGCGCCTCGGCGGCCGGGAAGACCGTCTCGGCGATGTCCGTGAACGGGGCCTCGTCGACGCCGTCGGCGTCCACGTCGTAGCCGGCCCCGACCACCTCGTCGGGGTCGTCGAGGTCGACGTCGGTACCGTCGTGGATCGCCTCGCGGGCGTCGGCGAGCAAGTCCTCGGAGAGGAGGTCCTCGCGTGTCAGAAAGCCGTTGCGGGCGAACTCGCGGCGTTCGCGGTCGGTGAACGCAGGCATGGCAGACAGCCAGTCGGCGGCGTGTATAGTGGTTCGGGCGGCGGAAATCGACTCCGGGTATCGTCGACGCGGTCCGGGCCTGACTCTCGGAAGGAGGAGAACGAACCGAGACGGGTCACCGGACGCGGAGGAGCGATGCGAGCTTGACCGTCGCGAGCCTCGGACGGAGTGAGCGAGGACACCCAAGCGCTTCGCCCGTCACGATACCCGACCGCACACCTGTTCACTCCCCGGCGGGCGAGAGCGCCGCCACGACGCGACCGGGGTTGTTCGAGAACACCTTGCGCATGGCGTCCTCGGGGACGTCGAGCGTGAGGATCTCCATGACAGCGACGTTTGGGTGACAGGCGGGCGTGCCGCTGCCGAAACAGACCCGGTCGGGATGTTCCATGATCGCCCGTTCGAGGTGGTCGCGAAACCGGACGAAACTCGTGTCGAGATAGAGGTCGCTGACCCGGTCGAGGAGGTCGATACTCTCACGCATGCACTCCCGGTCCAGCGGGTAGCCGCCGAAGTGGGCGAGCACGATGGGGAAGTCGTACTCCAGGAGGGTGGCCTCGACGGCGGCCGGCGGGAAGTCGGTGCCAGCGTGGACGACCGTCGGGAGGCCGACGGCCTCTAGCTGTTCGAGTACGTCGCCGTCCGGGAGGCCGTCGCGGGCGGGGTGGAGCGTGAAGCCGACGAAACGGTCGTCGTAGGCGTACTGCTCGATGTCGGCGGGGGTCGTGTGGTGGTCGCGCCGACTCGCCGTGAGGTTCCTGAGGCGGGCGGTCGGCGTCCCGGCCGGGTCGCGTGCGCCGTCGACCCTCGCCATCGCGACGAACGGCCGCTCGACGCTCATCCGGGCGACGGCGTTGTTGGCCTTCAGATACGACCCGTCTCGGGGACCCGCCGAGACAACCGCGCGGACGACGCCGGCCTGGTGCATCTCCCGCTCAAGGCGCTCGGGGTCGCCGAGTCCCTCCCGCCGGCGCCGTCCCTGCGCGGGTTCGAGACGCGCGTGGACGTCGACCACCCGGAACCCGTGCTCCAGCTCCAGCATACACTGGCATTGGGTGGACCCCGGTAAAACGGTTACCGGGTTCTCCCGCCCACTCTGCTGTTCGACCACATCCTTCTCGCCCCGCCCGCTCCACCGTTCGACCACACTCTCCACACCCCGATCGACCCGCGTGTCGCCCACCGACTATGATAAACCCCTCCCCACCGACTCGCGTGCCGTACGTTCACACACCGCTGGGGGTCGATCGCCCCGCTGCATAGCAACCTTTATATAGAACCGCTAACGACAATTCTAACGACACACCTATGGCATCCGGTCAGCGACGCATGGGCGGACAGCCCATGTTCATTCTGGAGGAAGACACCCAGCGAACATCGGGTGAAGACGCACAGAGTTCGAACATCACGGCGGGCAAGGCCGTCAGCGAGGCCGTACGCACGACGCTCGGTCCCCGCGGGATGGACAAGATGCTCGTCTCCGACAGCGGCGACGTCGTCATCACCAACGACGGCGCGACCATCCTCAACGAGATGGACATCGAGCACCCCGCGGCCCAGATGATCTCCGAGGTCGCCGAGACCCAGGAAGACGAGGTCGGCGACGGGACCACCACCGCGGCGGTCCTGGCGGGCGAACTCCTCTCGAAGGCCGAGGACCTGCTCGACGACGACGTCCACCCGACGACCATCGTCGAGGGCTACTACGAGGCCGCCGCGATGGCCCACGACGCCATCGACGAGGTCACCCTCGACACGGACCTCGACGACGAACTCCTGGGGAAGGTCGCCAAGTCGAGCATGACCGGCAAGGGTACTGGTGACGTCTCCGCCGAGGACCTCGCCGAGGTCGTCGTCGACGCCGTCCGCCGGGTCACGGTCGACGGACGGGTCGTCCGGGACAACATCTCCGTCCACGCCCAGACCGGGTCGTCCTCGAGCGCGACGCGGCTGGTCGAGGGACTCATCATCGACGAGGAACCGCTCCACGACAACATGCCCCGCAGCCTCGAGGACGTGACGGTCGCGTTCGTCGGCGACGACATCGAGGTGCGCGAGGCCAACATCGACGCCGAGTACAACGTCTCCAGCGTCGACGACCTCAACACCGCCATCGAGTCCGAGCAGAACGAACTGCAGGGCTACGTCGACCACGTCCTCGACGTGGGTGTCGACGTGCTGTTCGTCGACGGCGACGTCGCCAGCCACGTCCAGGCCGCCCTCGCCAAGGAGGGCGTCATGGTCCTGGAGAACAAACACGACGACGGCGAGGAACTGGCCTTCGCGACCGGGCTGACCCCCGTCGCCAACGTCAGTTCACTCGAGGCCGAGGACCTCGGCCACGCCGAGAGCGTCTCCGTCGAGAAGTTCGGCGACGAGACGCTGACCTTCCTCGAGGGCGGCGCCGACGGCCAGGCGGTCACCGTCTTCGCTCGCGGCGGCACCGAGCACGTCGCCGACGAACTCGAACGCGTCCTCGGTGACGCGCTCGACGTCGTCACCGCGGCGGTCGACCAGGGCGGCGTCGTCCCCGGCGCCGGCGCCACCGAGATCGCCATCGCCGACCACGTCCGCGACGAGGCCGCGAGCGTCGAGGGCCGCAAGCAGCTCGCCGTCGAGGCCTTCGCCGACGCCATCGACGTCCTCCCGCGCACGCTCGCCGAGAACACGGGCATGGACCCCATCGACGCGCTGGTCGACCTGCGCGCCGAGTTCGAGCGCGAGGACATCGCCGGCATCATCTCCGAGGGCCAGACGGGCGTCATCGACGACCCCGTCGACTACGGCGTCCTCGACCCCGTCGCCGTCAAGCACGAGGCCGTCGAGTCCGCCGCCGAGGCCTCCACGATGATCGTTCGCATCGACGACGTCATCTCTGCGAGCAACTGAGAGCTCGATAGCTCGGGACGCTCGGTTCGCGTTCCGACTCCCGGTCCCGTATTTTCGCGGTTTCCCGAACTCGACCGCCGGAACCTTTTTGTTGGAGGATGATAACAAGTGGAGATATTGACATGGATGGGATAACCTCGGAGGTCGTGGTTGCGATCGCGGACGCGGAGGGTGTGGAACCGACGGAACTCGACCTTCGACTGGCCGACTACGTCGACCCCGACGCCATCGAGCAACTGGCGTCGAAACCCGGCGCCGAGTGGACGCTGACGTTCAGCGTCCCGGACCACGAGGTCACCGTCGTCGATAGCGGACGAGTCGTCGTCGACGAGGCTCGGGCCATCGACGGCGAGGAACGGGTCGAACAGTCGGCGTAGCGCGGTTCGATCCCCGTTCTTTCAGGTCGCAATCTGGCGGTTCCCGCAGTCGAACGCGAGGTCATCGACGTCGGGGTAGCCGACCTCGACGACGCCAGCGCAGTGGTGCTTGACGATCCCGGCGCAGTGGTGCCCCACGCGGAGGTGCGACTTCGCACGCTGGCGCTCGGGAGCAGTCGGCCGTCACTCCTCCTCGGCTTCCCAGCGGTCGCCGCCGTCGTCCTCGGCGACAGTCCGGATGCGTTCGACGCCGTCGACCTCCTCGACCACGTCGACCACGGCGTCGGGGACGTGGTCGACCCACTCGTCACCGACGAGCATCTGGTGGCGGATCCCGGTGCCCTCGAAGCGGTCTCGGTCGAACATCGGGGGGTTCCTGACCTCGATGTCGGCCTCCCGGAACAGGCGGGCGACCAGCGGGTTGTTCGAGTAGGCGACGTCGAAGGCGGGTGCCATGCTCTCGATGTGGCTGACCCACAGCGCGTTGCGGTCGATGTCCTCGATAGGGACGACGTAGGTGGGGACGTCGACGTCGTCGACGGCCTTCGTGACCATCACGACGCGTTCGCCGGCGGTGAACGGGTCGTGGACGGTGTGGGAGACGTCCGCGCTCCCGATGCCGAGGACGAGTTCGTCGACCTCCTCGGCGACGTGTTCGACGACCTCGCGGTGTCCGTCGTGGAACGGCTGGAACCGACCGACGAAAAAGCCTCGTGTCATACCCGTGTCTGTCCGGGCACGCCCTTAATCGTCGTGCATCTCTTCGGACGCCTCGATTCCCCGGTCGTCGACCCCGCACCGACACTGGCGGTTCCGGGCCGAATACAGGCGTGAATTCGCTCGAAATGCAGCCCTCGTAGTTTTTGCCGAGAACAGGACAGAGGGACCTTATACCTGTCGTTACGGTGGTTCTCAGGATCGGTTCTGCGGGAGAAAGTATATCAATAGACAGCCCTTGGAAACAACCGTCAGCAACGTTTGTATGAGCGATAACATCGACACCGACGACTCGTCCGCACCGGAGACGGACGAGGCGAGTGAATCCGGCGAGGCGGCCGACTCCGACCTGTCGACGGGGGCGGAGCACGGACCTTCTCCGGGCGAAGAGCACGCGGGTGACGCAGACCCCGGCGCGGCCGGGGGCGCCGACGGTGACGGCGACGCGTCGTCCGACGACATACTCCCGGGTGAAGCCGAGGCCGGGAGCACCGACGGAGACGGTGCTGCCGAGAACGGCGACGGGAGCGAACTCGGGAGCGAGGTCGAACTCGACGTCGAGGACGCCGCCGTGGAGAACCCCGACGAGGACTTGCTGGGGGGTATCGACATCGGTTCGACCGCGGACATCGAAGTTCCGGACCGACTGGTCGACCAGGTCATCGGCCAGGACCACGCGCGCGACGTCGTCCTGAAGGCGGCCAAACAGCGCCGCCACGTCATGATGATCGGGTCGCCCGGGACCGGCAAGTCCATGCTCGCGAAGGCGATGAGCCAGCTCCTCCCCAAGGAGGACCTCCAGGACGTTCTCGTCTACCACAACCCGGACGACGGCAACGAGCCGAAGATCCGGACCGTGCCTGCAGGGAAGGGCGAACAGATCGTCGACGCCCACAAGGAGGAAGCCCGCAAGCGCAACCAGATGCGGTCGTTCCTCATGTGGATCATCATCGCGATCATCATCGGCTACGCCATCCTCATCCAGGGCTCTATCCTCCTGGGTATCCTCGCGGCCGGCGTCGTCTACCTCGCGTTCCGCTACGGGTCGCGGGGCAACGACGCGATGATCCCCAACCTGCTGGTCAACAACGCCAACCAGCAGACCGCACCGTTCGAGGACGCCACCGGCGCCCACGCGGGCGCGCTGCTGGGCGACGTCCGCCACGACCCGTTCCAGTCGGGCGGCATGGAAACTCCCAGTCACGACCGCGTGGAAGCGGGGGCCATCCACAAGTCCAACAAGGGCGTGCTGTTCGTCGACGAGATGAACACGCTGGACATCCGCAGCCAGCAGAAGCTCATGACCGCCATCCAGGAGGGCGAGTTCTCCATCACGGGTCAGTCCGAGCGCTCCTCGGGCGCGATGGTCCAGACCGAACCCGTCCCGACGGACTTCATCATGGTCGCCGCGGGGAACCTCGACGCCATGGAGAATATGCACCCCGCCCTGCGCTCGCGTATCAAGGGCTACGGGTACGAGGTGTACATGGACGACACCATCGAGGACGAAGCCGAGATGCGACGCAAGTACGCCCGCTTCGTCGCTCAGGAGGTCGAAAACGACGGGCGTCTGCCCCACTTCACCGAGAACGCCGTCGAGGAACTCATCCTCGAGGCCCGCCGCCGCGCGGGTCGCAAGGGCCACCTCACCCTCAAACTGCGTGACCTCGGTGGCCTCGTCCGGGTCGCGGGCGACATCGCCCGCGCCGAGGACAAGGAGTTCACCGAGCGCGGTGACGTACTCCAGGCCAAGCGCCGCTCGCGCTCCATCGAGCAACAGCTCGCGGACAACTACATCGAGCGCCGCAAGGACTACGAGCTCACGGTCAACGAGGGCGACGTGGTCGGCCGCGTCAACGGCCTGGCCGTCATGGGCGAGGACTCCGGCATCGTCCTCCCCGTCATGGCCGAGGTCACGCCCTCGCAGGGCCCCGGCGAAGTGATCGCCACGGGGCAGCTCAAGGAGATGGCCGAGGAGGCAGTCCAGAACGTCTCGGCCATCATCAAGAAGTTCAGCGACGAGGACATCTCCGAGAAGGACGTCCACATCCAGTTCGTCCAGGCCGGCGAGGGCGGCGTCGACGGCGACTCCGCCTCCATCACGGTGGCGACGGCCGTCATCAGCGCGCTCGAAAACGTCCCCGTCGACCAGAACCTCGCGATGACCGGGTCGCTGTCCGTGCGGGGTGACGTGCTCCCCGTCGGTGGGGTCACCCACAAGATCGAGGCCGCCGCCAAGTCCGGCCTCGACCGGGTCATCATCCCCAAGGCCAACGAGCAGGACGTCATGATCGAGGACGAGTACAAAGACCAGATCGAGATCATCCCCGTCCAGCACATCTCCGAGGTGCTCGAGGTGGCGCTGGCGGGCGAACCCGAGAAGGACTCGCTGGTCGACCGGCTGAAATCCATCACCGGTCAGGCGCTCGAACAGCGCGAGGTCGGCCAGCCCGGCAGTCCCAACCCGCAGGCACAGCAAAACTGACCGTCCGCGCCGCCGGCGACCGGTCAGTTCGGTGTCGAAACGGTTTTCGACCGCTGATCCCTTGTTTCGAGCGTGTCACCGCCGTCAGTCCCAGCCGCGTTCCCGACGCTCGCCGGAGCCGTCGACTCCGCTCTGTTCACTCAGGCGAGTGGGACACTATCGAACGGCGGCCTGTCGGCGTTTCTCGGGTTCACCGCCCTCGTCCTGACGGGGTTTCTCGTCCTCGCGCGACTCTCACAGCGCGTCGTCGACGATACAGAGTCGACCGAGAGCGGCGGTCCCGTCCGCGCGCCCGCCGACCCGGCACCCGGCGACCCGGACGCGGCCGACCCGCCACGGATCGACGACCCCCGGCGGGCCGACGCGTCGGACGTGGGCTTCGGCGACGAGGCGACCGACACCGGCGTTTCGCGGGACCGGACTGACAGGACGGGAGCTCGGTCGTCGGAGTACGGGCCGTTCCCGCCGGGAGCGGGCACGGGGTCAGAGCACCGGGACGAGCGTGTGCTGGCGGGTAGCGACCCCGCACAGACGGACGCGAACGAGGGGGTCGACGAGCTGGCGTCCATCCCGCCGGGGGCGCTGCTGGCGAACGTGGCGCTGACCCAGGGGCTGTTCGGTGGCGTCCTCGCGGCGGCGGCGTGGTTCTTCCAGGTGCCGGCGCCGGTGCTCGGACTCGGCGGTGGGCGCATCGAGGGGATCACGGCTGTCGCTGTGGGACTCGTGTTCGGCGTCGTCCTGTGGGCGGGCAACGAAGTCGCGAGCGCGCTCGCCGACGCGGCCGGTGCCGGCTACGACGAAGGTCTGCGCCAGTTGCTCGCGCCCGGTGACGCCCGCGGGTGGACGATTCTGCTCGGAGGCGTCCTCCCGGTGGTCGCACTGGTCGAGGAGTTCATCTTCCGCGCGGCGGCGGTCGGCGCGGCGAGTGCGGCGCTCGGCGGGACGCCCGTCGCGGCCTGGGCGCTGGCGGTCGTCTCTTCGCTGGCGTTCGCGCTCGGTCACGGCGCACAGGGACGGGTCGGGATCGTCGTCACCGGCGCGCTGGGGTTCGTGCTCGCGGCGGGCTTTCTCGTCAGCGGGAGTTTCGTCGTCGTCGTGGTCGCACACTACGTCGTCAACGCCCTGGAGTTTCTCGTCCACGAGGCTGCGGGACTGCCCGACCCGATCTGGGCGTGATCGCTCGGATCCCGTCTGGGCGTGACTGCTCGGACCCGGCCTGGGCGTGGTTTCGCTCGACTCGTGTGGCGTTCCGCTGATCAGTGAACCCCCACCGTTTTGTGCCGACGGTGCCGAACGTCGAGTATGGCAGACGACGCTGGCGAGGACTCGTGGGCGGACGAACCTGTCGGGGCCGCGAGCGGGTCAGACGACCGGGCGGCCGACGGGGTGAACCCGCTCGCGATCGTGCCGTGGGTGCTCCTGTCGGTGGCATGGCTGGCACTGACGGCGACGAAGCTCGCCGGACTGACGACGCCGGGCGCTGCCGCCGGCCTGCTCGTCTCGCTCGTGCTCGTCGTCGTCGGCCTCGCGGCCGTGCGCGAGTACGGGAACGCGAGTGCCGGCAAGGTGCTGGTGGGGGTACTCTTCGCCGTGGGCGGGGTCGCGACGTTACTCTCGGCGACCGCTGGACGGGCGGTCTGGTTCCCCAACGACGTCGTCACGGTCGTCGCCGACGTGACGATCCTCGCCGCACTCGTGCTCGTCCTGTCGCTGAAGACCGAGACCGGCCGTGACGCCCTCGTCGGGTAGAATCGGTCGGCGTGACGCCCTCGCGAACTATAGCTGTTCCAGCGACCGCAACCGCTGTTCGACCTCGGCGGGCGCACCGCTCGGCCCGTCGCGGACGCGGTGGTCGGGGATCAACAGCGGCGCCGGGTTCTCCGCGAGCGCCGTCCGGACGAGTCGCACGTCGTCGCTGTCGTCGGAGTCCAGTCCCGCCATCCGGGCGAGTTGCCCGCAGTTAGCGTTCTCGCCGTACGGGATCTCCCGCACCGCCTCGAGTACCGTGCGCTGGTCGGTCGGCACCGTCAGCGCGACGGTCACGTCGTCGAAGTCCGCCGTCGCACCCTCCAGATAGGCCTCGATGCGGTCGAGTAGCGGGTGGTCGTCGCCGGCGTCGTCGGGCGGTTCCCGGGGGAACGACACGGAGATGACGCGTCCCTGTGCCTCGCCGAACTGGACGTACCGGTCCAGGTAGGCCGACTCCCGTGCGAATATCCCCGCCTCGTCGCTCATACCTGACTGTGGGGCGGGTCGACCCTTGAAAGTACGCCCCGGATCCGGACTCGGCGTCGGGAACAGCCCGCCCCGAGGGTGGAGGATCCCCCGACGTCGGTCGTGTGGATGGCGGCAAACTATCGGACGGCTGCCCCGCAACGTTTTCCCGCCGGGTGTGATACGTTCCGACATGGCAGGGAAGTCCGACGAGCGGACGGAGATCCCTCTCGAGGGAGGAGAGGGCGACGACGTCCGGCGGTGTGACTACTGCCGGTTGCCGATCCCGGGCGAGGGCGTCCGCGTCGAACGCGACGGCGAGACGTACGCGTTCTGTTCCGAGGGGTGTCGGGACGCACTCGACGACGCCGAGAAGGTGTTCACCCAGTATCACGGCTTCAGGCGGACGCCGACGGGCGTCGGTCCGATCGACGAGAGCCTCCCGCAGGGGGTGCCCCGGAACTCCTTCGTCATGGTGGCCGGCCTGGCGGGCACTCGGGTGGAGGCGATCCGGGCGGAACTGGCCTGGCGGGCACTCGGGTGGAGGCGATCCGGGCGGAACTGGCCTGGCGGGCGCTCCAGCGGGGCGAACCCGTCGTCGTCGTCACGTTCCTCGAACCGCCCGTCTCGGTCGTCCAGGAGTTCGTCACGCTCGAGTGGAACGTCCTGCCCTATCTCGAATCGGGGCAGCTCCGGTTCGTCGACGCGTTCACCCACCGGATGGACGACCGGGAACTGTGGGCCGACCGTCTCGACGACTGGAACCGTCACCTCGCGAAGTTCTGTGAGCCGGCGACGTCGCGGGTTCGCGACCCGTCGGACGTGGACGAACTCTCCCACCGGATCGACGACGCGCTCGAGACGCTCGACATGGAAGACCGGGGGATCGTCGTCGTCGACTCGCTCGACGAGTTCGGCTCGCACGTCCAGCCCGTGCAGGCCTATCGCTTCCTCAAGGACCTCCGGGCGACCGTCTGCAAGGGCCGGTTCGTCCCCGTCTACGCGAGCGCGACAGTCTCCTCGAACGGCGAGGGGTTCCCCCACGACCTCGAGTACATGGTCGACGGCATCGTCGAGTTGCGCCTGAACGACGATCTGGTCGACGGGTCGCTGCTCAAGCAGATCCGCGTCCGCAAGATGAGCGGCGTCCTCAACCTCCCCAGGTGGGTCCTCTACGAGTACACCGCCGGCGAGGGCATCGTCACCATCGAGATGCACGAGGGGCCGCCGGACGGTGAGAGAGAGGGTGACGAGGACGCGGAAGGGGAGAGCGACGCAGCGGGCGACCCGGGGGACGACGGCGACACGGCCGATGCCGGCGGCGAATGATCAGTCCGTCCGCGGGAGGGCGAACGCACCGAGTGTGACGAAGACGGCGGTGAGGCCGAACAGGACGAGCAGGTGGCCGGGTAGTGGGTCGAGCGGTCCGACCGTCGGGGCGCCGTAGCCCGTCGCCGCCCGGACGGCGCGCGAGAAATACGTCAGCGGCGAGAGCCACATGGCGGGTTCGAACCACGCCGGGAGCAGCGACGGTGGGACGAACGTATCGGAGAGAAAGAGGAGCGGCAGCGCGATGCCGTTGCTGGCGGCGATGACGCCGTCCTGCGAGTCGGCGAACGAACCGACGAGCGCACCCATCCCGCAGAAGAGCGCGACGCCGGCGACGACGGCGACGACCATCGTGGCGACCGACGTCGGCGTGAGCGCGACGGTCGCACCGGTGAGGACGACGACGAGCACGAGCAACAGGAGCGCAGCCAGGCCGATGACGACGACGTTGACGAGTGTCTGGGCGACCAGCCACTCGACGCGGGTGAGCGGCGTCGTCGCGAACTTCTCGAAGCGGTTGCCGTCGCGGTGGCGCGCCACCTCGCTGCCGACCCGCGAGAGCGGCGTGAAGAGGACGACGACGGCGAGATAGCCGGGAACGTAGTAGGCCGGTTCCTCGGCGAAGAGCCCCCCGGTGGGCTGGGTCTGGACCAGTGCGCCGAAGATCACGACGATGATCAGCGGGAAGAAGAAAGTGAAGAAGACGGCCGTCCGCCGGCGCAGGAAGGAGTGCCAGCCGGCGCGAGTCGAGGCCGCGATGCGCCTCGTCCGGGTCATCGCTGTGTCACCTCTCGGTTCCGTTGGGTCATCGCCGTGCCCCCTCGACCGCCGCCGTCAGCGACTCGCTCCCGGGGGTCGCGGCGGCGTCGGCCGCGCCGGTGAGTTCGAGGTAGACGTCTTCGAGGTCGGGTTCGGTCCACGTGAGTGACCCGTAGGTCGCTCCGACGCCGTCGAGCGCGTCGACGACCCGACCGATGTCCTGCGGGTCGATGCCGTAGACAGTCAGCGTCCCGTCGGCACTCTCGACGTGCTGGCCGTCGGCGAGCGCGAGGTCCAGGTCGGCGGGGTCGGCGTCGGTCTCGACCACGAGGCGAGGGTCGCCGCCGTGTTCTCGGACGAGTGCGTCCGGGCCGTCGACGGCGACGAGTCGGCCGTCGAAGAGCAGGCCCACTCGGTCGCCCAGTCGGTGGGCCTCCTCCATGTAGTGGGTGGTGACGACGATGGTCGTCCCGCCGTCGGCGAGGCCCTCGAGGAGCGACCAGAGTGCGCGACGGCCGGCGGGGTCGATCCCGGTGGTGGGTTCGTCGAGAAAGAGCAGGTCGGGGTCGTTGACCAGCGCGGTGCCGACGCAGGTCCGGCGGCGCTGGCCCCCCGAGAGATTCTCGTACCAGGTGTCGGCGTCGTCGACGAGGCCGACGTCCGCCAGGACCGCGTCCGTGTCGCGGGCCTCGTCGTAGAGGCCGCCGAAGTAGTCGACCAGTTCGCGCGCGGTGAGTCGTTCTGGGGGATCGAAGTCCTGGGGGAGGAGGCCGATCCGTTCGGGGTCGACCTCGCGTGGGTCCTCGTCGAAGAGTTCGACCGTGCCCTCGGCGTCGGTCGTGCCGGTGAGTGCACGGACGAGCGTGGTCTTGCCCGCGCCGTTGGGACCGACCAGCGCGAGTACCTCGCCCGCGTCGACCGAGAGGGAGACACCATCGAGCGCGACGGTGTCGCCGTACGCGCGGCGGAGGTCCTCGGCGACGAGCGTCGCTGTCATACCCGATGGGAGCGTCTCGCCGCGCAAAGACCGTTCGGTTCGTAGCCGAAGGGCCGAAGCGTGGAAGATGGGAGGGCCGAAGCGTGGAACGTGGGAGGGCCGAAGCGTGGAACGTGGGGCCGAAGCGTGGAAGATGGGAGGGCCGAAGCGTGGAACGTGGGGAGAGGGGACTGACTGTGTCAGGCGGGTTCGGGGGCAGGGGCAGTTTCGGGCGGGTCGGCGGATTCACCGGTGTCGCTCTGCCAGCGGTCGCCGGCGGCGAGCGCGAGCGCGCCGAGGCCGACGACGAGGACGACGAGCGTGACGAGGCCGCCCAGCAGGGGGACCAGCGAGAGCGCCTCGATACCGGCGACGCCGACGACGAGTGCGAGCCACCGGTTCTCGCTCCCGGCGGCGTGGACGACCTGCCGACCGACGAGGTACTCGCCGTAGACGAGACCGGCCCAGGCCGCCAGCACGAAGACCGCGCCGCCGGCGAGCGCGACCGGGATCCCGACGATTGTCAGGAAAAAGGCGCCCAGCGCCAGCGGGACGGCCACCAGCGAGACGACGCCGGTCGCAGTACTTCGGAGGGGGTCCTCGCTCCCCCGCGTCGCCACCTCACTCGAGAACCGCGGGAACAGCGCCAGCAGGACGGCCCCGAAGAAGAGGGCGACGAGCGCCCAGTAGACCGGGACCAGTCCGGCGGGGACGAACCCGGGCACGAACGAGAGGTTCGGGGAGCCGGCCTCGACCTGGATCTCGGGGCCGGAGGGCTGCCAGTCGCCCGAGCGCTGGGTGACCGTCCCGTCGACGCGGGCGCCGTCGGCCCGGTCGATGGAGTCCCGGTAGGTGACGTCGCCGCCGACGACGGCGGTCGACCCGAGGATCACCGACTCGCCGCTGGCGACGTCGCCCTCGACGGTGCCGTTGACCTCGGCATCGTCACCGCCGGCCGCGACGTCGCCCTCGACGAGCGCGCCGTTCGGGACGACCACCGACCCCGCGCCGGCCGCGACGTCGCCCTCGACGAGCGAGCCGGCGGAGAGTTCGACCGACCCACTACCGCTCGAGACGTCTTCTTCGACGGTCGCCGTCGGACCGAGTGTCACGGACCCGGACGCGGCACTCACGTCGCCGGTGACCTGGCCGGTCACCCGGACCGATCCGGCGGCCGCGGTCACGTCGCCGTTCACCGTGCCGTGGACGACCACGTCGCCCGTGATCGCCGAGATGTCGTCGTCGACGGTCTGGTTCGCGCCGACCACGGTGTCCGCTGTCTGGACGTCACTGGTTGCTTCTCCGGGTCCGGCGGGGAGTTCGACCGCGGACGGGGCAACGTCCGTGGCGGGCGGTCCGGCGGCCGTCGCCGCCGCGCCCGGGAGGGCCGCGAGCGCGACGACGAACGCCAGTGCGAGCAGTATCGCTCGCGTCGATGCGCGACGCTTCATGCACGTCGACCTACGACACCTATCCCCCTAAAAACCGTCAGCGAACTTCCGACCCGGTAGCCCGGGACAAACGTTAAATAGGGGTTTGTGGGTCGGGGTGAGTGACCTTGACCGACTGTCCACAGTGGCGCGCGCTGTCGCTCGCGTTCATGCGAGCGACGGAGTCGTGCGAGGGATGAGCGAGAGAGTGCCAGCGAACGAGCGAATCGGCTGGGGAGGTTCGTGGCCTGCGGTGGCGGTGCTGTGCGGTCCCTGGCGGATCGAAAGGGCGAGACGCGCTCGCGCCGTGCGAGGCGCGAACGAAGTGAGCGCCTCGAAGCGAGCGGGTCGAGGGCTTTCAGTGCACAGTGTCGAGTGCGGTCGACCCACCGGCTAGCGAGCGGGTCGAGAGATCTCGCCACCCACGACGACCAGAAGAGACGCGTCTCAGAGATGGTCGCGGACGACGCGGACGACTTCGTCGACGTCGTAGTCGTGTTCGTCCTTGTCGTAGACGACGTCGCCGTCGACGCTGACGGTGAACACGCCGTGGTCGCCCATCGCCAGGCTACAGGTATCCAGTTCGCGTTCGAGTCCGTTGAGGATGGCTCCCTGGAGGTCCAGCGCTCGCTCGCGGAACCCACACGGGACGCAGTACTCGATGGTCACGTCTGCCATGGCTCGGTGTTTCGTCGGAGTGCGGATAAAACGTCGGGCACTGCCATCGGTCGTACTCGATTCGATGTCTCCGTACTGTGGACCGCCGTGGTCGCCGAAAGCCCTCGACCCGCTCGCTCTGACTCGACACGACAGCACCCGTCGACAACCGCTGAAAGCCCTCGACCCGCTCGCTCTGACTTGACACGACAGCACCCGTCGACAACCGCTGAAAGCCCTCGACCCGCTCGCGGTCGCTGGTCGGGATATCCTCGTTCGCTCCGCTCAGTCGGATAGAGCGCGACCAGCGACCCCCCTGGCTCGCGGGTCACTCCGTTCCCCGCTCGCTTCGAGGCGCTCACTTCGTTCGCGCCTCGCACGGCGCGAGCGCGTCTCGCCCTTTCTATCCACCAGGGACCGCAACTGCACCGCACCGCGACCGCAGGCCACACACCTCCCCACCCGATTGCGTTACTCGGTCGCTGCGCTCACGGGTCACTTCGTTCCCCGTTCGCATCGGGGCGCTCCTTCCAGTCGCGCCCCGCCCGCCCCCTGCGTTACTCATCCACTGGAAG
>Ga0207770_100393_pt1 | contig 24136 bp, 24 predicted proteins | sample A23E2SouthBayCA_FD_187729 | JGI IMG/M metagenome (GOLD analysis project Ga0207770, IMG submission 187729) | Aerobic enrichment media microbial communities from Eden Landing Ponds, California, USA - A23 E2 (SPAdes) | ecosystem: Environmental > Aquatic > Marine > Unclassified | place: Emeryville... | reverse complement strand
GAGGGCTTTCAGCGCACTACATCGATCGCAGTACGGTCTCCCGGGTCACGTTCTTCCACCCGACTCCGGTCTGAACCAACTGTTACTCGCACACCCTGTCCCGAACGACTCCACGGTCACTCGAAGGCGGGGATCACTTCCTCGCCGAACAGGCGGATCTGTTCCTCGACGAGGTCCTTGGGCATTCCCGAGTGGTGAAATCGCAGGGCGAGGTGGTCGAGCGGGAAGCGCTCTCGCATCTCCTCGACTTGCTCGACGATCTGCTCGGGCGTGCCGTAGACGAAGCGGTCGTCGGCGAGTTCCTCGAAGTCCTCGACGGAGTCGGCGGTCATCAGCGGGTGGGAGAACTCGCCGCCGTACTCGTCGACGTAGGTGCGATGGACGTACTCCTTGCGCTCTTCGACTTCCCGTTCTGTCTCGCCGATGACGGCCTCGCGCATCAGCGGGTGCTCGACCGCGTCCCAGTCGCCGCCCCGGCGTTCGACGTGTTCGCGCTGTTTCTCCTTGCGGACCTCGACCGCTTCGAGGTCGGCGACGACGCCGGGGACCCACGCGTCCGAGAACTTCACCGAGCGAGCGATCTGCCTGTCGCCCCACCCGCCGATCCACAGGTCCGGACGGGGGTCCTGGACGGTCTCGGGGAGCGGTTGCCAGTCCTCGACCGAGAAGAACGGACAGTCCCAGGAGACGGGTTCGTCGGCTTCGAAGAACTCCTGGATGAACTGGATGCCCTCGATCATGCGGCCGGCGCGCTCGTCCATGGGGACGTCGAAGGCGTCGAATTCCTTCTCGACGTAGCCGAGGCCGACGCCGAGCGTGAGGCGGCCGTCGGAGATGTTGTCGAGCATTGCCGCCCGCTGGGCGACGTGCAGCGGGTGGTAGAGCGGCAGGATCAGGACCGAGGTGACGAGTTCGAGGTGCTCGGTGCCCTCGCCGATGCTGGTGAGACGGGTCAGCGGCGACGGCCAGTAGTTCTCGCCTTCGGTGGCCTGGTGGTCGTTGACCCAGCACGATTCGAAGCCGACGTCCTCGGCGACCCGGCAGTGTTCGACGGTCCCCGACCAGCGTTTCCCCCCCTCGACGGGGAAGATGCCGAATTTCATGGCGGGGGTTCGGCGAATCGACGGATAGCTCTTGTGCTCACCCGGGTGCTCGGCCGGTATCGGCGCCCGTCGAGACGATGGGTTCGCCGGGTCGCCAAGAGTTAACCCGGACGCTCGACAGGGTATCGGCATGACAGCAGCCACGACGGGAGACCCCGTCGACCTGCGCGTCGAGTACGAGACGGCGCCCGGGAACGTCGACCCGCAGACGGCCCCTCGCTTCTCCTGGCGAGTCGCGACCGACCGACGGGGGGCGCGACAGCTGGCCTACCGGGTGGTCGTCGGCCGCGACGCCGAGCGCGTCGGCGCGGGCGAGGGTGGCCTCTGGGACTCGGGGCGCGTCGAGTCGGACGCGACCACAGTCGGCTACGACGGGCCCTCCCTCGCCGCGGACGAGACGTACTACTGGTCGGTGACGTGCTGGACCGACGCGGGCGAGACGGGCTGGGCCGACCCGGCGCGGTTCTCGACGGCGCTCGCGCCCGAGAACTGGCGCGGCGAGTGGGTCAGCCACCAGCCCGGCGCGGGCGACACGAACGGCTGGCGCAGTCGATGGTTCGACCCGCCGGACGCGGATGGTGCTGACGGCGACGGCGATGGTCCTGCCGCCCGGCCGTGGGTGCAGGTCGACCTCGGCGCGTCGCGGGAGCTCTCGACGGTCTCGCTTCACCCGGCCGACCCCGTGACTGTCGTCCGGACGCCCGACGACGTCGCGGTGGCCAGTTCCTGGAACGCCAGCCCGCTCGAGGGCTTCGGCTTCCCCGAGGGGTACCGCGTCGACGTCGCCGACGACCCCGACTTCTCGGACTCGACGACTGTCGCCAGGGTCGACGCAAACGGTGGGGGTGACTCGGGGAGCGGCGCGGAGGCCCGGGTCCACGACGACCTGGACGCGAGCGGGCGGTACGTCCGGGTGGCGGCGACGGACCCGTTCGTCGTCGAACCGTCGGTGGCCGGGGACTCGCGCGAGACCGTTGACGTCCAACCGTGGGCGTGTTTCGCCCTCGCCGGCCTCTCCGTGCGAGACGCCGACGGCGCTGCCCTCGCGGCGGGGCAGTCGGTCACGGCCTCCTCGAGTGTCGAGAGCGAGGCGTGGGGACGGAACCACCTGACGAACGGTCACGCCGACTCGCGGCTGGGCTCGACGTCCCCGCAGGTGCGGACCGAGTTCGACCTCGACGGCGAGATCGAGTCGGCGCGGCTCCACGTCGCGGCAGTGGGGTACGGCGAGGCGTCCGTCAACGGCGAGCGAGTGAGCGAGGGCCGACTCGACCCGGCCTGGACCGACTACGAATCCCGGATACTCTACGAGACGGTCGACGTCGCCGACGCGCTCGAGGCGGGGGAGAACGCCCTCGGCCTCTGGCTCGGTCGGGGCTGGTTCGCCAGGCGCTCGGCGCACTGGCTCTCGGACGGGTCGCCGCGGGCGCGAGCGGTACTCACCGTCACGTTCACAGACGGGTCTACCCGGACGGTCGCGACCGACGGCGACTGGACCGCACGAGCGAGCCCACTGCTCGAAAACGATATCTACGACGGCGAGGTCTACGACGCCCGCCGCGAGGCCGACGGCTGGGCGAGTCCGGGATTCGACGACGCCGACTGGGACGAGGCCGCGGTCGTCGACGCGCCCGGCGGGACGCTCCGTCCCCAGCGCATCGAGTCGATGGACGTGATCGAGACGGTCGACGTCGACGCCGTCCACGACCATCCCGACGGCCCCATCCTCGATTTCGGGCAGAACCTCACAGGCTGGCTGGAGATCGACGTTCGGGACCCGGCGGAAGGCGACGAGGTCACGCTGTGCCACGCCGAGGCGCTGACCGAGGGCGGCGACCTCTCGACGACGGACCTCAGAACGGCGGACGCCACCGACACGTACGTGGCCCGCGGCGACGCCGACGGGGTCGAGACGTACGAACCCAGGTTCACCTACCACGGCTTTCGCTACGCGCAGGTGTCGGGGTATCCGGGCGAGTTCGACCCGGCGGCCGTCACCGCGAAGGTCGTGACGACGGCGATGGACCGCCGGGGCGACTTCGCCTGTTCGAACGAGGAGTTGAACCAGGTCCAGCACAACGCCGTCTGGGGACTGCGGAGCAACACCCACTCCATCCCGGAGGACTGCCCCCAGCGCGACGAGCGCTTCGGCTGGACCGGCGACGCACAGATCTCGACGCGGGCACTTCTCTTCAACTTCGACGCGGTGCGCTTCGAGGAGAAGTGGGCGCGCGACCACCACGACGCCGCCTCGCCGATGGGCTACGTGACGGACGTCATCCCCGACAAGAAGACGGAGCGTCCCGCCGACCCGACGTGGTCGATAACGCGCATCGTGCTCCCGTGGTACTGCTACCGCCACGACGGCGACGAAAGGGTGCTCCGCGAGCACTACGAGGGAATGGCCCGCTACCTCGACTACTGGCACTCCGTGACCGAGGACGGTATCCTCGGCGACGAGTACGGCAAGTACGGCGACTGGCTCACCTTCGAGAACGCCGACCCCGAAGAGCCCCGGCGTGGCCTCCCTCACGACCTGTTCAACACGGCCTTCCTCTACCAGGTGACGGACACCTTCGCGAAGATCGCCGAAGTCCTGGGTAACGAGGCCGACGTCGACGCCTACCGCGAGCGCGCCGAGCGCGTCCGGGCGGCGTTCAACGAGACGTTCTTCGACCCCGAGAGCGGGACGTACGGCCCGGGGACACAGTCGTCGTACTCCGTGCCGCTCTTTCTGGGACTCGTGCCCGACGAACACGTCGACGACGTCGCCGCGAACCTCGCCGAGAAGGTGCGCGCGGACGGGGGAAAACTCAGGAGCGGCTTCCTGGGGACACGCCCGCTGATCCACACGCTGGCCGAGCACGGCTACGACGAACTCGCCTACGAGGTGGTCAGCCAGCCCGAACAGCCCGGCTGGGTGTACATGGTCCGCAACGGCGCGACGACGATGTGGGAGCGCTGGAACTCCGACGAGAGCGTCGGGTCCGGCATGAACTCGCTGAATCACTCGCCGTTCACCCACGTCTCGGAGTTCTTCTACGAGGTGATCGCCGGGATCCGGATCGGAGACAGGCCGATGACCGAGCACGTCACGATCGCGCCCGCGTTCGTCGGAGAGCTGGACTGGGCCGAGGCGAGCGTCGAGACGAGGGCCGGCGACCTGGCGGTCGCCTGGGAACGAGACGACGACGCGGAGAGCGGCGACGCGAACGACGGTGTGGCGGGTGGCTACGACCTCTCCGTGACGGTGCCCTGGAACGGGTCGGCGACGGTCGAACTTCCCGACGCCGCGGACGCTGTCGTGACCGAATCAGGAGCGGTGCTGTCAGCGGACGGCGCCGGGTCGGACGACGACGGACCCGCCGGCGTCCGGTCGGTCGCACGCGACGGTGACGATCTCCGCGTCGAGGTCGGTGCGGGAAGCTACGACTTCGCCGTCGAGTAGGCGGATACCCAGCGTCTCTCAGGCCATGCGGTAGACCTCGTCCAGCCACGGGTCGGGGTCGTCTTCGAGAATGGGTGCCATCACCTCGTCCCACTCGCCCTGTGCGTCGCTCTCTTCCATGACCTCCCGTATCCGCTCGGGGTTCTCGGCTTCCGTGTGGCCGAAGACGTGCCCGTCCGCCTCGAAGAGGGAGTACGTCCCCAGTCCCGCGCCCGAATCGAGATAGGCGGCTTCGAGCGCCGCCGGGACGTCTTCGTATGTCTCGCGGGAGGCCTCGCGTTCGTCGACCGGCCGCTTCGGGTTTGCGCCCAAGAGTTAGGACCCACTCGCCCGACCGTCGAGATATGGTGCTCGATCCACACACTCACGCCTGGGGTCCGCCCAGCGAGACCCATCCATGGGTGAACGGTCCGATCGTCGACCTGGTGGACGGTTTCGACGTTCATACCGTCTACACCGCCGACCGACTCCTCGCGGACATGGACCGCAACGGGGTCGACGAGGCGGTCGTCGTGGGCTATCCTATCTGTGAGTGGACGGACAACTGGTACACCCGCACGGCCGCCAGCGAGTCCGACCGCCTGTACGGGGTCGTCATGCTCGACCCCTTCGCCGAGGACGCCGCCGCCCGCCTCCGCGAGGCGATGGCCGTCGACGGGGTCCTGGGCTTCCGGCTGGGCGCCGCGTGTCCGTACGACCGGATGTGGGAGACGTTCGACTCCGAGGTGAGGTGGCTCCGCGACGCCGTCGCAGAGACGGCGTTCTGGGAGGCGGCGGTCGAGACCGATGCCGTCGTCCAGATACTCTGTGACCACGGCCAGCTGGACCAGGCGCTGGACCTCGTGGCGGCCTATCCCGCCCTCACGTATCTCTTCGACCACTACGCCCACGCGGGGCCCGAAACCCCCACGGGCGGGACGTTCGGCCAGTTCGCCGACCTCGCCGAGTACGAGGGTGTCGCGGTGAAAGTCTCGGAGACGCCCCACATGTCCGAGAGCGAGTTCCCCTACGCCGATATGCACGACCACCTCGGATGGTTGCTCGACACCTTCGGCCGCGAGCGCGTTGTCTGGGGGTCGGATTACCCGAACGTCAGCGACGTCGCCACCTACGCGGAGTCCCTGCACTGGCTCGACCACGTCGACGGCCTCTCGGAGCGCGACCGGGCGTGGCTGACGGGACGGGCGTTCCGCGGGCACGTCGGTCTGGACTGACCCGGTCCCACGCCCGCCGATCGGGACCACAGAGTCGGGGCCGAGATTTATGCGGTTGTCGCCCTTCCCCATACACATGGAAACGCGCGAACTCGGGGCGACCGGACACGAATCGAGCGTGCTGACCTTCGGTGCGGTCGCGCTGAACTACCTCGAACAGGAGAGGGCGAACGCGATGGTCGAGGACGTCCTCGACGCCGGCGTCAACCACGTCGACGTCGCGCCCACCTACGGCGACGCCGAGGTGAAACTCGCGCCGACACTCGGCGAACACCGCGACGACATCTTCCTCGGGTGCAAGACCCAGGAGCGGACCTACTACGGGGCGTGGGGTGAACTCCACCGCTCGCTCGACAGACTCGGCGTCGAGAAGATCGACCTCTACCAGTTCCACGCCGTCACCCGCTACGACGAACTCGAGGCCATCCAGGGCGAGTACAGCCCGGAGATGGCACAGGGCGACCACGACCCGGGGGCGCTCCAGGCGTTCCTCGAGGCGAAAGAGGAGGGCCTGATAGACCACGTCGGCCTGACGAGTCACGGCGACCCCGCGCTGATCCGGACGGCGATCAGAGAGATGCCGGAACTCGAAACGGTGATGTTCCCGTTCAACGCGACACTGGCGGCCAGGGGCGCGGACGCGCCCGAGTACGACTACGCATCCGTCCTCGAACTCGCTCGCGAGAGGGGGCTGGGGACGCTGTGCATCAAGGGGTTCGCGAAGGGGCCCTGGCCCGACGACCTCCCCGAAGACGAACGGCCCTACGACACGTGGTACGAACCGTACGACACGGAGGCGGACCTCGTGGAGGCGCTACGCTTTGCCCTCTCGCACGGTATGACGTCCATTCCGAGCGCCGGCGACCCGACGCTCGTCCCGACGATGCTGGAGGCCGCGCGGAACTACGAACCGATGGACGACGACGAACTCGCGGCCGCCGAAGACCGGGCGCGTGACCGCGACTCGCCGGTACCGACTTTCTGAGCGCTCGTCGAGTCCGGGACCGTCCCGTTCTCGCAGTGACCGAGGTCCGCACAGAGCCAGTCGGCGACGGTCGCCGCGAGTCGGCGGTGGGCCTCGGGCGTCGAGATCGTCGCAGCCTGGCCGCCGGACTGGCCGGCGTACCAGCCCGCCTGCGAGTGGTTCATCCCCTCGACCCGGACGATCCGGTGAGGGTCGGGCAGGTTCGACTCGGTCTCGACGAAGCGGTCGCGGTTCAGCACGGCGTCGCGCGTGCCGACGACCGAGAGCGCGGGCATCCCCTGGACGGGGTGGTCGCAGTACGCCCCGACCAGGAGGAGGCCGTCGACGCGGCCCTCGTTCGCGCCGGCGTACCGACAGGCCATCGCGCCGCCCAGCGAGTGCCCGCCCACCACCCAGCGGTCGACCCCGGGTTCGCCCGCGATGACGGCGTCGGCACGGCCCTGCGAGAAGAACGCGAGGTTCGCGCGCATCTTCGGGACGAAGACGGTTACGTTCGCGCGGGTCGCGATACGAGCGGCCGAGGGCAGGTACGCGTCGGGCGCGACGCGACCGCCCGGGTAGAAGACCACGCCCACCCGCTCGGTCTCGGGGTCCGCGTCGCCGACGACGTATCCCCCGTAGGCTCGCTCGACGGTCACGTTCGGGTCCGTCTGCACCGACTGCTGGACGTCGGTGGGTGCGTGCAGTCCGAGGACGCCGAAGTAGACGTAGAACGCGACGCCACCGACGAGGACGAGCGCGAGCACGGCGACGCCCGCGAGCGCGAACACCCGTCTGAGCCCCAGTCTGTGGACCCGGGCGCGAAGTCGACTCAGCGACATCGCTCCCGGCCAGACCGCGACGACGGCCGCATCACTCGTAGACGCGCCGGCCGGTCTCGTTCGCCTCGATGGTGTCCCAGTCGTAGTCGACGCCCAGGCCCGGGCCGTCGGACACGGGGACCGTCCCGTCGTCGGCGGCCGTTTCGAGCTGGTCCTCGTAGTCGCCGGCGTACACCGGCGGAGTCGTGTTCGGGGCGTCCGGGTGGACCAGCGCCATCTCGTAGTAGTTCGAGTTACGCGTCGCGGCCATGCAGTGGCGCTGGGCGGGGCCGGGCGCGTGGAACTCCACGTCGAGGCCGTGGCCCTCGGCGACGCGAGCCCGTTTCATCGCCCCGGTGACGCCGCCGTCGTACTCCGGGTCGGCGCGGACGAAGTCGGTTGCCTCGCTGTCGACGAAATCGGTGGCAGGTTCGAGCCCGCGGACGTGTTCGGTCTGCAGGATGGGTGTGTCGAGGTGCTGGCGGAGTTTACCGTGGGCGTGCTGGGAGATGCCGCCGTCCCGATACGGGTCCTCGTACCAGAAGTAGTCGTACTCGTCACAGGCCCGCCCGACGGCGAGCGCGTCGGCGAACGTATCGAGGTCACAGGCCGGGTCGACCATCAGGTCCAGTTCGTCGCCGACGCGCTCGCCGACCGCCCGGACCGCGGCCGCCAGCAGGTCCGGGTCGCGCCAGTCGCCGTCCCAGCCGTGGAGTTTGAACCCGGGATAGCCCAGGTCACGGCAGGTCTCGGCGAAGTCTGCGTACGCCTCGGGGCTGTCGAGGCCGCCGCTGTAGTCGCCCTGGTAGGTCGAGGCGTAGGCCGGGAGGCGCTCTCTGTAGGAGCCCAGTAACTCGTGGATCGGTGCGTCGTAGCGTCTGCCGGCGTAGTCCCACAGGGCGATGTCCAGCGGACCGATACCCATGCGGTCGTACTTCCGGAGGGCGCGTTTCAACTCGGACCAGTGTCGCTCGCGGTCGAGGGGGTTCCGCCCGACGAGGTAGTCGGCGACCGTGTTGATCTGGGCCGCACCGGGCGAGTTGCTCCCGACGTACTCGCCGGTCAGGCCGTCGCTGGTGTGGACACGGACCGCGAACAGCCGTCGCTCCTGGGTGTGGCCGGGGTCGTAGACGATGTCGAACCCACCGGGCGGCGTCCCGACGTCCTCCAGGTGATAGGCGAACTCGACGGTCTCGATCCGGGTGATCTCGGGTGTCACGTCGGCAGCAATTCGCGGCGAGCGCACATAAGCGTGCCTCGACGGGGACATACACAGGGTCCGAGACCCCCGGGTTCCGGCCCCGGCCGCAGTTCGGTCCCGCGCGGTCAGTTCGTCGAGTGTCTGGCGTAGTGGTAGGCGACACCCCACAGGAACGAGAGCGTGGTGGCGACGACTACCAGTCCGAGGACGCTGTTCGAGACGTCGACGCCGGTCACGGCGGCGACGGTACTGCCGACTTCGGCCGAGAGAGACCGCAGCAACTGCGAGTGGGTGTTCAGGACGTTGCTGATGACGCTACCCAGCAGGACCGTCGTGAACGCGGCCATGGCGTGGGACGCACCCGATTTCGCCGGCATATCGTGTCACTGTTTGGACAGCGAGTTAGGTGTTTCGGCCCCCGGACCAGCAGTCCGCGACGCCGTACCCGGTCGCCGACGCGCGATCCGTCGCGTTCCGTCGGGGCAAGGCGTGGCAACGCACCCCGGAACTGCCGCCGTTCAGTCGGTCCTCGTCCCGTGTTTTCTTCAACAGGGCGGCCGTCTCGCAGATATGCAAGCGCCGATCGGCTACCTGACGGAGTTGCTGACGGAGACGGCGAACGCGCTCGCCGACAGTCTTGTGGTGGCGGTCCCGAAGTTCGTCACCGGCCTCCTCTTTTTTACCGTCGCCTACGTCGCCATCCGGGTCATCCTCCGGGTCGTCCGCTCGATACTCAGCGGTGTCTACCCGGAGAGCCAGCACCTCGTCGCCCGTCTCTGGACGACCATCGTGGGAGTGTTCCTCTGGTTCGGCGCGATACTGGTCCTACTGAACATCCTCGGACTGAGCGAAGTCGCGGCGAGTCTCGGGACGGGCGCGGGCTTTCTCGCACTCGGTGTCTCGTACGCCCTCTCGTCGATGATAGAGGACGCTGTCTCGGGCGTCTACCTGCTGCGAGACCCCGACTTCAACCCCGGCGACCGCGTGACCACCCAGTCCTTTACCGGGACGGTCAGGAGCATCGAACTCCGCAAGAGCCGGTTCGAACTCGACGACGGCGACGTGGTCGTCCTCGCGAATCGTGACGTCGAGAAGCGCTGGACGAAAGAGGCGAACGCCTGATACTGTGCTACGGAGACGCACGCCGAGTCCCGGGTGCCGGAGGTTCGGTCTCCGTGTGCCGTCCGCCTCTCGCGGTGCCCGGCCACGAGTGTCGCTTCGCTAGCGCGCCGGGTTCAGTTGCCGCGCCCCCACCGCGACGGCGAGGTACGCGGGCAGACAGACCGCCAGGACGCCACCGAGGAGCAGCCAGTCCTCGACGGCCAGCGGGACCGTGTCGAAGTACGTCGACAGCGGCGTGTACAGCACTGCGAGTTGCAGGGCGAGCGAGAGCGTCACCGCGCCGGCGAGCCAGCGATTCGAGAGCGTCGGCGTCTCGCGCAGCCACCGGATAACGTAGAGTTTGCCGAACTCGAGCAGGACGAACCCGGTGAAGACCATCGTCATGGCGTAGGGCGTTATCGTCGACGCCCCGGCGAGGGTGACGAACATGAGTGCGAGCATCACGGCCGTCGTCACGAGTCCGGTCCCGCCGATCAGCCCGGCCATCGGCCGGTCGACGATGCCCCGGCCGGAATCTCGTGGTTGTCGCTCCATCACGTCGCCGCTCTCGGGGTCGGCGCCCAGTGCCAGCGCCGGCAGGCCGTCGGTCAGCAGGTTGATCCACAGCAACTGGACCGCCGGCAGGACGAGATACCCCGCCAGCGACGCCAGGAAGACGATCGCCACCTCCGCGACGTTCGCCGAGAGCAGGTAGGCGACGAACTTCCAGACGTTGTCGAAGATGGCCCGCCCGCGCCGGACCGCCCGCGCGATCGTCGCGTAGTTGTCGTCCAGCAGGACGACGTCGCTGGCCTGCTTGGCGACGTCGGTGCCGCGCTCGCCCATCGCGACGCCGACGTCCGCGTTTTTCAGCGCCGGCGCGTCGTTGACGCCGTCGCCCGTCATCGCGACGACGTGACCCTCGGCCTGCAACGCCTGCAGGATGCGGACCTTGTGTTCGGGCGAGGTGCGCGCGAAGACCGTCACGTCCTCGACGCGCTCGCGGAGTTCGTCGCCGTCGAGGCGTTCCACCTCGCGGCCCTCCATGACGTCGCCGCCCATGCCCAGCGCGTCGGCGATGGCGGCCGCGGTCCGGACGTTGTCGCCGGTCACCATCTTCACGTCGATACCCGCCCGCCTGGTCGTCGCGACGGCCTCGGCCACCTCCGCACGCGGCGGGTCGATCAGTCCCACGAGCCCCACGAACACCACCTCGCCCTCGATGGCGTCGTCGCGGTCGCTCGCCTCCGTTTCGCTCACGTCGACGTAGCCCACGGCCAGCACGCGGAGGGCGTCGTCGGCGAACGTGCCCACCCGGTCGCGGGTCCGCTCGCGTTGCTCGTCGGTCAACTCGACCGGACCGTCGTCGGTCAGGACCTGCGAGGCCATCGAGAGTACCACTTCGGGTGCGCCCTTGACGTACGCGCGTTCCCCGTGGACCGTCCCCATCCACTTGCGCTCCGATGAGAAGGGGACCTCGTCCGTCCGGGGTTCGGCCTCGCGGAGCGCGGCGACGTCCACCCCGCAGTCGGCCGCGGCCGCGACCAGCGCCCGCTCGGTCGGGCCGCCCTCGTCGGCGGTCGCGTCGTTACAGAGCGCCCCGGCCCGCAACAGGAGGTCGAACCGCTCTCCCGATCCGGAGCTCTCGACGTCTACCGCCGCGTCGCCGCCGTTCGCTCTCGAACCCGCCCGTTCGTCTGCTCTCGACTCCGTCTCCTCGCCGCCTGCTCTCGATTCGCCGTCCCGTCCGGCAACCGCCGCGACGTCGACGACGTCGTCGTGGACCCAGGCACGGCTGACGGCCATCCGTCCCTCGGTGAGCGTCCCGGTCTTGTCGGTACAGACCACGTCGACCGACCCCAGCGCCTCGACCGCCGGGAGTCGCCGGACGAGCGCGTTCTCGTCGGCCATCCGCCGGACGCCCAGCGCGAGCGTCAGTGTCACGACGGCGGGGAGCCCCTCCGGGACGGCGGCGACGGCCAGCGATACCGCCGTCAGCCCCGTCTGGAGCAGGGCCGTCCCGCGCAGCCACAGCAGCGGGACGACCAGCGCCGCCAGCACCACCACGCCGACTCCGAGGGTGCGTCCTAACCTGTCGAGTTCGGCCTGTAGCGGCGTGTCGGTCTCCTCGGCGCCCGCGAGCTGGCTGGCGATCCCGCCGACTTCGGTCTTCCCGCCGGTGGCCGTGACCACCGCCACACCCGACCCGCGTGTGACGTTCGTCCCCTTGTAGACCATGGACGTTCGTTCGGCCAGGGGCGTCTCCGACTCGACCGGTTCGACCGACTTCTCGACGGGCAGACTCTCCCCGGTCAGCGCCGCCTCGTCGACCTCCAGTCCCGTGGTCTCGAGGAGGCGGCCGTCCGCCGGGACGACGTCGCCGCCGGCGAGTTCGACGACGTCGCCCGGGACGAGTTCGGTCGCCTCGACTTCGACGGTCTCGCTGTCCCGGCGGACTCGGGCCGTCGGTGCGGTCAGCTCGCGCAGCGATTCGAGGCTCTGCTCGGCGCGGTAGTCCTGGACGAAGCCGAAGACGCCGTTCGCGACGACGATGACCGCGATGAGGACCGCGTCGACGGCGTGGCCCGCCCACACCGAGAGCGCGGCGGCGACCAGCAACACCCAGATGAGGACGCTGTCGAACTGCGCGAGGAAGATCCCCAGTGGCGTGCGCCCGCCGTCGCGTGCGATCTCGTTGGGGCCGTACTCCGAGCGGCGGCGCTCGGCCTCGGTCGTCGAGAGTCCCTCGGTTGTCGACCTCTGGTCGTCGAGGACGGCGGACGCCGGACGACTCGCTGGCGACGATGGCACTGTCTCTCTGTCGAGATGACTCCCGGACGGGTAATGGATGTTTGGTGGATTCCCGGACTGTGGGGTCGCCGGCCCGGACGCTCCGTCGCTCCCGGGCCGGTTCAGAGTCCGTCGCGTACCCGGTCGCGGATGCGACGGGCGTCGTCCTCGGTCAGTGTCTCGCGGTCGAGCGCGAGGTGGACGTCGTCGTCGGCAGAGCGCGGCAGGAGGTGCAGGTGGGCGTGTTCGACGTGGCCGACGAGTCCGCCCGTCGTGTGGAAGACGCTGAACCCGTTCGAGTCGAGCGTCCGGTCCATCGCGACGGCGACCGCCTGTGCGGTCTCGGCCACCGCCGCGGCCGTCGCACCGTCGGCCAGTAGCAGGTCCTGTACGTGTACTTTCGGCACGACGAGCGTGTGCCCGTCGGTCGCCGGGTTGGCGTCGAGAAACGCCAGGGCGTCTTCGCCGTCGTAGAGGACGTGTGCGTCGCGCTCGCCGTCGACGATCGCACAGAACCGGCAGTCGTCCATACCCCTCCGTTCACCCCCCGGATGTTTAGCCCTACTCCCGTCGTCGGGCCGCCCGTCGCCGGCGAACGGCCAGCCACCCGAACGCGGTGAACGTCGTCCCATCGCCGGTGCCGGCGAGCCACGACCGTAGATAGCCGGGGACCCACCCGGTCAGGACGAGATAGTAACTCAGCACGAGCGCGACGCCGGCGACGACGACCCACCCCAGGACCGTGTACGCGCGATCGACCGACCGGAACGCCGAGGCGACGTCGGTCCGGAGTCGTCGCCCGACGGCCAGTTCGAGCACGAGCGGCGGGACGGCACAGACGAACGCCGCGATCAGGGACGGGACGAGGCAGGCACCGCCACCGTTCTGTCCCACGACCGCCGAGAACTGCCAGATGTTCCCCAGCCCGACCGCCGCACCCACCGTCGCCAGCAGGAATCCGACCCGCGAGGACCACCGTTCGGTCGCGATACGCCGGATCCAGCCCTCGCCGTCTTGAACCCGGGTGGGACTTCGCGCTCGGACACTCCCTTCCCGTCGATACCGCGCTCGTCCCGCTGTCACCGCCATCGCTCATCGACATTGCCTGATGCTGGTCGGTACCGTCCGCTGACTGGGCGACTACTTCGGGCCCGACGAACGCACGGACGAGAGTTTCGAGAAACCGGACGAAACCGCGCGAGCACTCAGCGATATCGGTCACGACTGCGAGCAGTCCTGTCCATCACGGTGCCAAGCAAAAACAGTGTGGCCGGTCGGCAGTCGACTCGCTCAGTCGTCGGCTTCGAGAGACACGTCTTCCCAGCCGGCCCTGACGTCCGACGGCGAGACGTTCATGTCGTGCATCTCCCCGGCGTGGTTCCGGACCAGCTCGATCAGTTCGTCGTCGTTCTCCGAGCGGACCTGGAACCCGCAGGCGCTACAGCTGAACTGGTGTGCCATGTGGTAGCTTCCTCTGGGAGATCGTAGTCGCGGAGCGGGATTGACATCCTCCTCCGCGTTCACGCGGAGGAATCCCGAGCGGTGGGAGTTTCAGGTTAGCAGTCCAATCATCGGACTACCAGACCTTTCGGGCGCGGGTAGTCCCACAAGGTCGGGCTGGTGGACTGGTGGCCATGCCACGTGTACCCCTTTCTTCGACCGTGTATGGCGTCCCGGTGTTGTTTTTGCCACGGGGACCCCAGCAGGCGTCAGCAGAGTCTGGGGTATCGTCTGACTTGCTTTGAGCAGTCGGCACAGCCACACTCTTCTGGAATGTGCGTTCACCGACTGATCTTTCGGATACTGTCGTCCGAGAGATGGAGTCTCTCGTGATCACGAGAATCTCCGATTTTCGAACGACCTCGTTACGTGGGCGGACAGGCCGCCTCCGAAGGACGGTTCGGAATCCGCTCCGTTCCGACCGATTCCTACCTCTTGAGAGGAGAGCCTGTCAGTTAAACGTCAGTATTCTGCAACTCAGAGTGCTGTGGAACGTAGAGCCTCTCGCAAGTGACGGCGCGTATCCACGGCGTGAACGCCCTGGAATTGCGCCTGTTCAGCGTATAACGGTTCTTGCGGCCTGGTTCCTCGATTGTTCGGCCGGATAGTCCCCGTCGAGACGCGGCTACGTCGTGTCGACTTCGACGGCGACCTCGTTGCGTCGCAGGACCGGGATCGTCCACGGCGCGTCGTACCCCATGTAGAATGGGTCGCCGGTCGTGGTCACGCTGGCGCGCTCGAGCGTCGAGAGCAGGTCGCCGGTCTCCCGGCGTACTCGTCCGTCAGTTGGCCGACCGGAGAAGCGTCGGACCGCGAGCGTCCGCTCGGGGACAGCGACGAGCTCGACTCGCTCGTCGGTCGGTCGCGGTGCGGACTCGACGTCGAAATCGGTGGGCAGGTAAAACGCCATCCGCATCCCCTCGTCGACCTCGGTCGTCTCGACTGGCGTCGTCATCGGGACCGAACGACTGGACGAGGCGGCGACTGGCCCCGCCTGCGGACTCGTGGGGTCACGTCGACTCATCTCGACCGGCGCGGTCATCGCTACCTCGGTGTCGGTCCCGTTCGCCCCGCTGATGTACCGGAAGAGCCGTCCGAACGCCGCGTTTTCCGACGACGCGACCGTCTCGACGCGGACGGTCGACGGGTAGCGACGCAACTCGACGTCGTCGAGTCGTGCGACGACGGTGTAGGGGACCGTCTCGGTCGTCCGTCGCTGGTAGAGTGTCCAGGCCCCCGCGGCGGCGAGGAGACCACCGGCCGCGCCGAGGACCAGCGTTCGTGTGCGAACCATACAGCGCGTAGGCGTTCGGCCGGGATAACCACGTCGTCAGTTCAGCGACGCTCCGTCCGCGACCGCCCGGTCGGTCCCGTTCAGGGCTGCAGTTTCGGTACCTTACCGCTCGACAGGACGATCGTACCGTCCGAGAGCGGTGCCTCGTACCGTCCGAAAGCGGTGCCGTCCCGCCAGGGCGGGGATTCCGCCACGCATCTCCGCCCTCGTCACCCCTGTCGAACGCGCACGTTCTCGCCAGGTCGCGGGACGCCAACGCCCTGCTTACCGGAAGATAACCGCCGTCTGCTCGCAGTAGCGCGAATATAATTTTGTGGCCCTCGGGCGACCCTCGACGTGAACCATGAGTACGCGCACGAATCCGATGGAGGAACTCGAGCGGTTCTTCGAACGGTGGAGTCAGCGCTTCGGCGACTCGACGGACGACTGGAACGGTGAGTTCGGCTGGAGTGGCTTCCAGTCGATGGCGGTCGACCTCGTCGAACGCGGCGACCAGTTCGTCGTGACTGCGGACCTGCCCGGGTTCGAACGAGACGACGTCGAGGTCACGGTCACAGACCACACGCTCCGTATCGAGGCCGAACGCGAGACTACCGACCGCGAAGAAGACGAGGAGGGCCGCTACCTCCGACAGGAACGCCGCCACCGGGCCGTCGACCGTTCGATACGCCTCCCCGAAGAGGTCGACACCGACGCCGCGAGCGGTTCCATGCGACACGGCGTCCTGACCGTCACACTCCCGAAACTCGTTGTCGAGGACGCACATCTGGTCGAAATCGAGGATTCATCCCACGGCTAAAGCCGTGGGCTTCCTCCTTGCATCTGTGTGAATCGTCCCAGACTGTCCCGACCGATGCCAACCCCGGGCGGGCACTCCTGGCCACTGTCGGCCTCCTCGTGGTCGCTGCGGCCATCTCGTACGTCGTACCGGCCGGCTTCATGACCCTCTCCGTCTCCTTCGCGAGCGCTTCACTGCTGACCGCACTGGGTGGCATCATCGCGACCCTGCTCCTGGGCGTTCTCGGATTCGCGTACCTCCGGTTACACGACGTCGAGATCGGCGTTCGGCGGCCGACCGGACGGGAGTGGGCCTGGATAGCCGGGGGCTTCGTCGTCTCGCTGCTGGGTGCGATCGTGTTTGCGCTCCTCGAAGGCATCTTCGCCGTCGAGGCAGCAGCCACGGCGGGGAGCGTCCTCGCGGCCGAGGCGTCCACGCTCGTGGTCGTTCTCGCAGCCGTGTACTTCCTGCTGGTCGTCGGTCCGATCGAGGAGTTCCTCTTCCGCGGGGTCGTCCAGGGGCGACTCCGCCAGAGTTTCGGGCCCGCCGCGGCCATCGCCCTCGCCTCGGTCGGCTTCGCCCTCGTGCACGTTCCGAACTTCTGGCTCGCTGGCTCGGATCTTCTCTCCCTCGGCGTCGCTGTCGTCTTGACCGGGATGGTCGTCGGTGCAGCGATCCTCGGGGTCGTCTACGAGCGGACCGCGAACCTGACCGTCGTCGTCGTCATCCACGGCCTCCTCAACGCGACGCTCTTCGCGCTCGCGGTCGCTCTGGGGGCCTAATCCACGCCGCCGAGGCCGTGCAATCCAGTTTGTCTCGCTCTGGCATCGCGGTTGGTGTATCTGACGCTACGTTTATGCTCTGACTGGTCGTACGTGATTCATGAATGAACGTTCAGCCGACGTGGAAGGGGTTACGGTTGAGCGCCGGCCCCCACAGGAGGTGTTCTCCCTCCTCGGTGATGACATCCGCGTGGGGATACTGAAGGCGCTCGGTGAGACGCCCGACGAGGCAGTCCCGTTTGCCGAGTCACACCGTCGTGTCGAGATTCGCGACAGCGGCCAGTTCAACTACCATCTCGGGAAGCTCCGTGGCTCGTTCGTCCGGCGCACAGACGACGGCTACGAACTGACCCACGCCGGTCGGCAGGTAGTGGGAGCCATGCACGCAGGGATGTACACAGCCAATGCCACGGTAGACCCAATTCCTGTCGAGGCGGCGTGCCCGCTGTGTGGGGGGAGCGTCGTCGCCACGTATGCCGACGAAGCCGCAAAGATGACCTGCACGTCGTGTGGTGAATGGCGGAACGAGTTCTCATTCCCGCCGGGTACACTGGACCAATTCTCCCGGGAGGAACTTCCCGATGCGTTCGACCGCTGGATGAAGTACGTCGTTCGCGGAATCATCGACGGATTCTGTCACACCTGTGCTGGCCGGATGCGGGGTACTCTCGTCGTTGCAGGGGCCGACGAGGAGTTTGCAGACATGCCTGCTTACGTCGAATACGCGTGTGAACGGTGCGGAAGCTCGGCCAAGACGTCGGCACAACTCCCGGCACACTTTCACCCTGCTGCCCAGGGATTTCTCTTCGAAAACGGGGTAGATACGACTCAGGAGCCCACCTGGTCGCTCTTCGATCTCGGCAACCCGGATCTGGCTCTCGAATCAGCAGATCCCCCCAAATTGCGCATCCGATTCGAAGGGGACGGGGAATCCCTGGAGATGTTTATGCATGAAGACGCCAGTATCAGTGGCATCAGGCGTTGCGGTAGTAACGAGTCACGAACCTGAGACTGAGGGAACACCATCGTGATGGAGTTCAGCGTTCCGAACGTGGATGGACCCACTGCGAACCGAATCGTTGACTGGCAGTACGACCCACCGGACGATTTCTACGACATCGCGGCCGATCCCGACGGTCTCGAATAGGTCACGGCGGGTCATGCAAGATCGAGCCTCTGTCTCTCGCACGCCCTTTCTATCAGTTCCTGCGAGTTTCAACAGAGCCCCGGTTTTTGACGGTGGAAGTACACCAAAGACTGGAGATACGGCCAGCAGAGCAGTTCGATACTTATTCGGATTCGGTAAAGACTTCTAACGGAGCGGGCTGGACAGACAGATGCGTGTTCTTGAATCCGGATTCGAATTTCAGACCGTATCCCACGAGACGGTCCGCTCCGATGTGTGCGGCCCAGATCAGAGCGACGAGGAGAGCCATGCGAATGTCGGCAAAGAAACCGAGGCTGCCGAGGGCGAACGGCAGCGTATACGTGTGGGCGATATTGTAGCTTTGACTGCCCAATCGAGGGCCAGCGAGATACCCGAGCATCGATAGGTCGGGGGCCAGCCCGAGCACGACCAACAACCACACCGGCCCGTCGAGTGTGAAATACCCACCCAGCACAAGCACCAGAACAACCAATCCCTCGACACGCAGGAACGTCCGTGGCTCCATACTGTCTCTACTTCGACCAAACGCTTGAACCCCGGCGTCAGCTGTGATCACGCTCGCTGTGCCCCTGTCCCGTTGTACGACGACAGATAGACTTCGGTGTATCCCTCTGTCGGCGGTCCAGTAGTAGTGGTCTCGGTCACCCGGAAACGTTCGGTCGTCGTTCGCATCCACCGAAATATATGCGTATTCGACGCAATATCGTGGTGATGACCGAGGATTCCCCTGACGGGAGTGAAAGCGCGGGACGACACGTTCGTGATATCTTCTGGAATGACAGCGAACGTCGTCCTCGGATGCCGGTTCGAATCCTCGCCGGCCTCGTCCTCTGGTTCGTCATCGGGGTGACGCTCTCGGCGATACTGAGCGCCGTCGTAACGGGCCCGTCACCCATATTCAGGCTTCGTACCTCGTACATGGGAAACGTCACCGTCCAGGCGATCGACATCGTCGTCGGATCAACGTTCGCCCCGATCGCGATCTATCTCGCTGCCCGCTTCGTCGACCGCCGGTGGTTTCGCGACCTCGGACTCCGGTTCGACCGCCAGTGGTGGATCGACCTCGGTGCCGGGTTCGTGCTCGGTGGAGCCCTGATGACTGGCATCTTTCTCGTCGAGTCGGCCCTGGGGTGGATCTCGATCACGCGATACTTCGTGGTCGGGGGCGTCCCGCAGTGGACCTTCCCGTTCTGGTTCGCGCTGTCGGTGCTGGGGTATGTCGCCGGGTCGGTTGTCGAGGAACTCTTACACCGAGGGTTCCTTCTGACGAACTTCGCCGAGGGGTTCCAGGTCGGGCCGGTCGGTCCGACGGGGGCTGTAGCTATCGGCATCGCGCTGACGAGCGGTGTGTTCGCGGCCGCTCACGCGACGGCGCTGAACGCGACAGTCGTCAGTACGGCTTCGATCGCGCTGGCTGGCGTCTTCCTGGCGCTGGGGTACGTCCTGACGGGAGAGCTCGCGTTCCCGATCGGAGTCCACATCGCGTGGAACTTCTTCGAGGGGAACCTGTACGGGTTCCCGATCAGTGGCTCGACGACGACGAGCATCGTCGGCATCGAACAGGGTGGCCCCGACCTGTTCACCGGCGGCGCGTTCGGCCCGGAAGCCGGACTTCTGGGTGTCGTTGCGATCCTCGTGGGAATCGGCGCGACGGCCGCCTGGGCGCGCTACTCCCGGGACTCTGTCGGTATCCATCCCTCGGTGCCGACCCCGGACCTCCGTCGATAGATGATGGCACTCTCATCGTAGTTGACGTCGTCGAGACGACACACCATCCAGAAGCCGCCGGAAAATAGCTACGTCCGATCCGACCGTTGCGCGGATGACCACACTACCCGCGCTGGAGCCTTCGCAGTGCGACATCGCCGAGTTCGCTGAACACGTGGACGCGCGATCCGCCCGCGTTGAGCTGTCCCGACAGGGAGTCGTCGGTCGACTCCGCGTTCGACAGCGCGAGCGTCGACGTGACGCCGGAGACCGACTCCGCGAGGACGTCGACATCGAGGTCGGTGGCGATTCCCACCGAGACGTCACCCAGTTCCGTCCCGATCTCGACGTCGTCACGGACGCCCCACACCTCGGCTTTCACCTCGCCCAGGTCGGAGCGGGCGCGCCGGAGCCCGGTCGACCCCGACGAGATGACGGTCCCCAGGTCCGACTGCAGGTCGAGATAGCCGTCCACGTCGTTGGCGGTCACGTCGCCCAGCTCCGTCTGGACCGTCGTGTCGCCGCGTGTGTTCAACAGTGTCACGTCGCCCAGTTCGGAGGTGACCGACTCGACCGCCGGCCCGGCCTCACCCGCCGGAACGCTCACCGTCACGTCGGTGCTGGGCGAGGACCGCGTGAACCAGCGCGCGTCGTCGGCGATGCTCGTCTCGACCCGCAACACTCCGTCGTCCAGCGTGACTGTGACGTCGATGTCGTCGAGCCCGCCCTGCCCGTCCGTCGAGCGCTCGACCACGCGCACCCGAACGTCGTCGACACCGGCCGCGGTGACGGTCACGTCGCCGATGTCGTTGACGATCTCGACAGTTTCGACGGAACCTGCCGAGAACGACTCTTCCGTCGTCTGCGTCAACTGATCGCCGCCGAAGATCGTTCGTCCGAGGCAACCCGAAAGCATACCTGCCGCAACGAGACCGCTCGCACCGAGGAACTGCCGTCTGTTCATACGTAGATCATCGCTATAATGATTAATAAAACGACAGTATGCAACGCGCTATCCACGTGCACGGGACACCCAGCGACGGCCGATGAGCGCTCGCTTGGATACGATGAGGCCTGCCGTGATATCACGTTTCACTACTAGTTTACTATCTAACACGTCGTCTAGACGGACGCAATGTCACTGCGCAACACTGCTGAAACAGTCGGAGAATCGGATGTCGAACGAACGACGGAGGGACCGAGCCGGACGGTTGACTGGGCCGTCTCGCTGTTGCTCGTCCTCTCGGGGAGTCTGTTCGCCGCCGGCGGCTTCCTGCTCTACACTACGGCGAACCTCACGCAAGTCACGCGGTGGGTCGCCGAGGGCCGCATCACGTCGGCAACGATGACGAACGCGGAGCTGATCGACGTCATCTACGGGATGTGGTGGGGCGGCGGTATCGGCGTCGCAGTCCTCGGCGCGCTGCTCGTCTTGACTGCCGCGGTGTTCTATGGCCTGCGCACGCGGTCGCGCCGCCGCTTCGAGGCGACCGGTGTTCTGGCACCCAGCGCGACCGGGAACGCGATCATCGGCGGGATCGTCACGATCGGAGCGTCAGTGATCCCGCTCTCCCCGGTGTTGGGCGGTGGGGTCGCTGCGTACCTTCAGGGCGAGGCGTCGGGCATCCGGACCGGTGCGCTGGCCGGCCTGTTCGCGGCAGTTCCGATCGTCGTCCTCTACGCGGTCATCGTCGGGAGCCTCCTCGTGGGCGCGCCCGCGCTGACCGGCGTGGTCGTCTCGGTGCTCCTGATCAGTCTCCTGGTCGCCGTGGTCTACCTGGTCGCCCTGAGCGCCGCCGGTGGCTACATCGGTGCCCGCTTCGCCGACCGCGACGACGCCGACGCGACGGCGTGAGACCGACCGACGACAGATTGTCGAAATAGTCCTGTCTAACGGATTTTCCCGTCGTTCGACCACTGAATCTCGTGATACTCACTGTCAATACTAGTTTATTATATTACACGACAATCTGATCGCATGGACGCGATCACAGTATCGAATCTGACCAAGGACTTCGGAGACGTGCGCGCGCTCGACGGCGTCGACCTCTCCGTCGAAGAAGGCGAAGTGTTCGGCTTCCTCGGCCCGAACGGTGCCGGGAAATCGACGACGATCGACGTTCTGCTCGACTTCGTCCGGCCCACGAGTGGCGACGTTCGGGTTCTCGGGATGGACGCCCGCTCCGACAGCATGGCGATCCGCGAGCGCGTCGGCGTCTTGCCCGACGGCTACCACGTCTACGACCGGCTCACCGGCCGACAGCACGTCGCCTTCGCCGTCCGCTCGAAAGGCACGGGCGAAGACCCGACGGACCTGCTCGAACGAGTCGGCATCGCAGAGGCCGCCGACCGTCCCGCAGGTGGCTACTCAAAGGGTATGAAACAGCGCCTCGTCCTCGCGATGGCGCTCGTCGGTGAGCCCGAACTCCTGATCCTCGACGAACCGTCGACGGGGCTGGACCCCAACGGCGCACGCGAGATGCGCGAGATCATCCGCGGGGAAGTCGAGCGCGGCGCGACCGTGTTCTTCTCCTCGCACGTCCTCGAACAGGTCGAGGCCATCTGCGACCGGGTCGCCATCCTCGACGAGGGCCGGATCGTCACCGTCGACACTATCGACGGACTGCGCACCGGCGCAGGCGCGACGACCGAACTCGCGATCACCGTCGACGCCGTCCCCGATGGGGCGGCGGACGCGCTCCCGGCCGTCCCCGGTATCGAAGACGTCAGCGTGGACGGCCGACTCGTGACCGTCCGGATGGGCGAGGGCAGCAAGTCACAGGTCCTCCACGAACTGGAGCGAACCGGTGCGACCGTCGTCGACTTCGCGACTCGCGAAACTTCTCTCGAAGAACTGTTCGCGGCCTACACCGAGGACGACGACGAGACCGACGGCCCTGATTCCGCCGAGGTCGAGGCGACCACTGCGGTCAACGCGGCCGATGTGACCGCGGATGAGTCGGCCGACCCCGTGGAGGTGGGACGATGAGCTTCACTGCCGTCGCGCGCAAGGACTTCAGCGATGCCCGCCGGTCGCGCTCGCTGTGGGCCCTCTCTGGCCTGTTCGTCCTGTTCACGCTCCTCATGACCTACCTCTACACGGTCATCCCGGAGCTGGAGGGCGGAGACGCTGCCGAACTCTCGGCCATCGGACTGCTCGGGTTCATCGCGGCGCCGGCGACGCTGTTCGTCACGCTCGCGGCGATCGTGGTCTGTTACAAGGCCATCGCGGGCGAGAGCGAGAGCGGGTCGGGCAAGCTCCTGTTGAGTCTGCCCCACTCGCGGTTCGACGTCCTTGCGGGCAAAGTCCTCGGGCGCTGGCTCGTGCTGGTCGTGCCGGTCGTCGGCGGCCTGCTTGTCGCCCTCGGTGCCGTCTTCGCGCTGGGCATCGGCTTCCCCGCTGGAACTCTCGGGGTTGCCGGGTTCGACCTCCCCGCCTGGCCGGTCGTTTACGCGGGCTTCGTCGCGCTGACGGCCCTGTTCGCACTGGTCTACGTGAGTCTCGTCGTCGGCATCTCGGCGACGACGGCCTCGACGTCGAAGGCCGCTGCCCTGGCGCTGGGCGCCTGGGTCGTCTTCGAACTGCTCTGGGATGCCGTCCCGGTCGGACTGGTCTTCGTCGCCAACGGCTTCGCGATCCCCGCGAACCTCGCCGCGCTCCCGAACTGGGTGGCGTTCGTGAGCCTCCTCTCGCCGAGCGTGGCCTACAGTCACGCCGCAACGGGGCTCCTCACGGACGGCACGACCGGCGCGGTGCCGTTCTACCTCCTGGGGTGGTTCGCCGTCCTCATCCTCGCGGTGTGGGTCGTCGTGCCCGCGACGGTCGGCTACCTGCGCTACCGCAACGCTGACCTCTGATAGTGCTTATTGTAGCGATTTACCGGTACGCGCCGACTCCGGGGCCGGCGCGATCCGGAAATAATCTATAATAAGCACTATGAATCGATTTTCGGCCGCGTTTTCACTGCGAGGTGTTCAATTCAGAATTGGTACTGACCTCACATCTGACTGGATACTCAGTGAACTCCCGGAGTGGCTCGGCCACGGTGACTCCGCGTGATGAAGCAGTACGAACGCGAGATACGAGTGAGTCCCGTCGATCGCTGTGAAGGCGGTGCTGTCCCGCATATTTCGACGCAGCATAAGAGACGGAGCCTGCGGGGATCTGAACCGAGTGCGAGACGGTCGTGCTCGCTCACTCCGTTCGCTGTGCGCGCTGCGACTCGCGTGTTCAAATCCCCGCAGTGACGACATTTGCCGCTCGC
>Ga0207770_100387_pt1 | contig 24491 bp, 22 predicted proteins | sample A23E2SouthBayCA_FD_187729 | JGI IMG/M metagenome (GOLD analysis project Ga0207770, IMG submission 187729) | Aerobic enrichment media microbial communities from Eden Landing Ponds, California, USA - A23 E2 (SPAdes) | ecosystem: Environmental > Aquatic > Marine > Unclassified | place: Emeryville... | reverse complement strand
GCTTTCGATGTGACGTGGTAGCCGTCGTCGCCGTGCCAGCACCACTCGCTCGCGGTGTTGGCACAGTATTTGAATTGCTCGACAGTCTCCCGGAGGTGTTCATTCGCGTCTTCGGGCGTGTCGAGCTTGATAACGGCGGTACGACGGTACTCCACGATATGTTCACATATATGTGCGTCGATACTTAATAGTTAGGAGTGCGCAGGCGCCACTCTGGCGGCTGGTTGGTATTGGGTCGGTTTCTGCGCGCGGGCCGCAGGCCCGCTCGCATGGTCCGGGAGACTTCGTCTCACGCTATCCTCCCCACCCTACTCGCTTGTGCTTCCGCCGGAGCCGGAAGCCCGGCACTCCTTGAGGGTGGGGCCTCCACCTCGAATTAGGTGAACCGCGCGACGAACCCGCCGTTCGGCGCGACGACGACGTCCAGCGCCTCCTGGCCCGTGACCGTCCACTCCTCGGTTTCGAGGCCGTCCTCACCGTCGTCCCTGACGACGTGGGCCGTCCACTCCCCGGTGTCGTCCCCGAGGAACGAACAGTCGGCGGTCACGATCCGCTGTGGGCCCGCCGTGATAGACCCGAGAAACCACTCGCTCTCACTCTCGGCGTCGCCGCCGGCGTCGGCGTCCTCGCGCGCCCGCCGCGCGATGGTCGCCTCCGTCCCCGGATGCCCGCCCACGAACCGCGTCTCGGCCCACGCCGCCGGCACCGTTTCGAGAAAGTCCTCGGCGGCGGGCCGGGCGGTGTACTCGTCGATCCCGTCGGCGAAGTGCTGGAGCGCGGACTCGTACACGACCGAGAGGGCGAGTTCGTGGCCCGCAGAGGTGTGTCGCGAGTCCGCCGAGAACGTGACGGGCGTGTAGTCCATCGGACCGACGACGTTGCGGGTGTAGGGGAGGGTACAGTTGTGCTCGGCCGAGAGCGTGCTCCACTTGTAGTACTCGGCGCCCATGACCCCCTCGTAGGTCATGACGTGGGGGTACCGGCGCTGGAGGCCCGTCGGCACGACCGACCCGTGAAAGTTGACGAGCAACTCGTACTCGGCGGCGTCCTCGGCCAGGCGGTCGTAGAAGGCGAGGCGGCCCTGGTCGTCGTGGTTCATGAAGTCGACTTTGACGCCGGTGACGCCCCACCCGCTCCAGGTCGCGAGCCGCTCCTGTCGTTTGGTCTTGGTGTCGAGGTCCGCCCAGTGGGCCCACAGGAACAGTTCGACGCCGCGATTGGCGGCGTACTCGACGAGCGCGGGCACCTCGTCGGCCCGACGCTGCCAGCCGTCGTCGACGAGGACGTACTCCCAACCTCGCTCGGCGGCGTAGTCGATATAGTCGCGCTGGCGCTCGAAGTCGTCCGGACTGTCCGATTCGGACCACCACGACCACGCGACGCGACCGGGGTCGACCCACCTGTCGCTGGTTTCGGCCTCCCCGACGAGGTCAGTCACGAGCGTCGACTCGACGACGGTGTCGAGGTCGCCCACCACGGCCACGCGCCACGGCGTCGCGAACGGGTAGTGGGCGTTGATCTGTGTCTCGGGGGCTGTGAACGTCAGTCCGTCCTCGTCGGCGACGAGTCGCGAGGCGCCGTAGTCGCCGTCGGCGTCGGCCTCCGTGAGCAGACACCACTGGCCGTCCACCTCGAAGAGGCCGGGGACGCAGAACTCCCCACTGGCCTCCCGCATCGGCTGCTGGCGGGCGCTGGCCTCGTGTGCCGCGTCGAACGGTGTCAGGTACGTCACGGCCTCGCGGGGCACCTCGAACGTCGTCGCGTCCCCCGTGGTCAGGTCCCGGCCCTCGCCCGTCACGCGATAGCGAAAGGCGACGCCCTCGTCCGCCACGCGGAGGCCGACGTGGACGTCGCCCCCGGCGTCAGGGTGGGTAAACGTCGCCGTCGTCGCCACCGCGCGGTGTTCGCGTTCGCTGGCTTTCCCCCGTACCATCCCGTAGGTCTCCGTGACGGGTTCGGGGTCCGAGATGACCACGTCGCCGCCGTCGTGCCAGGCGACGCCGTGGAGTTCCGTCATGAGCTTCGACACCGGGAGGTAGGAGTGGTCGAGGAGGGTCGTCCCGTCACGCGCGACCGACAGCGTCGGCCGGTCGGGCGCGAGGTCGGCGACGACACGGTCGTCGGGACCTGTCAGTTCCATGTCCGCCGTGACCGCGCGTCGGCGGGAAAACCTTCCGACCGAGCGGCCGGTCGCGGGGATGGCGCTGGTCCACCGACTCAGAACGGGTAGTTGAACATGGCGTAGGCCAGCGACCCGAGGACGAGCGCCGTCGCGACCCCGCCGAGGGGCCCCCAGGTCGCGTAGCCGACCACCGTCCCGACGCCCGCGAGCGCCATCGCGGCGAGTTCGTCCGGGCGGCCCCGGAGCGTTCGACTCATTCCCCGCTCGCGAGATGGTCCAGCACCGCCTCGGTGTCGGCCGGGACCGGTTCGGGTTCGCTCCCCGCCTCGTAGGCGGCGTCGGGGTCTTTCAGGAGGTGACCGGTCGTCAGGCAGACGACGTCCTCGTCGGCCCCTATCTCGCCCGACGCGCGCAACTTCCGCAGTCCCGCGATGGACGCGGCCGAGGCGGGTTCGACGCCGACGCCCTCCCCGGCGAGCGAGCGCTGGGCGTCCGTGATCTGTTCGTCCGAGACCGCCACCGCAGTCCCGCCCGTCTCGCGGATGCCCGGCAGGGCCTTGGGGGCGTTGACGGGATTGCCGATGCGGATGGCCGTCGCGCGCGTCTCGACGTCCTCCCAGCGGCGCACTTCGTCGTTGCCCTCTTCGACCGCTTCGACCATCGGCGCCGCGCCCTCGGCCTGCACACCGGTCAGTTTCGGCACCTCGTCCTCGTCGATGGCGCCCGCCCGCCGGAGTTCGCGGAAGCACTTGTACAGCGCCGAGGTGTTGCCCGCGTTGCCCACCGGCAGGACGATCCGGTCGGGGTAGCGTCCCTCGTCGGCGTAGAACCGTTCCATGATCTCCAGGCCGATGGTCTTCTGCCCCTCCAGGCGGAACGGGTTCAGGGAGTTCAGCAGGTAGACCTCGCCCCGCGCAGCGAGGTCCTGGACGATGTCGAGACAGCGGTCGAAGTTGCCGTCCACCTCGAGGATGCGCGCACCGTGGAGGCTGGCCTGGGCGATCTTTCCCGCCGCGACCTTGCCCTGGGGGAGCAAGACGAGCGTCTCCATCCCGCCGCGGGCGCCGTAGGCCGCCAGCGCCGCCGAGGTGTTGCCCGTCGAGGCACACGCCAGGCGGTCGACCCCCACTTCCTGTGCGACCCGCACCCCGACGGTCATCCCGCGGTCCTTGAACGACCCCGTCGGGTTCATCCCCTCGTGTTTCACGCGCAGGTTCGCGACGCCGACCTCCTCTTCCAGGCGCGGGACGTAGTGCAGGGGGGTCCCGCCCTCGGGCAGGGAGACGCCCGACTCGAAGGGCAGCGCCGGGCTGTAGCGCCAGACGCCGTAACCGTCGTTTTCGGGACCGCCAGCGGTGTGGAAGTCGTCCCAGGTCGGCAGGTCGGCGTACCGGACTTCGAGTAGTCCGTCACAGTCGTCGCAGGTGTAGCGGATGGCGTCGAACGGGGCGAACGTCTCGCCACACTCGATGCAGGTCAGCCAGACGCCGTCGGCCGCGACGCCGGGCTCTGCTTCCTCCAGGTCGAGGTGTGCACTCATTATCCGAGTCATCAGTCCGCGTGGGAAAAAACGGCGTGGTTCGTCCGTCGACAGGTCCGGGCCCGTGGCGAGGATTTATGACCGATGGCGCGACCACCGGCCGACGTGTCCTGACAGTCGCCGCGCGACGGTCCGCAGGAGTACGGCACACCGTCGCGTGAGAGCCGCCGTGCCGTCTGCTCGCTACGCGCCGACCCCGGGCGGCGCACGACGTCGTTCAGACGTCCTCGTCGCCGAACTCGTCGATCCGACCGTGGACGTAGGCCGCCCACTCGTCCAGGGTCTCGTGCATCAACTCGCGCGCCTCGGGCAGCGGCGTCGCGGCGTACTGGTAGATGTGGCCGCCGCCGTCGAGCAGTCGCCGCTCGCGCTCGGCGAGGCCCTTCTCTCGCAGTGTCGACAGCGATCGGTTGACGTTGCTGCGGTCGCGGTCGAGCTGGCTCGCGAGTTCCTCGACGGTGCTGCCGGGATTCTCGAGGAGCGTTAGATACGTCCGGACCTCGTGGTCCTGCACGTTGAACACGCACGCGAGGACGTCCGCGAACGTCGGTTCCTCGTCGAGCATGAGCTCGCGAAACCGCCGGGGCGATGGGTCCGCCTCGACCATTGTACTCCCCGGTTGGTGCGCCCGACGCATAAACGGACACGTTACTCCCCACTCGCCCGGTTTCGGCGACCTCACCGGTCGTCACGCGCCGGCCGGTCCACTCCCTATCGACCGTAGCCCTGGTTCTCCAGGCAGGTACGCATCTCTCCCGCGTCGTCGTGTTTGTGCAGGCGCGTCGGCGTGTCGCAGTAGTAGGTGTCGCCGTCCCAGCGGAGGGTCACCTCGTGTTCCGACCCGAGAAACTCCGTCCGGACCACGACCCGCCGCTCGCGTTCGAGTGTCTCCATCAGTTCGTCGGTCTCGAGTTCGCCGGCAGTGACGACCAGCGGGTCCGTCATCGACAGGACGTTCTCGCGACACCCCCTTCAGTGTTCTCCGGCGTGCAGCCCACGGACCCGTCCCGCTCGCAGCGCCGTCAGCCCAGCACGCCCGAGAGCCCGACGCCGAAGACCACGGCGTTGTAGACGACGTGGACGGCGACGGGCACACCGAGCGTATCGGCCCGTTCGTAGACGTATCCGATGACGACCGAGATACCGAACAGCGTCGCGAACGCCAGCGCGAGCCCCAGCAGCGACCCGCCGACGAAGTTGAACAGGTGGACGCTCAGGAAGGCGAGCGACGCGAGGACGACGGCGGGACCGGACCCGAGCGTCCGGGCGAGTCGACGCTGGATCGCGCCGCGGAAGAGTATTTCCTCGGCGACCGGGACCACCAGTACGCCCCTGACAGCGAACGTCGCGAGCGCCCACGGCTCGGTGAAACCCGTCGTGATCGTCGAGGACGGACTCTGGACGTCGAACAGCACCGAGATGGCGGTCGAGCCGCCCCAGACGGCGAGCGCGCCGCCGAGACCCAGACCGACCCAGCGCAGGTCCTCGCCGGCGGGCACCGAGAGGTCCAGTCCGCCCAGCCATCGTGACGCGTAGACAGCGCCGACGGCGACGAACGTCGCCTCGAGCAACACCTGGCCGACCAGCAACGCCCACGCGGGCAACTGATCTGGAACGCCACCCTGCTGGACGATCACGGCGACGACGGGGACCGCCCCCAGCAGGTTCCCGACGACGGCGCCGGTCCCCCACAGCGCCAGCGCGACGCCCAGCGCTCGACCGATCGCTTTCCAGTCCCGGCCCGACCCGGGCGCGTCCGACTGTCGATTCACGTCCGCGACAGATCCGCTCATGGCACTCGAAGCGAGGGCGGGACCCCACAAAACTTCTTTCTGAACGACAGTTCTGTCGGGCCGCTAGCAGAAGCCAGGTTCACAGGATCGCGGCAATCACGCGGGGGTCGGCCGCGAGCGACGGTCACGCCCGGTCGGTGTCGACGACCGACAGGTCGTCGTCGAGCGTGACGGTCAGGCGGTCGCCGTCGAGTTCGAACGGGACGCGAACACGGGAACAGTCCTCGTGGACCGTCGTCTCGGCTTTCGCCGTCAGCAGGGGCTCCTGCCAGGGGACGGCGGCGAACGCGTCGCGGTCGTGGTCGTCGAAGAAGGCGACGACCGGGGGAGTGCCCAGCGCGGCCATCGCGGGGTGGCCGAACCCGCCGACACTACAGACTGAACACGCCATGACCGCGTAGACGTCGTGGTCGTGGAAGGCGTCCCAGCCCTCGTAGTCGCCCCGATCGAGGCGGCCCTCGACCGCCGCCCCACAGCCGTGACAGATACCGCGGCGCAGGATCGCAGCCTCGTGGTGACGTCTCTCGACCCCGGCCGCGAGCGCCTCCCGGGGAGTACGCCCCTCGAAGCCGCCGGGCGGGAGGTCGACCGCGTGCTGGAACGTCTCACAGCCGGGACACCGGACGTAGAAGCAACTGTTCGCCGGGTACTCGGCACGCAGATCGTCGCCACAGTCCGGGCAGGCCCCGACGACGAAGGGCTCGACCGTCTCGCGGTCGGTCAGCCGTCCGGAGACGACCGCCCGGTAGAGGAAGTGGCCGGCCGGCTGGAGCAGGTAGCCGTCGTCGACCTTGTAGACGAACGACCCGACGAGCTTGTCGAGGTGGTAGTTGAACCGGCCGCTGTCCTCGGCACCGACCCGCTCCATGAGCTCCGAGAACGAGAGCGGTGCCGGAAGCACTCCGTCGTTGCGGACCGACTCGCCGAGTTCGACGACGATCCGCGCCCGTGTCTCCTCGCCGAGGATCTTCAGCGCCGCTTCGGCCGACAGCGACTCGCCCGGGTCCGGATACTGCGATTCGTCCTCGTCGGCGCCGTCGGGTGGGTCTCCGCTCACACCCTCGCGAATCGCGCCTGACTCTCCAGCGTCCCGACCATCCCCGCCGTCCCCCGTACGTCGCGTCGATTCACCCTCTCCAGCGGGTGTCTCTGCCATATCGACACCTGTGTACAGTCACAAGTAAACGTTCCGTCACTCTCCCCGTTCGACGCCGACCGGAACCGACAGCCGCCACGCGATGAGCCCGAAGAAGCCGAAGACGTAGGCGTTCAGCGACCCGTGGAGCGTCACCATCGTCGAGAGCCCCAGCCCGAACGGCGGATTCCCGGTGTAGGCGCCGACGCCGTAGCCCAGCGCCATCGCCATCGACACCGGGAGCGCGAGCGCCGCGGCCCGCAGGAGGACGCGCTGGGCGCGCGACCGCCGTGGGGCGACCCGCAGAGCGACGTACACACCCAGCGCTGCCACCGCCAGCGTGAAGGCCCCGACAGCGGCGAACTCGACCAGCGGGGAAAAGGAGATACCCACTGCGATCAGTGCCGAGCCCACGAGCACGACGGCGGCCAGCGGTCGGTAGACCCGGTCGCCGACGGGACCGACACAGCGACCCGCAAATCCCGTGAACACCGGCAGGACGAACCCTGCGTAGTGGAAGTGCACCGCGGTCAGCAGGATTATCGCTGGCTCGAACCAGAACGTGATCCCGAGATGGGAGAGGACCAGTGCGACGCTCCCGACAGTCAGGTACGCGAACCCGGCGTCGACCAGCGTCTCCGGCGCGGTGAGTACGGTCCACAGGCTGTCCGGTCCTCCCCTCTCGTTCGGGGTGCCGGACCCGTCTCCGCCGTCACTCCCCATGGCTCGCGCCAGTCGGTCTCGAACCCGGGCCAGCCCCGTCAGTCCCAGCAACGCGGTGACGAGCACCCACGGGACGGCGAGCGCGGCCGCGAGCGTCCCCCGTGGGACCACTATCGAGATCGTCACGAGGAGGGCACCGACGGGCTGGAGGAGCGTCGCCGCGGCGTGCAAGCGGTCGGCGACCCCGGAAAACCGCGGCCGTGCGGCCATCCGCACGGCTGCCGGTACGAGCACCAGCGGTGCGAGCGCCAGCGGCTGTTCGATGGGACCAAAGAGGATCGCGAGGCTCACGAACGTCCAGACGAACGCGCCGCCGGCCGCGCTCACGTCCCCCAGCGCGTAGCCGCGAATCCGCCAGCGCGCGGTATCGACGTCCGGCGTCGTCGTCCCCGTCACGCGGCCGAGCGGTCCTCCGGCGGGGTCCGCGTCTGTCGTCTCGCCGGCGTCGGGCCCGCTCATGCCGGCGGGAGTGCGGTCAGCCGCGTCGGTCTGAACTCGGTGGGCACGGGGTCTATCGTCTCGCGCTCCTGTGTGAACGTCCCCCGGTAGCGGAGGATCCGTCCCGCGAGCGCGTTCTGGACCGTGCCGAGGACGTGATAGCACTCGTCGTCGTAGCGGTCGCGCACCTCGACGTCGGCCGCGAGCGGGCCCGGCAGCGGGATATAGCGACTCCCCGCCCGCGCCCACTGGCGACCGCCGCCGACCACGAGGACGCCGTCTTCGACCCGCGGCCGGAGTTCGCTCGCCAGCAACCCACCGCGTCCGAGGAAATCCAGCAGGCGGTCGTGTTCGTGGTCCCAGACGGTCACCGAGTCGAAGCGCCGCCGCGTGTCGCCGAAGTCGAACTCGCGGCGAGTGGTCATCGCCTCGTAGCCGTCCTGTCGGTAGGCGACCGTCGTCACGGTGAAGGGCACGTCCGTCCCCGTCTCGGGAAAGAGCAGGTCGCGGGCGGGCATCGCGTAGAGCGCCGGCAGCGCGAGCGTCCCGTTGTCGATGTCCATCTCGCCGCGGCCGACGACGGCGTCGTCACCGGGGCCGAGACTGTATCGCTCCCGGACCCGGGGGTGGAGGTCGTCGGCGGCCTCGCCCAGCGCACGCTCGTAGACCCCGGTCATCCCTGGGCGCCCCCGGTCACGTCTGCCGCCGAGGCTGTCTCCCCACTCGCGTCGGCCGTCGCGTCTGTCTCCCCGGCCACGCCGGCCGTCGCGGCCGTCCCCCCGGTTCCGGCGTCACTCCGACCCGTCGACCCGACAGTCGCGTCCATAGCCGGCGCTTGGAGGGCCCGCGACAAGAGGGTTGTTCACCGGGCGTCGCTCCGTCGGCCGTCCGCCGGGTCACGCCGGCGCCGTCGGGACCGCCCCGGGCCCGTCCGCCAGCGCCGCCAGCACCCGTTCGAGGGTGCGCTCTCGACCCGACGAGGAGAAGAACTCGTGACCGCCGTCGTAGAGGACGGTGCGGGCGGCGGGAGCGTGGGCGCCGATGGCGTCGACGCCGACGATCCGGTCCTGGAGGCTACAGAACACCACCGAATCCTCGCGGAACTCGGGCAGCCGTTCCTGTGCGTCGACGATCGTCCGGAAGAACGCGGGCGCACCGTAGTCGGCCCCGTCTGCGAGTTGTCGCTCGGTCGCGAGGTCGCCGATCGCTCCGGGGTCGTCCGGGATCGGGATGATCGGCCGGCTGGTGGGCAGCGAGACCAGCGCTCGCTGGATCAGTCCGGGGTCGTCGGCCAGCCCCCACCAGGGGCTCAGGTAGACGCGAGGGACGTCGGCGTCGAGATGGGCGGTGATGAGCCCACCCGTGCTGTGCGAGAGGATTCTATCGGGGTCCGTCGCGTCGTATCGCTCCTGTGTGGGCGCGAGATACTCGCGCTCGAGGTCAGCGATGTGGAGCGGGATCTGGCCGACGTCGACGACGTAGCCCGCCGCCGTGAGTTCGTCGACGAGCCAGCGGACGTTCTCGTGCTCGACCCGGTTGCCCCACCCGAGTACGAACATGACCCGCTCGTCGCCGCCCTCGTCGAACTCCGTGAACTCCATGGCCCACCCTGGGGTACGAACTCGCAAAAAACTCTGCCCCACCGTCGGCTCCGTTCGGCCCCCCGACGTGACAGCAGAACGACCTCTTCTTTAAGTGATTCTCGTCATAACGGTCTGTAGTAAGAGGTTCTCCGCGCCGCCACCTGACCTGGCAGCGGTCGCTACTCCTGTTCGGCCAGCGGACGCTACTCCTGTTTGGCCAGCCACGCGAGTAGCCCCTTCTGCGCGTGGAGTCGGTTCTCCGCCTGGTCCCAGACGATGGCGTTGTCGCTCTCCAGGACCTCGTCGGTGACCTCCTCGCCGCGGTGGGCGGGGAGACAGTGCAGCAGCGTCCGGTCGCCGAGCAGGTCGGTGGTGATCTGGAAGCCGTCGAAGTCCCGTAACTTCTGCTCGCGTTCGTCCTCCTGGCCCATGCTGACCCAGACGTCCGTGTAGACGACGTCCGCATCGGCGACGGCGGCCTGCGGGTCGTTCGTGGTGGCGGGCGCACCGCCCAGCCCCTCCGCACGCTTGAGCACGCCCTCGTCCACCTCGTAGCCTTCCGGGGTGGCGACGGTCAGGTCGAGTCCCTCCATCGTCGCGCCGAGGACGAACGACTGGCAGACGTTGTTGCCGTCGCCGACCCACGCCACGGTCGGGTCGTCGAAGTGCTCGCGGATAGTCAGCAGATCCGCGAGCGTCTGACAGGGGTGGGCGTCGTCGGTCAGCGCGTTGACCACGGGGACGCCGGCGTACTGGCCGAGTTCGACCACGTCGGCGTGGTCGAACACCCGGGCCATGACGACGTCGACGTAGCGGCCGAGCGCTCGCGCGATGTCTTTGACCGGTTCGCGGCCGTGCAGGCCGATGTCGTCGGGACCGAGGAAGACGGCGTGGCCGCCCAGCTGTGTCATGCCGGTCTCGAAGGACACCCGCGTTCGCGTCGACGGCTTCTCGAAGATCATGCCGAGCGTCTGCCCGGCGAGTTCGTCGCTCGCGCCGTTCGCGCGGTAATCGGCCTTGATCTCGGCCGAGCGGTCGAGGACGGCCGCCAGTTCGTCGGTCGTGAGGTCGTCGACGTCGAGGAAGTTCGTCATGGCTGTGTGTCTGTGTGGGTGTGGCTGTCGGTGTCTGTTACTCCGCGAGCAGGCGCTCGGTCGCGCGCTCGAGGACGGCCACCGCCCGGTCGTACTCGGCGAGCGAGAGGTGCTCGTCGGGCGCGTGGTCCAGGTCGGAGTCGCCGGGACCGTAGGTCACCATCGGGCAGTTCCACGCCTGTGCGTAGACGTTCATATCACTTGTGCCGGTCTTGCGCAGGAGGCGCGGGTCGCCGCCTACCTGCCGGACCGCGACGCGGAAGGCTCGACCGGCCGGGGTCCGGGGATTCTGCATCACGGGTTCGACCGCGTCGTGCCACTGGACGGTGCCGTTGCCGAGGTGGCCGTCCGCGAGTTCGCGCACCTCCTCTGTCGAGTATTCCGGGGGCACACGCAACTGAACGTCCATCGTCGCCTCGACCGACAGACCGTCCTCGGAGACGCCGCCCTCGAACTCCGTGGGTTTGCAGGTGACGCGCTCGAAGACGGGCACCCACTCGTCGTGGCCGAACTCCTCCTCGACGCGATTCCACCAGTCCATGGCGTCTTGGATGGCGTTGTTCTCCGGGCGCGAGGAGTGGCCCGACTCGGAGGTGCCGACGTAGGTGCCCGCGAGCAGGCCCCGATAGCCGAGCGTGATGCCGTCCCAGCCCGAGGGCTCGCCGTTCACGACGGCTCCTGGTTCACTCTCGCGGTCCTCGACGAGGTGACGCGCACCTCGCGAGTCGACTTCCTCGCCGACGACACCCACGAACGACGCGCCCGTGCGGACGGCCGCGACGGCCATCGACGCCAGCGGTCCCTTCGCGTCGACGCTCCCGCGACCCCACAGCTGTGCGTCGCCGCCGTCGGTCTCCTCCACTCTGACCGGGATGTCGCCGGGCACGGTGTCGATGTGCGACGTGAGGAGGACGCCGTCGTCGGCGGGCGCGCGGACGTTGCCGACCTCGTCGATCCACGCCTCGCGGTCGTGGGATTCGAAGAACTCGGCGAGGTGTTCGGCACACTCGCCTTCCTCGCCCGAGACCGAGGGGATCGACACGAGGTCGACCAGCAACTCGCGAGCGTCCTCGTCGGGCTCGAGAGCGGGGGCGTCGCTGTCGGCGTGCTCCTCGGCGTCCGCCGCGGATTCACTCATCCCCGACCACCTCGCTCATCGCCTCGACGACGCGGTCGACGTGTTCCTCCTCGATCGTCAGCGGCGGGAGGAAGCGCACGACGGTCCGGCCGGCGGGCAGCGCCAGGATCCGGTGGTTCAGCGCGAGTTCCTTCAGCGCGCGGTTCGCGCCGCGACCGACCTCGACGCCGACCATCAGCCCCTCGCCGCGCACGTCGCGTACCGAATCGCCGAGTTCGGTCTCCAGGCGCTCCTGGAAGTACGCGCCGACGTCGGCGGCGTGAGTGGGCACGTCCTCGTCGAGGATGCTCTCGACCGTCGCGCCCGCGGCGGCGGAGATGACCGGCCCCCCAGAAAAGGTCGAGGCGTGCGAGCCGTAGTCCTCGGCGACCCACTCGCGACAGAGCGTCGCCCCGACCGGGAACCCGTTGCCCAGTCCCTTCGCGGCGGTGAGGACGTCGGGCACGACGCCCGAGCGCTCGGCCGCCCAGAGCGCACCCGTCCGACCCATCCCCGTCTGCACCTCGTCGAAGATCAGGGCCGCACCCGCGTCTTCGGTCACCTCTCGGGTGGTCTCGAGGAACTCGGTCGTGGCGGGGTTGATGCCGCCCTCGCCCTGGACGGGTTCGACGATGACGGCCGCGGTCTCGTCGTCCACAGCGTCGGCCATCGCCTCGGGGTCGTCGTAGGGGACGAACTCCACGTCGCCCATCAGCGGCTCGTAGGGCTTCTTGTACTTGTTCTTCCAGGTGGTCGCGAGCGACCCCATCGTCCGGCCGTGAAAGCCCTGCATCGTCGCGATTATCTTCGAGTTCCCCGTCGCCGACCGGGCGAACTTCAGGGCCGCCTCGTTGGCTTCCGTTCCCGAGTTACAGAGCCACGTGTAGTCGATATCGCCGGGAGCGGTGTCGGCCAGCAGGTCGTACAGCGCCGTCCGCGTGGCGTTGGGGTAGGAGGCCTGCACGTAGGTAAGTTTCTCGAACTGCTCGGTGACGGCCTCGTGGACCGTGGGGTGGCCGTGCCCCAGCGGGACGCAGGCGTACGATGCGCCCATGTCGAGGTACTCGGTACCGCTGTCGTCGTAGAGCAAGGCGCCGTCGCCCTCCTCGATCTGGATGGGTTTCTCCGAAAAGACGAATCCGGTCATGTCTGTGTTCACTCCTCCTCCGACGTATCGCTTTCACTTTCGTCCGCGTCCGCGTCGTCAGTCGGCGCGCCGTCGTCAGCCGACGCATCGCCGTTCTCCAGGGCGGACGCGTAGACGTGCGTGCCGCCGCCGTCGAGCGCCGACAGGATGGGGTCGTCGGCGTTGGCGTCGGCGACGACCACCTCGTCGGCGCCACCTGTGAGTGCCTCCTCGATGGCCATCACCTTCCGGCCCATGAACCCTTCCGCGGCGTCCTCGAGTTCGGTCCACTCGGCGGGTGTCTCGACCGATTCGATGAGTGTCGCCGGGTCGTCCGGGTCGGCGTAGATGCCCTCGACGTCGGTCAGCAACACGAGCGTCGCGTCGAGCGCCCCGGCGATGTGTGCGGCCGAGCGATCCGCGTCCGTGTTGACCGGGGTCACGCCGTCCTCGTCCGCGCCGGCCATCGGCGGACTCGCGACGGGCGTGTAGCCGTCGGCCAGGAGCGTCTCCAGCAACTCGGCGTTGACCTGCTTGATGCTTCCTGAATGATCGCCCCGCCGGATCTTGCGTTTCCCGTCCTCGACGACTCTGACTGCGGACTTGCGGGGGCCATAGAGGAGTTTGCCGTCGACGCCGTTCAGTCCCACCGCGTCGACGTCCAGCGTCTGGAGGCCGGCGACGAGTTGCGTGTTGAGGTGGCCGAAGACCATCTCGAACACCTCCATCGTCGCTTCGTCGGTGAAGCGGCCGACGACGCCCGACGGGGTCTCGACGTACTCCGGGTCCATCCCGAGCCGTTCGAGCGTCTCGTCGACGGCGGTCGACCCGCCGTGGACGACCGTCACGCGCTCGCCGTCTTCGTCGTCTCGCGGGTCGCTGCGCCCCCCGCTCGTTTGTTCCGGGGCGCTGCGCGCCCCGACAAGCGTTGCGACGTCCGAGAGCGCTCCCGCGGGGTCGACCGCGCGAGCACCGCCTATCTTGACAACTGTCGTCATAAAAATTTCCTCCTGTCAGGGTGCACCGACCGGGTGCAGGCCCTGGAAATCCAGGCCCGCGGTCTCCTCGATGCCGAGCGCGACGTTGGCCGCGTGGACCGCCTGGCCCGCCGACCCCTTCATCATGTTGTCGATGGCCGAGAAGACCACGACGCGTTTGTTCCCGGGGTCGAGTTCGAAGCCGACTTCTGCCCTGTTCGTCCCCGCTACCGCCTTCGGTTCGGGGTAGCGATACACCCCGCCGCCGCCGGCGACGAGTTCGACGAACGGTTCGTCCTCGTAGCTTCCCCTGTACGCTCCCCACAGGTCCCCCTTCGAGACCGGCCCGTTCGGGAAGACGTGGGCCGTCGCGCTCGCGCCGCGGGTCATGTCCACCGCGTGGACGGTGAAGGAGACGTCGATGCCGAGGAACTGCTGGATCTCGGCCTCGTGACGGTGGCCCGTCGGCGCGTACGGACGGACGACGCCCGAGCGCTCCGGGTGTGAGGAGGCCGCGCCGCCACCGGCCCCACCTTCGGAGGACCCCACCTTGACGTCGACGACGACCTGCTCGTCCCCGGAGAGGACGTCCGCGTCGAACAGCGGCTTGAGTCCCAGGATCGTCGCGGTGGCGTTACAACCGCCCGACGCGATGAGGTCTGCACCCGGCAACTCCTCGCGGGTCAGTTCGGGCAGTGCGTAGACGGCCTCCTCGAGTAGTTCGGGCCGCTCGTGACCGTCGTACCACTCGTCGTACTGTGCTTCGGTGTCGAGACGGAAGTCCGCCGACAGGTCGACGACGGTGTCGGCGGCCTCGCGGAACTCGTCGATCTGACCCATCGAGACGCTGTGGGGCGTCGCGGCGAAGAGGACGTCCACCGACTCTAACTCGTCGGGCGAGGAAAAGCGCAGGTCCAGGTCCCGGAGGTTGGGGTGGGCGTTGCCGACGGTCTTGTTCTCTTTCGAGCGACTGGTCGCCTGGGCCACCTCGAACTCGGGGTGGCCCGCGAGCAGTCTGAGGAGTTCGCCGCCGGTGAATCCGCTGCCCCCGACGACCGATGCGGTGTAGCTCATAGCGGACCTGTGCCCCTCAGGTAGTAACCTCTGCCGTTTCGCCCTCGGCGCCGGCGCGCTCCTCCAGCCAGTCGACGACGCGAGCGGGGAGGTCCACCCCGGTGACTTCGTTGAGCGCCTTGAACTCGACGGTGTGGTTGACCTCGTGGACGGTGAATCCCGAGGGGTCGCCGTTCTCGTCCACGCCGGTCTCCATCAGATCCACCCCGAGCAGCCCGTCGCCGACCGCGTCGCTCGCGGCCGCGACGAGGTCCGCCATCTCGTCGGTGATCTCGACCTCCTCCGTGGTCGCGCCCTTGGCGGCGTTGGTCAGCCAGTGGTCCGACGAGCGGACCATCCCGGCGACGGGTTCGCCGTCGACCGCGACGACGCGGATGTCCCGGCCGGGCTTGTCGACGAACTCCTGGATGTAGAACACCTTGTGCTCGTAGTGACCCAGCGTCTCCTTGTGTTCGAGGATGGCCTCCGCCGCGGAGCGCGAGTCGATCTTCGCCATCAGGCGCCCCCACGACCCGATCACGGGTTTGAGCACGCAGGGGTAGCCGAAGTCCTCGATGCTCTCGAGAGCCGCGTCCTTGGTGAACGCGACGTCCGTGTTCGGCGTCGGGACGCCCGCGTTCTCCAGCGCGAGGCTGTTTTTGACCTTGTTGGCACACACCTCGGCGGTGGCGTGGTCGTTCACGACGGGGATGTCGTAGGCCTCGGCGAACTGCGTCGCGTACAGCGAGCGACTCGTCGCCAGACACCGGTCGACCAGGATGTCGACCTCCGTCATGTCCTCGGGCGGGTCCGAGATGTTGAACCGCTGTTTGCGGACGTCGACCTTCGTGACGTCGTGTCCGCGGTCCCGAAGTTCACTCAGCAGCAGCTTCTCGTCCCGCCGGATCCGGGAGTAGAGGATGCCGACGTTCAAACTCACTCACCCCAGTCCTCTTCGAGCTCGGGCGCCGTCTCGAGGACTGGAGGTTCGGTGTCGACGACTTCGAGCTCCGCACCGCAGGTCGCACAGTCGACGATCTCTCCGATCTCTATGTCGTCGTGCAGGGATACCTCCGCCCCGCACTCGACGCATTCCGTCATCGTACTTCCCACTCGTACAGCGACCCACTTAAAGGCTTCGAACTTATCAGAAGGTGGAAAGGCAGATACGACTCTCTAAGCGCATCGAAACGGCGAATACAGCGACAGTCGGATCACAGTATAATTTTTCTGGTAGGTGCCCCAGCAGGGGCTGGTGGTCGCCGGAGTCGGGTCGTCCGGGGTGTCGTCGGCTCCCGGGGCGGGTCGGTCGTGGCCGCGGCGGCCGTCGCGCGCTCAGACATACGACGCCACCTCCCGGGCGAGCGTCTCGTCGGCGTTCTCGACGGCCTCGTGGCGCTCGACGACGGCCGCCCGGTCCCCGTCGAGGCGCTCGCGCGCCCGGTCGAGACTCGCCGCGACCGCCTCGGGCGCCGGCCCGCCCTGCGAGTCGCGCATCGCCACGCTCTCCGCCGGGTCGAGCGTCGCTTCCAGCGTCTCGCGGTCGACGAATGCTGTGAGGGAGTCGCCCAGCACGTCCTCGGCGGCGGCCTCGATGGCCGCGACGCCCGCCGCGGTGTCGGCGTCGTCGCCTTCCAGGCGCTCCGCGGCCTCGCTCGCGGCTCCGCCGCTCGCGCCGTCGGCGGCGCTCTGCGCCGCCCGCGCGACCACCTCGTGGGCCGTCCGGAAGGGCAGGCCCGCCATCGCCAGACGGTCGGCCACGCCGGTCGCCGTCGAGAAGCCCGCCGCCGCCTCGTCGGCGAGGACGTCCTCGTTCCACTCCGCCGTCGCGACGGCGCCGGTCGCGACTTCGAGTGCCTCGGGGACCGCGTCGACGGCCGTCCACGCGTGGGGCGTCGCCTCCTGCAGGTCGATGTTGTACGACCGGGGGAGGCCCTTGATCGTCGTCAGCAGGCCCTGGAGCGCGCCGTAGGCGTTCCCGCTCGTCGCGCGGACGAGTTCGAGCGTGTCGGGATTCTTCTTCTGGGGCATGATCGACGACGTCGACGCGTAGTCGTCGCTGATCTCGACGTAATCCCGGCCGCCGTAGACGACCATATCTTCGGCCAGCCCCGACAGCGTCGCGGCGAGCGTCGCCATCGCACTCGTGGTCTCGACGAGGAAATCCCGCGTCGAGACAGCGTCCATCGAGTTCTCCACGACGCCGTCGAAACCCAGCAACTCGGCCGTGCGCTCGCGGTCCACGTCGAAGGGCGTGCCCGCGAATGCCGCCGCACCGAGCGGCGAGCGGTTCGTCCGGTCGTAGGCGGCGAGCAACCGTTCTGTGTCCCGCGCGAACGCCTGCTCGTAGGAGGCGACCCAGTGGGCGACCGTCACGGGCTGGGCGTACTGCAGGTGGGTGAAGCCCGGCAGGAGCGTCTCGCCGTGCTCGGCGGCGACGTCCAGCAGTTCCTCGCGGGCACCCACCACCGTCTCGAGTGCGTCGAGGAGATCCGAACGCAGGCGATAGCGGATGCAGGTCGCCACCTCGTCGTTGCGCGAGCGGGCGGTGTGCATCCGACCGCCCTCCGGCCCGACGCGCTCGATCACCGCCGTTTCGATGGCCTCGTGGACGTCTTCGGCGTCGGGCAACTCCTCGTGGCCCGCCGCCTCGACGTCGTCCAGGGCCGCCAGGATCTTCCCGGCGTCGTCCGCGTCGACGATGTCCTGCTCGGCGAGCATCACCGTGTGTGCGCGGTCGACGGCGAGATCTGCTGCGAAGATACGCCGGTCGGCAGCCAGCGAGGACATGAACCCGCGTGCGGGCCCGCCGGCGAACCGGTCGCGCCGGACGGCAGTCCCGCCGGTCCCGGCGGCGTCACCGCTCGCGTCACCGGTCGCGTCCCCGCCGTGTGCGTCCTCGCCGTCTGTCATGCTCAGTTACTCGTCGGCTGCGTCCGCCTGACTGTCCGTGTCGGTCGACTGTCCGCCGTCTGTCGCGGCCGCCTCCGCCTGTCTGGCGGCGACGCTCTCGGCGACGCGGTTCGCGAGCCGCGACTGGAAGCCGTGGTACTTCGCGACGCCCGTCGCGTCGTTCTGCTCGATGTCGTCGGTCACCGCCTCCTCGTTGAACGACGCCGCCGATTCGCTGTAGACGCCGTACTCGCTGTCACGGCCCACCGGACGGGCCTGACCGCCGTCGAGTTTGATCGTCACCGTTCCCGTCACTTTGGTCTGGGTCTGCTCGATGAACGATTCCAGGGCCTTCGTCAGCGGCGCGTCGATCAGCCCCTCGTAGCCCTTCTGGGCCCAGCGCTGGTCGATCTGCTCTTTGAACGCACGCTCTTCCTGCGTGAGGACGAGCCCCTCCAGGGCCTCGTGAGCGTTCAGCAGGACCGTCGCTGCGGGGTGCTCGTAGTTTTCCCGTACCTTGAGCCCGAGCATCCGGTCTTCCATCGTGTCCGTGCGACCGACGCCGTGTTTCCCCGCGCGCTCGTTGAGGTCCTCGATGAGGGTCACGGCGTCCGTCTCCTCGCCGTCGACGGCGACGACCTCCCCCTGCTCGAACGTCACGGTGAGCGTCTCGGTCTCGGCACTCCCGGGCGCCCGGGTCCAGTCGTAGATCTCCTCGCCGGGGACGTGGGCCGGGTCTTCGAGTTCCGAGCCCTCGACCGAGCGGCTCCAGAGGTTCGTGTCGATGCTCCAGCGGCCGCCGTCGCCGCCCTCGACGGGCAGGCCCTTCTTCTCGGCGTACTCGTTCTCCCACTCGCGGGTGAGGCCGAGTTCGCGCACCGGCGCGATGACGTCCAGGTCGGAGGCGCGCCAGACGGCCTCGAAGCGGAGCTGGTCGTTGCCCTTGCCGGTACAGCCGTGGGCCAGCGCCGTACAGCCCTGCTCCTCGGCGACCGCGAGGATGGCCTCGGCGATGACCGGGCGCGCGAGCGCGGTCCCGAGGGGGTAGCCCTGGTAGGTGCCGTTGGCCTTGACCGACTGCAGACAGAGGTCGGCGAACTCCGCTTTCGCGTCGACGACGTAGTGGTCCATGCCGAGTTCTTCGGCGGTCTCCTCGGCCTCGTCGAATTCTTTGCGTGGCTGGCCGACGTCGACGGTGACGCCGATGACGTCGTCGTAGCCGTACTCCTCCATGAGGAGGGGGACGCAGACGGTGGTATCGAGCCCGCCCGAGAAGGCGAGCGCTACTGTGCCGGATGGGTCGGATGCGGTGTCGGCTGGCAGGTCGATTGTCATGTGTGGTGTGGGTGTCGGGTGAGATGTCCGCCCGGAACCCGACGGTGGCGGGAGTTGGCAACGGAACGAGACGACGATGGGGTGTGAGTAGTAGCGGGCCTAACGGCCCGGTCGTCGTCGTCGCGGGGAGAATCGAGTGACGGACCGCCCGGTCGCCGCCGCCGGCGAGTCGCTGTGGTCGGTCCGCGTCATGTACCAGTTGCTAATCACAGTTCGGTACTAAAAGGTTCCGAAGCGGCCCCGTGCGGGCAGTTCACGCGGTGTGTGGAACGTGGACGTGGCCCGCCCCTCGTCCGTCGCGCGGACGCTCTCAGACTACCCGGACGGCGCTGCTGGCGGTGTCGTCGCCGCTGTTCCCGTTGCCGGGGTCGTCGCTGTTCCCGTTGCCGGGGTTGTCGCTGTTCCCGTTGCCGGGGTCGTCGCCGTTCCCGTTGTCGGGGGGAGAGCTGTCGTTCCCGTCATCGGGTCCCGACCCGTTCCCGTCGCCCGGGGCGTCGCCGGTGCCGTTGCCGGTGCCGTTGCCGGGGTCGTCGGGTCGTCCGGTCTCGTTGCCCGGTGGCCCACGTTCCCGGTCGGGGCTGTCGGTGTCGTTCCCGTTCGGCCCGCCCGCGCGGTCCGGCGCGCCGGTGCCGTTGCCGGGGTCGGCGGGCTGTCCGGTCTCGTTACCGGACGGCCCGTTCCCGTTTCCCCGGTCGGTCGCGTTGCCGCGGTCGGCGGGCGGCCCGGTCTCGTTCCCGGGGGGACCGCCGGTCCGGTTGTCCGGCGGACCGCGCTCGTCCGGCGGGCCGGTCCCGTTTCCGGCGGGGGGCCCGCGCGTACCGTTGGTCACGAACTCGGGCGGGCCCGCACCGGCCGGTCGGCCGACGTTCCTGCCGGCGATGCCGCGGGCGATGTCGGCCACCTCGGGCCCGGTGAGGTTCCGGGCCTGCGACCGGAGGGTCTGGAGGGCGGTCACGTTGACACCCTGCTGGCGCAACGCCTGGTCGGGGAGGTCACGGGCGACCCGCTCCGTGCGGTTTGTCAGTCGCTGGAGGGCGCGCTGCTCGGCGTACAGTTGCGCGAGTCGGGCCCGGTACTCGCCGGTCGAGAGCGTCCCGTTCTCGTGGGCCTCGCGCAGTTCCGACTCGCGCTCGGCGAGTTCGTCGAGGCGCGCCTGTATCGTCTCGGCTTCCGCTCCGACGACCTTCGCTTTGCCCGTCGAGGAGTCGGCGCTCGCGACCCGGCGCTCGAACGCCCGGACCGCCACCTCACTCTCGACTGCGGCCCGCTCGGCACCCACGACGCCCGCCATCCGTTCGCCCGGTGCGACGCTCTCGTTCACGGGGGTCTGCTGGGAACCCGTCCCGGCGCTCGGTCCGGCGCTCGAGGCGACCGGCGCCGCAGCGGCGACGCCCGCCACGGCCACTGCCAGGACCACCGCGACGACCGCGACTGTATCGGCCATTCTCGTTCCCACCTTGACGGGCTATCTCCATATAAACCACCGACCTCGAACCCGGATCAAGCCGGATTAACGCCGATTTATCGCCCCGCCTGAGGGCTCGAGACACCCGTATCCCGCCGATACGACCAGATCGACCACGTCCACCCCGCCTCTCCGAGATGCAGATTGCTGAATGAACGAAAATATTGGGTATATCTGGGCATAAACGAGTATATAATGACTTAAAACTCATTTTCGTCCACCGAAGTGGCGAGAGTTTATGTGTATGCGCAATCGAGGTTCGGACACATGACTCAGCGGATGCAGGGAGCGCCGACGGTGGTCCTGGGTGAAGACGCACAGCGACTCCGTGGGCAGGACGCGCGGGCGCACAACGTCTCGGCGGCCCGGGCGGTCGCGGGCGCGGTCGAATCGACGCTCGGCCCGCGGGGGCTGGACAAACTACTGGTCGACGACCTCGGGGAGATCACGGTCACGAACGACGGGGCGACGGTCCTCTCGGGGCTGACGGTCGACGACCCGGCGGCCGCGATGGTCGTCGAGGTCGCCCAGAGCCAGGAGACGGCGGCGGGCGACGGGACGACGACGGCCGTCACCGTCGCGGGCGCGTTGCTCGAACGCGCCGAGTCGCTCTTCGAGGAGGGGCTTCACCCGACGACGGTCGTCCGCGGCTTCGACGAGGCGAGCGAACTGGCACGCGACGCGCTCGACGACCTCGCCGTCCCCGTCGACGCCGGCACGGGCGACGCCAACCCAGGCGACGCCGACCCAGTGCTCGAACACGTCGCCGCCACGGCGATGACCGGCACGGGTGCCGACGTCGACAGGGCGTTCCTGGCGGACCTGGTCGTCCGCGCGGCCCGGCGGACCGCGGTCACGGCCGACGACGGGTCGGTCACTGTCGACCGGGACGCGCTCGACGTCCGGACCGAGGCCGGTCGACCGGTGGGTGAGTCCGAACTCGTGGGGGGAGCCGTCGTCGCGGAAGACCCCGTCCACGGGACGATGCCCACCGCCGTCGACGACGCCAGTATCCTCCTGCTCGACAGAGACATCAAGACCGTCGAGACCGACACCGAGGGGACACTCGTCGTGAACGACCCCGCGATGCTCCGGGGGTTCCTCCAGCGCGAGGACGACCAGCTCCGGGAACTGGTCGACGACCTCCTCGTCCACGACCCGGACGTGATCTTCTGCCAGAACGGCATCGAGGAGGAGGTCCACGAGTACCTCGCCGACCAGGGCGTCCTGGCGGTGCGCCGGGTCGCCAGAGACGAGATCGAGTTCCTCGCCGACCTCCTCGACACCCGACTCGTCGGCGACTTCGACTCGATCACCGACGACGACCTCGGGCGGGGGGCCGTGACTCGCGACGAGGCCGCCGGCCGGTTCGTCGTCGAGGGGCCCGGCCACGGGACGACGCTGTTCCTCCGTGGCGCGTCCGAACAGCGCGTCGCCGAACTCGAACGCGCGGTCGACGACGCGCTCGACGTCGTCGCCGCGGTCCTCGCGGACGGGCGCGTCCTCCCGGGCGGCGGCGCAACCGAGGTCGAACTCGCGCGACGGGTGCGAGCCGGCGCGGACTCGGTCGACGGCCGCGAACGACTCGCCGTCGAGGCCTTCGCCGCCGCGCTCGAACACGTCCCGCGCGTCCTCGCCCGGAACGCCGGCCTGTCCGCCGTCGACGCGCTGGTCGACCTGCGAGCGGCCCACGACCGCGGCGAGGCCCGCGCGGGTCTCGACGTCACGACGGGCGGGGTCGTCGACGCGGTCGAGGCGGGCGTCGTCGCACCCGTCTCGGTCGAGCGCGGCGCGGTCGGTGCGGCCGCCGAGGCCGCCCGTCACGTCCTGCGGATCGACGACATCGTCGCCGCGGGCGACCTCTCGACCACCGGCGACCCCGAGGAGCGACTCCCCGAGGGCGCGCTATAACGGTCGCGACGGGACGTCCCGTCGCAGTCCGATTCGCCGCTCAGTACGTCTCGAAGAACGGTCAGTACGTCTCGAAGAACGGTCAGTACGTCTCGAAGAAGGTCTTGAGTTCCTCGGGGTCGTCCGTCTCGGTCAGCCCGAGCGCGAGGAGGACGCGGGCTTTCTGCGGGCGGAGCGTGTCGCCGCCGATGCCGTAGCCGCCGGGCAGGTCCCGGTCCCGGGGTTCGATCTTGCCGTAACTCCCCCGCGTACACATCACGATGGGGACTTCCTTCTCGGCGGCGCGTTCGAGCGCCTCCGCCTGTGAGGGGAGTTCGTGGGGGCTCGCGGCCCCGCCGGTGAGGAAGCCGGCGACGACGATGCCGGCGGCCTCGTCGGCGATGGCGTCGACGATCGTGTCGTCGGCGGCCAGCGCCGAGTAGACGACGTGGATGTCCGTCAGCGGGAACTCCTCGAGGGGCGTGTCGGCGAGGTCGAACGGCGTCTCCGGTCCCGAGGGCCGGTCGTCGGAGCGGTAGAAGGTGACCGGCTGGCCCGGACTCGCGAGGCCGACCGTCCCGAAGTTCGAGGACTCCCAGGCGTCCGGGCGGTTGCTCGCGAGTTTCGAGACGTCGCGAGCGTGGTGGATCTCGTCGTTGGTAACGAGCAGCGCGCCGCGCCCGGCCGCCTCGGGGTGTGCCGCCGTCCGTACGGCGTCGTAGAGGTTCTTGAACCCCTCCGACCCCACCTTGTTGATGCCCCGCTGGGCGGCGGTCACGACGACCGGCAGGTCCGTCTCCAGCGCGAGGTTCAGGAAGTAGGCCGTCTCCTCGGAGGTGTTCGAGCCGTGCGTGACGACGAACCCGTCCGGCGGGTCGTCGCTCTCGGCCCGGGCCGTGATCTCGGCGTGGGTCTCGTACCAGACCTCGGGCGTCAGCGACGAACTCCCCAGCCGGGAGATGCCCGTCGACGTGACCTCGGCGACCTCCGCCAGTTTCGGCAACTCCTCGACCAGGTCGTCCGCCGTGAGAAACCCGTCCGGGTTGTCGTAGTCGCCCGTGACGTTCGCGATCGTCCCGCCCGTCGCCACGATGTGGACGTGGGGCTTGTCGCTCGACGCGCTCACGCCGCCACCTCCGGTGTATTTCCAGACGTCTGTTCGATTGTATAGGGTTTCTCGGCAACTCTGTCACTCATTGTCCGGTTATTGGTGCCACGACTCGGGTAATAAACACCTAGTGTGGTGGAGTTTAAACACTGCCTCAGGGGTAAAGGGAGTCAGTCCGTCGAGGTGGCGTCGCGGGCGTCCATCATGCGGCCGGCGCGGTCGAGCCAGCCGTCGCGTTCGAACCAGGCACCGACGAGCGCGGCGCGCCAGACGCTGAAGGCGACGATCCCGACGCCGACCGTGGGGACGCCGTAGCCCAGCACGACGCCGCCGACGTACGGGACGCCGAGCATGAAGACGAGGAGCCCCGTCAGGTTCGCCACGAAGGGGATCCGCGTCTCGCTGCCGCCCTCGAGACCGCCGGCGAACACCCGGAAGGCCATCACGAACGGCACCGAGACGGCGTAGGCCCGGAGGAAGAAGGTCGCGGCCCCGACCGTCCCGGGGTCTTCCGAGAACACCCGGGCGAGCGGGGGTGCGCCGACGAAGAGGCCGAGGCCGATGACGACGGCGACGAGGAGTCCCAGGCCCGCGGTGGCGTGGCCCAGATAGCGCGCCTCGCCGGCGTCGCGCTCGCCGACCGCCTGGCCGACGACGATGCTGGTGACGACGCCGACGCTGCGGGTCAGCGGCGCCGAGACCTGCTGGAAGACCCGCCGACTGACGTGATAGCCGGCGTTGACGTTCACGCCGAAGGTCAGGAGGACGGCGTTGAGCGGGAACTCGGCGGCGGTCTGGGCGAACCCCTCGACGGCCTTGGGCGCGGCGATGGCGACCACCTGGCCGGCCACTCGCGGGTCGTCGGGCGCGACGAGCGAGATGTCCGTCCGGTCGCTCAGCAGGACGCCCGCGGACAGCGTCGCCGCCAGCACGTTCGAGGCGGCCGTCGCGAGACCGACGCCGAACACGCCGAGTCGCGGCGCGCCGGCGACGCCGAGCCCGAGACAGACGGTGCCGACGATGTTCAGTACGTTGGACACGCCGCGGATGTACATGGGCGTGAGCGTGTCGCCGGTGCCCTGGAGCGCGCGCACGGCGAC
>Ga0207770_100382_pt1 | contig 25110 bp, 25 predicted proteins | sample A23E2SouthBayCA_FD_187729 | JGI IMG/M metagenome (GOLD analysis project Ga0207770, IMG submission 187729) | Aerobic enrichment media microbial communities from Eden Landing Ponds, California, USA - A23 E2 (SPAdes) | ecosystem: Environmental > Aquatic > Marine > Unclassified | place: Emeryville... | reverse complement strand
ACGGCCCGCGGAACTTTGTTCCGCGCTGTCCTCTCCGGCATACTCGCCTCGTCCTTCCGGCTCGGCGTCGGAAGTCCTCGCTCCTTGAGGCCGGAGGCCCCGCCTCGAATATGCTGATCCCCCTGGACCCCGAAGTTTTTGGCGAACCTAAAAACTCAAGAGGGTCGAGGGGCCACGACCTAGCGATGAGTAACGCAACGGGCGAGCGAGCGGAGTCGTCGACAGGTGGAAGCGACGCGAGTGTCGCCGGGCAGGTCCCGGAGACGGACGGGGACGGCGAGTTCACGTTCGACGACGTCGCGGTGGTGATGGGGACGTACAACGAGGAAGCGGCGATCGGCACAGTACTGGAGGACATCGAGTCGGTGACCGACGGGCGAGCGTCGGTCGTCTGCGTCGACGGGTCCGACGACCGGACGCCGGAGATCGCCAGAGAACACGGCGCTCGCGTCATCGAACAGGAACCCCAGGGCTACGGGGTGGCCGTCCGGGCGGCGGTACTGGCAGCCGACAGGCCGGTGGTCGTCACGACCGACTGTGACGACACCTATCCGATGAGCGAACTCCCGCGTTTTCTCGACCTCATAAACGACGGCGCCGACGTCGTCAGCGGCGACCGGATCTCGCCGGGGGCGGAGACGATGCCCGCCCTGAACCGGGCGGGCAACAGGGCGTTCGCGCTGCTGGCGAGCGCGCTGATGGCCCGGCGCGTCCGCGACACGACGACGGGGATGCGCGCCTATCGTCGCGAGGTGATCCAGTCGATCGCCTGGACCGAGAACACCGGACTGTCGGCGGAACTGCTGCTGCGACCGCTCATGCGTGGCTACGACGTCCGCGAGGTACCGATCCCCTACCACGAGCGCAAAGGTGAGACGAAACTCGACCCCTTCGCGGGCGGCGCGGCGATCGCGAAGTCCATCCTCCGGGTTGGCCTCGAAGAGCGGTTGCGCTGACGACGGTCACTCTCCGTCCGTCGCAGTCGCGTTCGACACGAACGAGACGCCCGTCGCGTAGTCACCGCCGGGGACGTACGTCTCCTCGCAGTCGCTCGTGAGTCGACAGACCCGTTCTTCGGGGGGCCACAGGGCACTCATCTCGCCGTCCGTTCCGACCACCGTCGTCTCCTGGACGTAGCTGATAGTCGAGCCGCCGGGCTGGACGAACGTGACGGTGAGCGTCACCCTGGTGGAACCGTCGAGCGAGAGGGTCCGCACATCGCTGTACCGACGGATCCCCGCGTCCTCGAGCCGGATCGCCCCGGATTCGAGAGTCCACTCGACCGTCTCGGTCTCGCCGTCGACCCGGTCGACCCCGTAGTGCAGCGTCTCGCCGTCGGCCTCGACGCGCACGGAAGCCGCCTGTGCGCCAGCGACGACGCCTACGGTGGCACCGACCCGTAATCGGTCGCCCTCGCGCACCGAGAGCGGTTCGAGGAACGGCGTCACCTCGCCGTCGGGTGGCCAGCCGCCGCGGTACCCGAAGCGGTAGGGGGTCCTGTCGGGGAACGCGTCGAGACTCGCGGCGTCGCCCTCCGGGTCGCGGTTCTGGACGTAGACGACGTCGCCGTCGAGGGAAGGGTCGTTGCGCAGCCACTGGAACGGGTGGTTGAGCCAGGGGCCGTAGTCCGTCGGGACGAACACGAGCGCGTTCTCGAAGTCGGATCGCTCGAACGGTTCGTACACGGCTGCGCGGTCCTCGCGGTACTCGACGTTGCGCTCGATGGGCTCGTCGAACGCCGAGGCCCCGACGCTGACACCGCCCACGGGCGCGGCCACCACCGCCACGGCGAGGACGACGTTCCTCGCGACCCGTCGGTCGAAGGGGCCGCCGACGCGGGCGAGGAGCGACCGGAGGCCGTCGCCGAGCGTGACGACGCCAGCGGCGCCGAACACCGCGAGCGGCGCGAGCAGGTCAAAGTGATAGAACGGACCCAGGTAGGCGATCAGCCCGTCGGTCGGGTCCTCGACGGCCGCGAGGACGTTCAGGTTCCCCCAGAACGCGATGTTCCCGACAGAGACGGTGACGAACAGCGCCGCCAGCAACGCCCGGACCGTCCCGTCGGGGAGCAGATCGAACTCCGGCCCCCCTGCGACCGCCTCCGGAGGGGAATGGACCGGACCCGTAGCGTCGGCGGGCTCGTCGGCCAGCCGGTCGATCCGGGTCGCGAGTCGGCGCCGGAGGCCGCCCGCGGCGACGGCGAGGAGGCCGACGGAGGCGAGCGACGACCCCAGCCAGCCCAGGGGCCCCCAGTTGGTGACCAGCTGTCGGAGGACGTGACGGTTCGCCTCGATCGCGACGGGCACCGTGTAGTCGCGCTCGTGGTGGAGGATCTCCCGGTGGCCGAAGCCGATGCCGTCCTCGGGGGCGAAGGCCTGGTACGGGAAGAGGAAGGGGTCGCCGGTGACGACCCAGTTGTACGCGAGCGTGACGCCGACGAAGCAGGTCCCCAGCGCAGCGACGAGGCCGAGTCGGCGGGTCACCGCCCACGGTTCACTCGCGGTCAGCGCGGAAGCGTCGGAGGCCCTCCTGGCGCCGCGACCGCGGCGCACCCACACGCGGCCGAGGGTGACGAGCGCGTGGGCGACGAAGGGCAGGGCGAAGAGGACGGCAGTGTACGGTCGCGAGAAGAAGGCGAACCCGACGAGCACGCCCGCGAACGCGGCGTCTCGAAGGCTCTCGCGGCGGATCGCGCGGACGTACCCCAGGGCGAACCCGAGGTTGAGCATCGTCGTCGGGGCGTACGAGAGAAAGGTCGCGGCGGTGAGCACGAACATCGGGGCCGTGGCGACGAGCGCGGCGGCGAGGACGGCGACGCGGTCGTCGAACGCCTCGCGAGCGAGCAGTCCCACGAGCGCGACGACGACGGCGGCGATAACCGCCAGCCCGAGTCTGGGAACGCCGAGCGCGAGCCCCGGCGCGAACAGCAGTGCGGCGACCGGCGAGTACTTGGGGTACATCCGCCCGTCCTCGAGGACGAAAAACCACGGTCGGACCGCCTCGGGGACCGGCGGTCTGAGCGCTAGTTTTCCATCCAGGAGCATCGCGGCCTGCTGGAGGTAGACGCCCTCGTCGTGGTTGATCGAGTGGTACGGAAAGAGGTCGTGGGCGACGAACAGGACGACCGACCCCGCGAGGACGGCGACGGCGGCGAGCGCGAGGTCCCAGGGCCGGGCGGCCACCCGACCGGCGACGTCGCGAGCGCCCGTCAGGAGTCTGGCGCGAGAGCTCCGGGCCGGTTCCCCCCGTCGTTCGCTTTCCATCAGTCTTCGAGCGGGTCGACGGCGGGGCCGGGGGTGGCGTCGGCGTCCTGACCGAACTCCTCCGGGAGCGTGTCGACGCCGTCGGGGAACCACGAGAGGTCGTGGTCGGCGTCGAGTTCGACGCGGACCGGTCGGTCGCGGGCGACCTCGTGTTCGTGGTTGTGAGTACAGCCGACGACGTCGCCGCTGTCGAGTTCCACGCGGTAGAAGACGCTCGGGCCGAGGAACCGTCGGTGGACGATCTCGCCGTTGGCCTCGATGTCGTCGACGCTCCTGACGGCGACGTCGTCCGGGCGGACGAGCAGGTCGACTTCGGCACCGTCGTAGACGCCCGTCAGGCCGTGGACGCGGTCGACAGGGACCTGTCCGAGCCCGGTGTCGACGTGGTCGTCGCGGATGACGCCCGAGACGAAACTCGCGTGCCCGAGGAAGGAGGCGACGAAGCGCGACTCGGGGTGCTGGAAGACGGCCTCGGGTTCCCCCACCTGCTCTATGGCGCCGTCGTTGACGACGGCCACCCGGTCGCTGATAGACATCGCCTCCTCCTGGTCGTGAGTGACCGAGATCGCGGTGACGCCCGCGGCCTTGAGGATGGAGCGGACCTCCTCGCGCATCTCGACGCGCAGGTCGACGTCGAGGTTGGAGAACGGTTCGTCCAGCAGGAGTAACTGGGGTTCCGGAGCGAGCGACCGGGCGAGCGCGACCCGCTGTTGCTGGCCGCCAGAGAGCTGGTCGGGGTAACTCTCGCGGTGTTCGGAGAGCCCCACGAGGTCGAGCAGTTCGTCGACGCGCGCCTCGCGCTCGTCACCGGGCAGCTCGTGGAGGCCGAAGGCGACGTTCTCGGCGGCGGTCTTGTGGGGGAACAGGGCGAACTCCTGGAAGACGATCCCGACGTCGCGCGTCTCGGGCGCGACGAAACTGTCGCCGCCGGCGACGGGGTCTCCCCGGAGGCGGATCTCGCCGCCGTCCGGCTGTTCGAGCCCGGCGATCAGTCTGAGGGTCGTCGTCTTGCCACAGCCCGACGGCCCCAGGAGCGTGAGGAGTTCCCCATCCTGGACTGTGAGATCCAGCTCCTCGACGACTGCCTCGTCGCCGAAACGCTTGGTCACACCGTCGAGTTCGAGTACCGGTTCGTCGCCAGTGCGGCCGGTGCGTGTGCGGTCATCCGAGCCCGTGGTCTGGCTATCGGACACGGGACCACCTCGGCGACCGACAGGACGGCGTTCCGAGAGAGACGACCATGTTGGCCCACCGTACGATTTAGGGTGCCCTAAAGCCATCGGGTTCGTCCCGGCCGGTGAAATTCGGTCGAGAACGGGTCACTCGACGCTGTAGCCCTCCATACTGAGGATGACGAGCATCGAGCAGGCCGAGACGAGCACGAGGACGATGGCGGGGAGCGCGGCCGACCCGTAGGCCGCGGAGCGCTCGGCCCGCCAGACGAACGTGACGAGCGTCTCGAAGCCAGCGGGCCGGAGCATCAGCGTGGCAGGCAGTTCCTTCATCGTCGTGAGGAAGACGAGCGCGGCGCCGCCGATCTGTCCGGGCGCTATCAGTGGGAGCGTGACCGAGCGAAAGGCACCGAGAGGCGACCGTCCGAGCGAGCGGGCCGCCTCCGGGAGTGCGGGACTCACGCGGAGTATCGAGGCGCGGGTCGACCCGACGGCCTGCGGGAGAAAGCGGACGACGTAGGCGTACAGCAGAAGTGGAAAGGCGAGCGCGCCGGTCTGGTAGAGATTGCCGCCGAAGCGTGCGCCGAGGAAGACCAGTGCGATGCCCACGATGATGCCCGGGACGGCGTAGCCGACGTAGGAGAACCGCTCGAACAGCGTCGCGAGTCGGGAGTCGTCGCGGGCCGAGAGGTGGGCGATTGGGAGCCCAGCGATGGCCGCGAGAACGGCCGCCCCGGCCGCGACGCCGACGGAGTTGAGGACGTGTTCGACTCCGAACGAGACGGCCATCCCGCCGCTGGGTCGGGCCAGCCAGAGCCCCAGGATAGCGAGCGGGACGACCAGCGCGAGGCCGGAGACGAACAGACAGGGGAGGACGGCGGGCCAGCGCCACCGACCGAGGTCGACCCGCGAGGCCTCGCCCGTGTGGCCCCGTGTACTCTCGACGCGTTCGGATCCGCTGTAGCGGCGTTCGGCCGCGAGGATGACGAGCGTGATGAGGACGAGCACCATCGAGAGCATCGCGGCCGTGTCGCGGCCGAAGGCGTTGAACTCGACGTAGATGGCGCGTGTGAACACGTCGTAGCGGAGGATGGCCGGCGTCCCGAAATCGGAGATGGCATAGAGGGCGACCAGCAGCGACCCAGCGGCGATAGCGGGGCGGATCTGCGGCAGAGTCACGCGGCGAAACGCCTGCCAGGGAGAGTGACGGAGGGTGCGCGCGGCGTCGACGAGGCGCGTGTCGAGCGATTTGAGCGCGGCGCGGGTCGTGATGAACACGTAGGGGTAGGTGTAGAGCGTGATCACCAGTGCCGCGCCCGGCAACCCGTAGATACCGGGAATGGATTCGATACCGTAGGGTTCGAGCAGCGACTGGACCTCACCGCGGGGGGCAAAGGCCGAGGCGAACGCGAAGGCGCCGATGTAACTCGGGACGACCAACGGCATCGCGAGCGCCACGGTGAAAAATCGTCGAAACGGAAGGTTCGTCCGCGTGGTCAGGTACGCCAGCGGGACGCCCAGCAGTATCGAGGCGCCCGTGACGACGCCCGTGAGGACGAGACTGTTGACGACGATCTGTACCGTGTTGGGTCGCAGGAGGATCGCGCCGATCTCGCCGGTCTGGAGGACGCGACCGCCGGCGATGAGCATCCACGACAGCGGCAGGAGGACGACGAGCGAGACGGCCCCCGCGAGGACGACGAGTACGCGCGTGGAGACGGCTCCCCACGCGGCTCGCAGTCCCGAGACGAGCGACGTCTCCGTGTCTGGCATCTAGAGGACGTTCTCGTCCCTGAGTAGTTGAACCGTTTGATCGAGGTTCGACAGCGCCGACAGGTCGATGTCGGGCACGTTCAGTTCGTCGATGGTCGGGAGGCGGCCGACGGGTTCGACGCCCGACACGAGCGGGTACTCGAAGGTCCGGACGGCGAAGAACTCCTGGGCCTCGGAGGAGAGCAGGTGGCGCACGAAGATGTCGGCCTGCTCCTGCCTGTCGCTGGCGGCGATCCGGGCTGCGCCGGCGACGTTGAAGACGGCGCCCGCGTCACCCTCAGTGAAGCCGGTCGAGAGCGGCGCCTCCGGCCGGCCCGCGAGCACGCGCTGGATGTAGTAGTGGTTCGCGAACCCGAACGCGAGGTCGCCGTCCGCGACGGCCTGGGAGATGGCGAACTCGTCGGAGTACTGCTGGACGCCGAGGTCCTGCATCCCGTTGATCCACTCGCGAGTGGCCTCCTCGCCCTCGAGTTCGACCATCGCCGTGACGAACCCCTGGAACGAGGAGTAGGTCGGCGCCCAGCCGATCTCGCCCTCGTACTCCGTCAGATCCGGAAACTCCATGATCGAGTCGGGGAGGTCCGACTCCGAGAGGGTGTTCGTGTTGTAGGGCACCGTCCGCGCACGCCCGGAGGTGCCGGTCCAGGCGTCGTCGTCGGCACGGAACTCCTCGCCGACGAGGTCCGTGGTGTCCTCCGTGAGCGCCTGCGTACGGTCGTTCTCGGCGAGGAACGCGAGCGCGCCGGCGTTGACGGAGTAGAACACGTCAGCGGGCGTGTTGCCGGCCTCGGTGTCGATCCGGGAGGCCAGTGCCGAGGCCGTGTCGTAGGTGACACGCGGTGTGAAGTCGGGGTAGCGTTCGTCGAGATACGAGATCAGGTCGCCGACGAGCCCCTCGCCGCGACCCGAGTAGATGCGCAGTTCGCCCGAGAGGTCCGGCATCTCGCTCATCGAGGTCCCGCCGGGGACCGGGCGGGCCTCGAACGCGCCGGGACCGGAGCCGTACCACGGCGGGGTCCCGGAGACGGGTTCCGAGCCGCCGTCACCGCCGTCGCTTCCGCCATCGCCGCCGTCACTGCCATCACTGCCGTCGCCGCCGTCACTGCCGTCGTCTCCATCGCCACCGCTGTCCGTGGGCGTCGAGTCGCCGCCGCCCTGGCAGCCGGCGATCAGGCCCGTGGCGCCGGCGAGGCCGGCCGCGAGGATACGGCGGCGCGTTCTGTCGTCGATACCGTCGGTCGTGTCGTGGTCGTCGGTCATCGTGGTAGGTGTGGATTCTGGGGGGTCAGTCGTCTGCCGGTGCTGCTTCGGTGGCGGTCGTGCCGGGTTCGAGCGTCTCCAGGGCGTCGAGCCAGTCGTGCATGTGCTCGCCGACGAACGTGAGGAACTCGTCGTTCTCGTAGTCGACGTCGGCCGCGACGAGGGCGTCGGCCATCGCCTCGAAGACGCCCGCGTAGGAGTCCGCATCGGCGCCAGCGTCGTCGACGATCTCCCAGACGTGCTCGTTGAGCTCGAGCGCCGGCACCTCGTTGTTCAGGTCGCCGAACGTCGAGCGGGGCGCCTTGTTGTGCTCACAGAGGGGCGCGCCGTTGTAGACCTGCTTGCCCAGCACGTCGCAGGCCCGCTTGAGGAACACGCCGCTCCAGATGTCGTCGAAGCGGCCGACGTCCCACGGGTTGTCGTCCATCGGCAACTGGTAGAACGCCGGCACCACCTCGCGGCGAAAGGCGAGGTTCATCGAGCAGACCGTGAGGTACTGGCCCCCGGCGGCGACGAAGTCCTCGCCGTAGTCGCCGGCGTCGAGTCGCGTCTCGGCCTGCCCTTTCAGGTCGCCGTCCATGAGGATGCGGACAGCGTCCAGGTCGGGGACGTTCGTCCACAGGCCCTGGGAGGCGACGACGTCGTCGACGTACTCGATACCGGTCTCGACGGTCTCGTCCATCGCGCTGTAGGGGTACCCGCGCGGGTAGAGGTCGTGGTCCTCGACGTTCTGGTAGAGGACGTTCACCCACTGCTCGTCCGAGCGGACACTCGTCATCTCGCCCTCGTGGGCGAGGTTGCGGAGGTGGCGCCCGAAGAAGTCGTACTCGGGGTGGGGCAGCGTGTCGTCGTCGATGAAGAACCCGTACTCGAAGTCACCCGCCCACATGTACAGCAGGCCGAAACTCGTCTCGGCGTGACTCGCCGCGGGCACGACGTGGTCGTACTCGGCCATCCCCTGTTCCCTGTACCACTGCTCGCGCGCCGATCCGTCGAAGACTTCGCCCGAGAGTCCCTCCTCTTCGAGCATCGCCGCCATCTCGTCGGTCTCACAGAAGTCTTCCGTGACGAGTACGAGATGCAACCTGTCGAGGTCGAACCCGTGCTCGCGGGCGTTCTCCGCGTAAGCCCGCACACACTCGTACTCGCGTATCGTCGGCACGATCACGCAGATGTCCCGTGTCATGAGCTTCCTGGGTCACCTATTTTTAGGTCTCCCTAAAGAGATTTACGTTTAGGCTTTCCTAAAACCGGAGGCAGGTCCGACGAAGGATGCGTGGGGACACGCCGATAGTTCGCTGGCGACCGTGCTGCGAGGGGCCTCCCGGGCGGTCGGACCGGTGCCCACGAAGGTATCGTGTTGGGCGTTGTCAGGGAACGTGATAGCTCGCCAAGGGGAACGCTTAACCCGTTTCCACTGGCCTGTAGGGGTACACGATGAACGATCGATGCGAGCGGGAGGTGGCACGCCCGTGAGACTGGACAGGCAGACCTGCCTGGTGACCGGGAGTTCCCGCGGGATCGGTCGCGGGATCGCGAAAGACCTCGCCCGGCGGGGCGCGACAGTGGTCGTCAACTACCGCTCGTCGGCCGCCGAGGCCGAGGCGGTCGTCGAGGAGATCCGCGAGGACGATGGGACAGCAATCACGGCACAGGCGGACGTCTCGAAGTTCGCGGAGGTCCAGGCCATGCGCGAGGCGGTCCACGACAACGTCGGGTCGATCGACGTCCTCGTCAACAACGCGGGCATCACCGTCGACAAGAAGTTCGAGAACATGACTCGCGAGGACTGGGACCGGGTCATCGACGTCAACCTCGGCGGCGTCTACAACTGCACCAAGACGTTCTTCGATGACGTCAAAGCGAGCGAACACGGCCGACTGATCAACATCTCCTCGGTCGTCGGCCAGCAGGGCAACTACGGCCAGGCCAACTACGCCACGACCAAGTCGGGACTGTTCGGATTCACGCGAACCCTCGCACTGGAGATGGCCTCGACCGGGTCGACGGCCAACTGCATCGCGCCCGGGTTCGTCAGGACCGACATGCTGGAGGAGGTGCCCCAGCGCGTCCAGGAGAAGATCCTCAGGGACATCCCGCTGGACCGCTTCGCGACGGTCCAGGACATCTGCGGGATCGTCTCGTTCGTCGCCAGCGAGGAGTCGGCGTACATGACCGGTCAGGTACTCGGCGTCAACGGCGGCATGGAGTGGTGAGATGACCGACCCGGACTCCCCGCGGGAGGCGTGACGTTCATGAGTCAGGAAGAGACCGGCGATTCGGACACAGACGGATCGAACGGCGACGAGGACGGCGCGGGCGAGGAGTCGCCCCTCGAAGAGTTACAGCGGCGTCGCGAACAGTCACGCCGAGGCGGCGGCGAGGCGCGCATCGAGCGCCAGCACGACCAGGGGAAGATGACCGCCCACGAGCGCATCGAGTACCTCCTCGACGAGGACTCCTTCGTCGAGGTCGACCCCTTCGTCGAACACCGCTCGACCAACTTCGGGATGGCCGACAGGGAGTTCCCCGGCGACGCCGTCGTCACCGGCTACGGCGAGGTCGACGGCCGCAAGATTTTCGTCTTCGCCCACGACTTCACGGTGCTCGGTGGCTCCGTCGGCGAGGCCGTCGCCGACAAGATCTGCAAGGTCATGGACCGGGCCATCGACAACGGCGTCCCCGTGGTGGGTATCAACGACTCCGGCGGCGCGCGCATCCAGGAGGGCGTCGACTCGCTGGCCGGATTTGCTCGCATCTTCGAGCGCAACACGAAGGCTTCGGGACTGGTCCCGCAGATCTCGGCGATCATGGGCCCGTGTGCCGGCGGGGCGACGTACTCGCCCGCGCTGACCGACTTCACCTTCATGGTCGAGGACACCTCGCACATGTTCATCACCGGCCCGGACGTCATCGAGACGGTCACCGGCGAGCAGGTGTCCAAGGAGGAACTCGGCGGTGCCGGCTCGCACTCCTCGAAATCCGGCGTGGCGCACTTCGCCTGCCGGAGCGAGGAGGAGGCACTCGACCGCATCCGGCGACTGCTCTCGTACCTGCCGGCGAACAACCTCGCCGACCCGCCGGGGGTGCCCTCGTGGGACGACCCCGACCGCGAACTCACCGACGTGACGAACGTCGTGCCCGAGGCCCCCCGCAAGCCCTACGACATGACCGCGGTCATCGACCGCGTGGTCGACGAGGATTCGTTCTTCGAGACCCACGGAAACTGGGCGCGCAACGTCGTGGTCGGCTTCGCACGGATGGACGGGCGCGTCGTCGGCATCGTCGCGAACCAGCCACGCGTGAGCGCGGGGACGCTCGACATCGACGCCTCCGAGAAGGCCGCGCGGTTCGTCCGCTTCTGTGACTCGTTCAACGTCCCCGTCCTCACGCTCGTGGACGTCCCCGGGTTCATGCCGGGGACCGACCAGGAACACAACGGGATCATCAGGCGGGGCGCGAAGCTCATCTACGCCTACGCCGAGGCGACGGTACCGTTGCTCTCGGTGGTCGTGCGCAAGGCCTACGGCGGCGCGTACATCGTCATGTCCTCGAAGTTCCTCGGGTCGGACGTCAACTACGCCTGGCCCGGGTCGGAGATGGCCGTGCTGGGACCGAGAGGCGCGGTGAACATCCTCTACCGGGAGGAACTCCAGCAGGCCGAGGACACCGACGCCCGACGGGAGGAACTCATGGACGAGTTCCGCGAGGAGTTCGCTCACCCCTACGGCCCTGCCAGGCGGGGCTACCTCGACGACGTGATCGAACCGAAAGACACTCGCAAGCGCCTGATCCGGGACCTTGAGATGCTGGACGGGAAACGCGAGGACAGCCCGCCCAAAGACCACGGCAACATCCCACTCTGATGTCCGACGCAGAACTCTCAGAAACGAACGAGAGCGAACGCCCCGAGGACGACTCGCCGGGCGGCGAGACGGTGACCGTCACCGTCGACGGGGAGTCCGTCGCCGTCGACCTGCCGGCCGACGCGGACGCCGACGAGGCCGCGGCCATCGTCACCGCGGTCGGCGCACACCTCACCGACAGGTCTCGTGCGGCCGCCGCCGCGGCGGCCAGTGCAGGGGACGACACCCCCGACAGAACCGACCAGTGGACGCTCGCCACACGCATGAAAGCCGTCGGCAAGCGCCGCTGGCCCGACGACGTCTCGCAGGGCGAGGAGTGGAAAGCCGCCGCGCGCTCGTTTTACTGACACCTCCGACTCTTCTCCACAGACGCTCCCCATCCCCGGTCGTCCACAGGTAGTCCCCGTGAGGACCCCGTCGACCCTCACGATTTTAGGTGTACCTAAAGATAGGGGATTAACCCTTTTAGGCTGGCCAAAACCGAGTATGGGCCGACGCACGTTCATCGCAACGACAGCGGGTGTCCTCGGTGCGGGACTCGCGGGGTCTACGAGCGGTGACCAGACGACAGACGCACCGGACACCGACACACCGACGTCGACACCGACCGAGACGGCGACAGGCACACCGACCTCGTGCTCGACGCCGTCGAGGACGACGCTACCAGGGCGTACCTCGACGACCGGGAGTGAATCCGGCCTCGGGTGGCCGATTGGGGGACCGCTGGTTCACGCTCCGGGGACCGAAACACCCACGTCGGAGCCATTCGACGAACCCACCATGTCAGTCGCAGTTATCGGCGCCTCGATGACGAAGTTCGGGGACCGCGACGCCTGGATACAGGAGCTCCTGTCCCAGGCGGGCGTGGCGGCGCTCGACGACGCGGGCATCGAACCGGACGACGTCGAACACCTCTACGTCTCGAACATGGCCAGCGGGGAGTTCCAGGGCCAGACCGGGATCATGAACGCACTCGCTCACGACCTGGGCGTGATGCCCGCCTACAGCGAGCGAGTCGACCAGACTTCCTCCTCGGGCGGCGCCGGCATCTACGAGGCCTGGCAGTCGGTCGCCTCGGGCGCCAGCGAGATGACGCTCCTCGTCGGCGGCGAGAAGATGACACACAGGTCGACGGCCGAGGCGACTGACGTGATCGCCTCGATCACGCACCCCGTCGAGTACAAACACGGTTTGACCCTCCCCTCGTTCGCCGGCCTCACCGCACGGCACTACCTCGAACGGTTCGACGCGCCGCGCGACTCGCTCGCGAAGGTCGCCGTGAAGAACCACCGCAACGGCGTCGACAACCCCCACGCCCAGTTCCAGAAGGAGATCGACGTCGAGACGGCCCTGGAGAGTCCGATGGTCGCGGACCCCCTCCGTCTGTACGACTTCTGTCCCATCACCGACGGGAGCGCCGGCCTCGTCTTCACCACCGAGGAGCGCGCACAGGAGATCACCGACGACTACGCCGTGATCTCGGGTATCGACGGCGCGACCGACACCCACGTCGTCCACGAGCGTGACGACCCGACGGTAATGGGCGGGGTCGTGGAATCGAGCGAGGGTGCCTACGAGATGGCCGACATGGGTCCCGACGACATCGACGTCGCCGAACTCCACGACATGTTCACCATCCTCGAGTTCCTCCAGATGGAGGGCTGTGGCTTCGCCGAGCAGGGCGAGGCCTGGAAACAGGTCGAAGACGGTCGCACCGAGAGAGACGGGGAGTTGCCGATCAATACGTCCGGGGGACTCAAATCGAAGGGCCACCCCCTGGGTGCCAGCGGCGTCGCACAGGGCTACGAGATATACAGGCAACTCGTCGGCGAGGCCGGGCCGCGACAGGTCGAGGCCGAGACGGGCCTGGCGTGTAACGTCGGCGGGTTCGGAAACTGCGTCATCACCACCATCATGGAGGCACGATAATGAGCTTCGACGCCCACGCCTGTCCGAACGGACACGTGACCTACCCCGGGCACCCGCTCTGTCCGGAATGCGGCGAGGAACAGTCCGAGACTATCGACCTCGCCGAGCGCACTGGCGAGGTCGTCACGTGGACGAAGAGCACGGCGACGCCGCCGGGCGTCCGCGCGCCGAACACGCTCGCTATCGTCGAGTTCGACGTGACCGACGCGGTCGACGGCGACGAACACGTCCGGGCGATCGGCCAGGTCACCGTCGAAGACGTCGAGACCGGCGACGAGGTCGAACCCGTCTACGCCGAGGAGTTGCGCGACCCCGACATCGGTATCAAGGAACCCGAGAGCACCGAGTGGGACGGCTACCGGTTCGACCCGGTCTGAACGGCCGCTGAACTGTACCGTCAGTCCTGTGGCCAGACCGAGACAGTCAGACGGACGAACCGAAGTCAGCGGGGGTCCGCGGAGGGATCAGTCGGCGGGCGCGACGAGTTCTGTCTCGTCGTCCGGGGACCCTTCGGCCGGGTCGAGGGAGTCGATCCCGGACCAGACCGACTCGTAGGTGTCGCCGTCTCTGTGAGGATAGACGGCGACGAGTTCGTCGTCCTCGTAGACGGAGAGACACAGAGCGGGGAGCACCATCCACGTCCCGCGCTCGCCGGTCTGCCAGGAGTAACACTCGCGTGTCTCGAAGAAAGGCGAGAGACTGACACCGGCCTCTTCGGCCCACTGGCTGTAGGCGAGGTAGGCATCCTGCGTGTCCCTGTCGCCGGACCCGTCGGCCGGGATGCGCTTGTCCCAGGTCTCGGCCTCGTACTCTGCGAGCGCGCCCTCGGCTACGAGCGTCGAGAGACGGTCCGTCACCCGTTCGCGACGACCGCGAACCGGTGTCGGGAGCGTTTCTCTGACGTGGAGCCGTGCACGCGTCCCGCAGTGTGTCTGGGACATGCGTGTCTCCCCCATTGCGGCGTGGAATAATAAATCATTATGTTTTCTTCCTGAATTATATTCGGCCACACCGAGAGGATCTCAGCGGGGCAGTGCTGAGACACGAATCGAAGGACAGAGGCAGAGATGACCCGGATATCAGTCGTCTTCGGGCGGGGTATCGTCGGCTGGTGGCTCCGAATCGGCAGTGCTGGTGACGTCGTCGTCCGCGTCGTCCCCGTCTGTCGAGTCCTCCGCGTCCGTTTCGTCACCGTTCACGGTCGGTTCGCCGTCGTCTTCGCCGGTCATCCCGTCCGCTAGCTGGTCATCCGGGCTGTCGTCCCGTCCGTCGTTTTCGTCCTCGACGGTGGACCTGTCGCCGTCGAGTTCGCGCTTGATCGATTCGAGTTCGGCGTCGACGTCTACCGCGACGTCGTCGACGGCCTCGTCGACATCGTCCGCGTCGTCGGTTCGTGACCCGTCGTTCGCATCGGAGCCGTCAGCCTCTTCGGCGTCGCTCTCACCGGGTTCTCCGACCGTGATGTCGACCGCGCCGTCGTCTGATTCTCCGCGGTCTGTTGCCTCCCGGGCCCGGTCGGCAGCACCCTCCGAGTACTCGCGCAGGCGGGTCTGAACTTCCGAGCGCAACTCCCGTGCGTCGGCCAGGAGGTCGGCGGCCTCCTCGTCGTTCGGCCGGCCCTCGACGGCGTCCTGGAGATCGACCAGCGCGTCGTCGAGTCGTTCCAGAGTCGTCTCGCTGACGTCCCGAGCCCTTCGGCTCAGTTCCGCGCCCTGTCGCCGGGTTCGTTCGGTCCCCTCTGAGAGCCTGAGCGCGCGCTGGAGCAGTCGGAGCGCGCGGATGTTGGTCTCAAGCACCAGAATGAGCCCCGGGATGGCGACGTCGCTCGCGAACAGGCGCAACTCGCTCGGGGTCGGCGGGCGCAGCGGGCGGTCTTCGGGAGGGTCGAGTTCCGCTTCGAGGTCCTCCAGCGTCGTCACCAGTTCGGCGACGAGCCTCGCGAGGTCCTCGCCGGAGTCGCGGTCGGACATATCCCGTGTTTCGAGCGGCGACGGGATAAATGCCACACTACGGCTCCCGGACGGTCGGTCCGCCAGACTGGCGGTTCCATGATTAACGGTTCGCCGGACTGGCGGCTTCCGAAGGGACGGTCCGCTGGTCGGTCCGTCCCTCGAGACGGGGGGACTACTCGGGTCGCTCGGGGAAATTCGGGGGGAGTGGGGCAGGGCGGTCGAATGTAGTCTCCAGATTCGCGTACGCGCTCTCCGCCGAGGACGACCGGATCCCGAGGAGAATGTCGAGGACGTGCCGGCCGAGACGACCGCTGGCTCGCTGGTCCCAGTCGCTCCGGACCGCGTAGGCGAGGTCGACGAGTCCCGCACCCCGCCCGGTCGTGTAGTCGTGCGTGAGCGGGACTTCCACCCAGTCGTCGTCGGTCCGCGAGCGCACACGCACCGGCCCCTCGAAGTGGTTCGGGTCGGGGAGGGCGAGCGTGCCCTCGGTACCGTAGATCTCGAACGCGGGCATCGGGAAGGTAGAGCCGGCGACGTCGAAACTGAAGAGGAGGTTCGCGGTGACGCCGTCACCGAAGTCCACGACCGCCGACTCGTGTGTCGGCACCTCGACGTCGACGGTCTCCCCTTCCCGATACCCGCTCGTGATCTCCCGTTCGGCGTGGGGCTGGCCGACCGTCCCGGCGACGCGGTTCGCGGGGCCCAGCAGCGCCACGAGCGCGGTGACGTAGTACGGCCCCATGTCGAGTCCGGGGCCGCCGCCCTCGGCGTAGAACAGGTCGGGGTCCGGGTGCCAGTGTTCGTGGCCGGGCGAGGTCCAGATCGCCGTCGCACCGACGGGGTCGCCGATCCGACCCTCCTCGATGACCGAGCGCGCGGTCTGGAGGCCGGCTCCGAGGAACGTGTCCGGTGCGGCACCGACGAGCAGTCCCCGCTCGGCGGCCGTGTCGACGATCTCGGCCGCGTCGTCGGCGTCGGTCGCCAGCGGTTTCTCCGTGTAGACGTGCTTGCCAGCCTCGAGTGCCTGCATCAGGACGTCGTGGTGTGCGAACGGTGGAGTGAGGTTGAGCACCGCCTCGACGTCGTCGCTCCCCATCAGCTCCTCGACGCCGCGGGTCTCGACGCCGAACGTTTCGGCTTTCTCCTCGGCGCGTTCGGTGTCCAGGTCCGCACAGGCCACGATGTCGAACGCGTCCAGGTGCGCGTCGTGGTTCAGATATCGCTCGCTGATGTTACCACAGCCGACGAGTCCGACGGAGAGTGGGTCCATACCCCTCCAAGCGGAGTCGCAGATATCAGTGTGTGGGAATCGGAAGTCGGTGTTGGGCAGCCACAGCGATCGCCGGAGTCCCACCCTCGCCGCGGGCCACCGTGGACGGTCGCGACCGGAACTCTTATTGGATTAGGTTCGCCTAAACCCGTATATGGAAACGACGGACGAGTCGTCGGCGGAGGGGGTCGAGGAACCGGCGACGGAGGACCGGCCACTGGTCAGGGCGCACGCGACGTCTGAAGAACGAACGGTGTTCACCGAACCCGGGAACGGCGACGGGTGGATCGCGACGGACCTGACGGTCGAACCGACACAGTAGGTGGATCGAACGGTCGAAGTTGCGAGAAAAAACGGCGACGCGGCCTATTCCTGTGCGCTCTCGGTTACGAGCGTGTCGTCCTCGAGATAGTGGTCGATGTGGTGGGCGTCTTCTTCGGTCTGGACGAGGATCTCGCGGAGGACCTCCGCGGTGGCGTGGTCCCCGAGGTCCGTCGCGAGTTCGACGTGGTCTCGCAGCGACTCGATGATGTCGCCGTACAGCTCCAGGTCGTGCTCCAGTGACGTGCGGATGTCGTAGACGTCCTCGTCTTCGGATTCGACGGGGGAGGCCTCGGCGAGTGCCGCGGGGCCCGCGACCGGGACGCCGCCGATAGCCTGCGCGCGCTCGGCCAGTTCGTCGGCGGCCTCCTCGGCGTGTTCTGCCGCGTCCCCGAGGAAGAGGTGGAGGTCTCGGAACTCCGCGCCCTCCACGTTCCAGTGATGTTTCCTGAGCTGATGGTACAGCACGTACGTCGCCGCCAGGTCGGTGTTCAGCGCGTCGACGATCTGCTCCGCCTTCGCCTGCTCGAGTCGAAGCTCGTTCTCCTCGACTGTGCCCGCTTCCTGACGGACCGTCTTCTGGGTGCTCATTGCGTCTCCACGTACGTCCGCCCACCGCATAAAGATTGTCTTCTGGAAAGAAAACTTTTGGTTTCCCTAATTCCTGTTCACATCTATGTATTCGAATTTGGCCATGGACGATGCTGTGGTCGGGTGACACACCGACTCACGGTCCGGCGCGGTGTCGGGACGGGGAGTCACTCCCGGGTCAACACGAGCGGTTCGGCGCTGTCGAGTCGGCCGGTATCGGCGCCGACGTCGGGGGCGTCGCGGCGGATCTGGCCGTCGTGGAGTGCGACCAGTGCCGATCGCTCGGCGTCGGTGACGCCCAGGTCGTCGGCGAACTCGTCCCAGACGTGGTCGGGAAGCGCGAGGTAATACGCAGCTGTGGTCTGAGTCAACAGTGGGTCCCAGTGGAACTGACTGCGCCACTCGTAGACGATGTCCTCGACCCCGGGCAGGTCGCGGACGTTCGACTGGTGTCTACGGGCGAGTTCTCGCAGGCGGTCGGGGTCGACGCCGTGGTCGGCGGCGACCTCGTCGAACAGATCCGGGTCGAATACCTCGAGTTCGTCACGTTGGCTCATCGGTCCGGCTTGGGGGCGTCGGCCCGTAAATCACGAGGTCCGACACGACGGTCGACTGTCGCGTCCGCGAGCGACGGTCGTTGCAAACCCCGCCGCGAAGGGAGGAGTTACCCCGGCGCGGGTCTCCGAACAGGTCATGCACCCACGAGCGGAGTCGTTCGCCGAGCGCGCGGCCGATCTCGGCGTCGACGTGTCGGTCGAGGAGTTCCCCGAGGGCACGAAGACGGCGGCCGACGCCGCCGAGGCCGTCGGCTGTGAGGTCGCACAGATCGCGAGTTCGCTGGCCTTCGTCGCCGACGAACTCGTCGTCGTGGTGACCAGCGGTGCGAACAGGGTCGACGAGGCGAAACTCGCCACGCTGCGGGACGTTCCAGTCTCCGACGTGAGGATGGCCAACCCGAACGAGATCAGCGAGACGCTCGGCTGGTCCATCGGCGGGGTACCACCGTTCTGTCACGACACCGAAGTGCCGGTCTCCGTCGACGACACACTGCTGACGTTCGGGACCGTCTGGGCGGCCGCCGGGACGCCCGAGGCAGTCTTCCCGATAGCGCCGGAGCGAATCCGCGAACTGGCCGACGCGACGCCCGCGGACGTCGCCGAGGACCGACCGACTCGGGACGCCCCGCCCTCGACTGTCGACGGTCGACGACCATCGACTCGCGACGCCCGGCCACCCCCGACTGGCGCGTGACATCGCTGGATCGAAAGCGGTTCCCGTGGGGTGAGAACACCGCCTACCTATTTCACCGGGCCGAGTCAACAGTCGAGTGAATGGGCGAACTCGCGAGACTGTTCGGACCTGACCGGGTCGCGGTCGTCGGCGCGACCGAGAGTGACGGGTCGGTCGGTCGTGCCGTGACGGAGAACCTGCTGGCCGAGTTCGACGGCGAGGTGGTCGCCGTCAACCCCTCGGCCGAGGAGGTGCTCGGACTGGCCTGTCACGACGCGCTCGCCGACGTCGACGCGCCGGTGGACGTCGCCGTGGTCGTCGTCCCGCCGTCGATCGCCCTGGACGTGGTCCGACAGGCCGGCGAGCAGGGTATCGAGAACGTCGTCGTCATCACCGCGGGGTTCGGCGAGACCGGCAGCGAGGGCGCCGCCCGCGAGCGCGAGCTCCGGGAGATCGCCGCCGAGTACGACCTCAACCTCGTCGGCCCCAATAGTTTAGGAATCATGAACACCGCACGTGGCCTCAACGCCACGTTCGGCCCCGAGAGCCCGAGACCGGGGTCGATCTCCTTCATGAGCCAGTCGGGCGCGTTCGTCACGGCCGTCGTCGACTGGGCGAACGACCGCGACCTGGGGTTCAAGGACGTCGTCTCGCTTGGCAACAAGGCCGTCCTGGACGAGAGCGACTTCGTCGCCGAATGGGGCGAGGACCCCGACACGGACGTCGTCCTCGGCTACCTCGAGGACGTCGTCGACGGGCGCTCGTTCCTGGAAGCCGCCCGGGAGGTGACGAAGGAGACGCCGATGGTCGTCGTCAAGTCCGGGCGCACCGAGGCGGGGGCGTCGGCGGCGGCGTCTCACACCGGCGCGATGGCCGGCAGCGAGCAGGCCTACGAGGCCGCCTTCGAACAGGCCGGGGTCCTCCGGGTCGAGACCGTCCAGGAACTGTTCGACTACGCGAGCATCCTCGCCGGACAGCCGCTGCCCGAGACCGACGGCGTCGCCATCGTCACGAACGCCGGCGGTCCCGGCGTGATGACCACCGACGCCGTCGGCGACGCGGGGCTCTCGCTCGCCTCCTTCGCGGACGAGACTATCTCGGGCTTCCGCGAGGCGCTCCCCGACGGCGCGAACGTCTACAACCCCGTGGACATCATCGGCGACGCGCCCGTCGAACGGTTCGACGCGGCACTCGACCTGACGCTGGCCGACCCGAACGTCGGCGCGACAGTGGTCGTCGCCTGCCCCACCGCGACCTTCGAGTTCCCGGACCTGGCCGAGACGGTCGCCGAGTTGCAGGCCGAGTACGGCAAGCCCGTCGCAGTGTCGCTCATGGCCGGGACGTCGGCACGCGAGGCGACCGGGCGACTGTCCGAGGCGGGCATCCCGACGTACTTCGACCCCGCGCGGGCGGTCGAGAGCCTCGACGCGCTCCGGGAGTACCGCGAAGTCCGCGGCCGCGAGACGGTCACCCCCGAGACGTTCGACGTCGACCGCGAACGCGTCCGGGAGATCCTCGAAGACGCCGCCGACCGCGGCGCGACGCGCATCGGCGTCGAAGGGATGGAACTCCTGGAGGCCTACGGCATCCCGACGCCCGAGGGCGAGATAGTCTCCGGGCGCTCGGCGGCGGCCGAGGCCGTCCGTCGCGTCGGGGACGGCGACGAGGTGGTCATGAAGATCGTCAGCCCGGACATCCTCCACAAGTCCGACATCGGCGGCGTGGCGGTGGGCGTCCCGCCCGAGGAAGCCGAGGACACCTACGAGGACCTCGTGACGCGGGCGCGAAACTACCAGCCCGACGCCACGATCCTCGGCGTGCAGGTCCAGGAACTGCGCGACACGGACGCTGGCGTCGAGACTATCGTCGGCGTCAACCGGGATCCGAGTTTCGGTCCGCTCGTGCTCTTCGGGCTCGGCGGTATCTTCGTCGAGGTGCTCGAAGACGCGACGGTGCGGGTCGCGCCGGTGACCGAACCCGACGCGCGGGAGATGCTCGACGAGATCGAGGCGGCCCCGCTGTTGCGCGGGGCACGTGGGCGAAAGCCCGTCGACGAGAACGACCTCGTCGAGGTGGTCCAGCGCGTCTCGCAACTCGCGACGGACTTCCCGGCGATCGTCGAACTGGACGTCAACCCGCTCGTGGCGACGAGCGAGGGCGCGACCGCGGTGGACCTGCGACTCACTATCGACCCCGACCAGCTATGAACCCGATATTCGTCACGTCGACCGACGAGGGCACAGGCAAGACAGCGATCGCGGTCGCCATCGCGAAACTCGCACAGGAGGCGGGTCGCGACGTCGGCTACTTCAAACCCAAAGGGACGCGACTGCGCAGTCCCGTCGGCAAGACCCGCGACGAGGACCCGCTGCTCGCGATGGAAGTGCTGGGCATCGACGCCGACCTCGCGGACCTCGAGCCCGTGGTCTACTCGCCGGCGTTCGTCGAGGAGGCCGTCCGCGGGAGCGTCGACGCCGCCGAGATACGCGACCGCGTGAAGACGAGTTTCGACGCCGTCGCCGCCGAGCGCGACCTCGTGGTCGTCGAGGGTGGCGGCCGCGCCACGACCGGCGGCATCGTCGACCTCACCGACCCCGACGTCGCACAGCTACTCGAAGCGCGCGTCGTGGTCGTCGCACGCTACACCCAGCCCGGTGACACCGACGAGGTGCTCGCGGCCGCCGAACGCTTCGGCGACAGGCTGGCCGGTGTCGTCTTCAACGCGGTCGGCGACGCCGACCGCGACACACTCACCAACGACATCGTCCCGTTCCTCGAAGGACGGGGCGTCCCGGTACTCGGGATCGTCCCCCGGGTGACGGACCTGGCGGGCGTGACCGTCGCAGAACTCGCGAGTTCGCTGGGGGCGGCGAACCTGACTCCGGACGTCCCGACCGACGGCTTCGTCGAGCGCCTCACGGTCGGTGCGATGGGCAGCGACGCGGCGCTGCGACACTTCCGGCGACTCCAGAACGCCGCGATGGTCACCGGCGGCGACCGCTCGGAGATACAGGCCGCCGCCCTCCAGGCCCCGGGGATCCAGTGTCTCCTGCTCACCGGCGGGCTCAGACCGTCGGGTGCCATCCTCGGGAAGGCGACCGACGCCGGCGTTCCGGTGCTCCTGGTCCAGTCAGAGACCCGCGTCGTCGTCGACCGCGTCGAGGACGTCCTCGACACCGGCCGGACCCAGGACGTCGAGACCGTCGAGCGTATGGTCGAACTCCTGGGGGATCACGCCGACGTCGACGGACTGTTCGACGGCGCGGTTGATACGACAGCGGAAACCGACGACGATGGCGACAGTCCGGACGACGCTGACGCCGAGAGCGGCGACGCCGACGGGGACGCTTCCGGAGACTGAGCAGACGAAACCGGGGTTCGATACCTCCACCTGTCACGAACGCTGCCGTCAGGGCTCTGTATCGCGGTGAACGATGGCCTATACTTATATTCGACGAAACCCTGGTTTCCGATGGAGCCAGACGGCTCCGTAGTGTCACACGCCGGGGCTTCACGCCCCGCGTTCCCCTTGGTGGCACGTCTCGGTACCCCTTCGACCTCACATCTCGACAGCCGCCAGCACGGCGTCAGGTCAGCCGTCGGTGTAGCTCAGGTGTCGGTGTTGCTCGTCGCCGTCCCGGCGGCCGTCTCGACCGCAGTATCGTCCCCGCTCCGTGACTTCACCGCGTCCGGGTCGAAGTCGTTGGTCTCCGTGTTCGGTTCCAGCCCCGCGCGTTCGAGGATTTCGAGGTCCGCACCCGGGGACTGACCCCCCGTGGTGAGGTAGTCGCCAGTGAGGATCCCGTCGGCACCTGCTTCGAACGGGACGTGTTGCTCCTCGGGCGCGATGTTCGCCTCTCGTCCGCCGGTAAGTCGAACCCGGGCCTCGGGGTGGAGGAGTCGGTAGACGGCGACGGTCTTCACGATCTCCTCGGTCGTGATGTCGGCACCGTCCTCGAAGCGCTCGCCCAGGGGAGTGCCCGGGACCGGGTTCAGGATGTTCACCGGGAGCGAGGAGACCCCTATCTCCTGGAGTGCGACGGCCGCGTCGACCCGGTCGGTCGGGACCTCGCCCATCCCGAGGATGACGCCCGCACAGAGGTCCATGCCCGCCTGTCTGGCGACCTCCAGGGTCTCGACCCGGTCGTCGAACGAGTGACTGTCCACGATCTCGGGGAAGAAACGGGGCGACGTCTCGATGTTGTGGTTGTAGTGGTTGATCCCCTCGTCGGCGAGGATCGCGGCCTCTTCCTCGGTGAGGATGCCGAGGCTGGCGTCGACCTCGACGTCGGTCTCGTCGCGGACCAGTCTGATGGCCCGGAGGACGTCTTCCCACTCGTCGGGCCGGTGTGCTTTCGAGACGCCTTTCTCGGCGAGGACGATCCCGAAGCGCTGTGCACCGTCGGCCTCGGCGCGTTTCGCGGCCGCGAGGACCGCCTCGGGGTCGAGGAAGCCGTGGGTGTCGATCCCGGTGTCGAAGTGGACCGACTGGGCACAGAACCCGCAGTCCTCGGCGCAGTCCCCCGCCTTCGCGTTGACAATCGAACACGCGTCGACGGTGCCGTCACCGAATGAGCGCGGACGGCGTCGGCCGCCGCGGCGAGTTCCTCGACGGGTTGTACCAGCAACGCGAGGCCATCGACCCGGTCCAGGCGTTCACCGTCGAGGACACGGTCGACGGCGTCGTCGATCGTCCGGTTTCCGGTTTCGTAAACCACGCCGATACTGTCGGTTGACACTCCCGGAAAAGTTCCGGTCGTCGTCACGTTCCGGTGAGCGTCCCGTCGTCACGTTCCGGTGAGCGTCCCGTCGTCACGTTCCGGTGAGCGTCCCGTCGTCACGTTCCGGTGAGCGTCCCGTCGTCACGTTCCGGCCAGCCTCCCGTCGTTACGTGCCGGCGAGGGTACGGTCGTCGTCACCGCGCCCCCGGTGAGAGTCCCGTCGTCGCCGATCACGCGGACCGACCCCAGTAGAACCGGGGTGCGAGGAAGGTGTAGACGAAGGCGGCGACGAGGAGGAGGCGTGGGAGCGCGTGGAAGAGGACGGCGGGCGCGACGACGGCACCGAACTGGACGACGCCCATGGCGGCTGCGTCGCGGTGGGCGAGTTTCGGGTAGGGAACCGGGGCGACCATCGCGACCGAGAGGAGGACGGTCCCGACGAGGATGCCGGGGGCCCAGGTGAACCCCGCAAGATAGGCCGCGGCGAGGATGGTGGCCGCCAGCGTATTCTGGATACCCGGCCGGAGTTCGTCCTCGCCGACGAACTGCGAGTAGAGCGCGGTCCGGACGACGGACATCACGCCGAAGAAGGCGGCGACAGCGAGGACGACGGCGGCCTCGGCGGGCGGCGCGGCGAGCAACCCGGCGTCGTGCCAGCCCCAGTTCGTGGCGGCGACGACGTAGACGAACAGCGCGGGCGTCGCACCGAAGGAGACGACGTCGGTGATAGAGTCCAGTAGCGGGCCGACCTCGGAGCCGCCGAAGCGGCGTGCGGTGATACCGTCGAGGGCGTCGGCGATCGCCGCGAGCAGGATGAGCCGGGCGGCGAGACCGGGGGCGGAGAAGGCGACGACGGCGGCGACCAGCCCCACGGCCGCGTTCGAGAGCGTCACGACGTCCGCGACGCCGAGGCGCTCCCGGACCCGCAGGCTGTGCATACCCCGCCTGTCGCCGGACGGCTACAAGAAGCCCCGGGATTTCGGGGCGTCCCGGTTACCGCGACCGTCCGCACGGAACGGGCGACGTTGACCGGACGACGGGACGACCGTTCACGCCTCGGAGTTCATGCGGAGTTTCGCGGCGGTGACGCAGGTCCCGACCACGAGCACGAGCAGTTGCCAGCCCGCCCGGACGACCGGGAAGAGACGCTCGGGGTCTTCCTGCGTGCCGCTCGGGTCCGGATTCACGCCGGTGTCCATCTCGATCTCCGAGGAGTTCCCGAGGCTCCGGGGGGCGGGTGCGCCGCCCTCCTCGGGCGAGAGGTCGACGAACGTCTGGATCACGCCGCGCTGGTCCGACAGTTCGATCTTGCCGTTGAGACTGTAGGCCTCGTCGTGGACCGGCCAGAGCGGGTTGACGCCCGCGCCGACGAAGTCGATGCCGATCCCGGCGACGGCGTAGGCGAGCAGCGCCATCCAGCCGACGTTGACCCCCCACTGCCCCCAGCGGTCGCGGACGTACGACTCCTCGCGTACTCGCGTGTCGACGAACCACGCGAGGCCGATACCGATCGGGATCACGAACGTGTGCAACGCCTCTCGGTGGCCGACCGTCGAGAAGAGCGCGATGAACGAGTCGAGGTCGGGGAAGGCAGTGGCGACGAAGACGATCAGGACGGCGCGTCGGTCGAAGTACGGGCCCAGGAGGGCGGCGGCGAGGAGGCCGGCGAACGCCAGGTGGACCACCGTCGAAGCCATAGAGGGCCCTGAGTGGGGCAGGTGTAAAACCTTTCATAGTGATTATTGTAGATTATTTCCGGATC
>Ga0207770_100374_pt1 | contig 25837 bp, 26 predicted proteins | sample A23E2SouthBayCA_FD_187729 | JGI IMG/M metagenome (GOLD analysis project Ga0207770, IMG submission 187729) | Aerobic enrichment media microbial communities from Eden Landing Ponds, California, USA - A23 E2 (SPAdes) | ecosystem: Environmental > Aquatic > Marine > Unclassified | place: Emeryville... | reverse complement strand
TCGATGAGGTCGGTCCGGAGCGAATCGAAGTCCACGTCGTCGGCACGTGTCGGGTTGAGCGGCTCGCCTTTCGCGGCGTTTCGGTACAGGACCTGTAGCCGCGCGTCGTCGCGACCACCGACGACGCCGGCGAGCGGTTCGGTCCAGAGGTCAGCCAGCGCGGTGACGTCCTGCTCGACGATGTCAGTATTGACGGCGAGCGGCGTCTGGCCGAAGCTCCGGGGAATCCCGTACACTTCGCCGTCCTGTTCGAAGTAATCCGCTTTCAGGAAGTCGAACACGTCATCGTATGCCGGCACCTGGTCGAGGTCGAGCGGCTGGAGGTAGCCCTCTTCCATCGCCGGCGTCACCGCGTAGTTTCCAAGCGGCACCAGGTCGTAATCGGCTCGTCCGGCCCGCAACTGCGCGAGCGTTTCGGCCGACCCCTGTGCGGCCTGTCGCTCCACCGTCACCCCGTGGCGCTCCTCGAAGGCTTCGATGACGTCGTTACTGTAGACGTACCCCCAGTCGATCATCGTCAACGTCTGGTCCCCGAATCCGAGGCCTGTACACCCGGCAAGCCCGGCGGTGGCAGCAGCCCCGACACCGGTCAAAAACGACCGTCTAGAGGCGGATTGGTCCATAGCCATAGAAAGGGGTTTGCGTAGATAAGCGCTGTGTGCAATCCTACGGGGTATCGAAGTCGTAAGCTACGTTTGCCTGCTCGCCGTGGCACAACTGTGCTCGGCGACGCCCTCCGCCGGCTGGTACGCACCGTCCCGGTCGCGCTCTCCAGATTGGATGCTGTCGACCGGGACCGGGCCATTGAGGCGACGGACCTGGCCGCGCCGGTGATGGTCACGGGCGGCCTACGAATCCTGCTGCGGCTCGCGGACTTTCTGATGGTCGGTCTGGCACTTGGCGACGCCGCGCTGGCCGGTCTCGAACTGGGATTTCAGTACTACTTCGTGGGGTTCGGACTTGCACTCGCAGTCTCCTCTGGCACAATTAGCGTCGTCTCCCGCCTGCAGGGGAGCGGCCAGCCGGACCGGGCAAATCTAGCCGTCAAGCAGTCGCTGTGGCTTGCAATCGTGCTCTCGTTGCCACTGACTGCTGTCGCGTGGGTGTATCCGACTGCGCTGCTCGACGTTCTCTCCGATGACCCGGCCGCAATACAGTACGGCGCGACGTATCTCGCGATTGTGATGCTGTCGATGGTGCCGCGGTTCTGGAGTATGGTCGCTGCTCGGGCCCTCGCGGGGAGCGCCGACACGCGGACGCCGATGTACGTCCGGTTGCTGACCGTGCCGACTAACGTCGTGCTCAATGGCGTGTTGATATTCGGCTTCGGGCCGATTGCGCCGATGGGAATCGCGGGGGCTGCGTGGGGGACCGTCGCAGCGAACACGCTCGCCGCAGTCATCTTCTTCGGACTGTTGGCCTCCGGTCGGTACGCGACGGCGCTCCCCCTCGGTGGCAAGCAGTTCGACCTCGGCCTGCTGACCGAACTCGTCCGTGTTGCGCTCCCGCTGTCGGGAATGCGCCTGCTCCAGACGTTCGGTCGGTTCCCGTTTCTGTTCATTCTCGGCGTGCTCGGCACGCCGACGCTCGCGGCCTACGCCATCGGCCGCCGGGTCATGCTGCTCGCGCTGATGCCGGCGTGGGGCTATGCGACCGCTGCGTCGACGCTGGTCGGACAGTCGTTGGGCGCGGACGACCCGAAGGAAGCGACGGCGTACGGCTGGCAGTCGCTCGGTGTCGCACTCGCGGTCCAGTTGGCCGTCGCGCTGCTCCTCGTGGTGTTCGCCCGCCCCATCGTGTCCCTGTTCGGGACCGCCTACCCGGACTTGGCGGCGACGTTTGTCCGCGTCTTCGGACTGCTCGTCGCTGGCTTCTCGATGTCACGGACGATGCGCGGAAGCCTTCGGGGTGCTGGTGACACCCGGTGGCCGCTGTACGGGACCGTGCTTGCAAGCTACTGCTACCGCCTCCCGGTCGCCGCGCTCGCATTGCCGACGGCGTTCGTCATACCGATCCCCGTCATCGGCGTTTCGTTCTCTCCGGGGCTGGGACTCGGCCTGCCGGCTATCTTCGCCGCGCTGATCGGGGACTTCTACTTAAAAGCCGCTGTCAATGTCGGTCGGTTCCGCTCCGGGAAGTGGCGTGCCGTCGCCCGCCGCGCGGGTGTCGGCAGGACTGACAAGTAATCGCGGAGAGAGTCGCCCAGCGCTTTACTCGACTTCTGCGACGGCTTCGACCTCGACAGCGGCCTCTGGTGTGGCCAGCCCGCTCACTTCGACCATCGTCGCCACGGGACGAACGTCGCCGAAGAACTCGCTGTGGGCCTCGCCGACCCGTTCCTGATCGTCGATGTCGGTGACATACATCCGGGTCTGGACCACGTCCTCGATAGCGGCATCAAGGGCTGCCAGTGCGTCCGAAACAATACCGAAGGCGTGTTTCGTCTGTTCGTACGGGTCACCCGGCGCGACGACCTCCCCGCCGTCATCCGTAGCGATGGTGCCGGCGACACGGACGGTATCGCCAGTGCGTATCGCCCGCGAGTAGCCAACCTGCTGTTCCCAGGCGGTGCCCGTCGAAGTGCGTTCGCGGCGCATACTCGACACTCACTTTGGACTCCGAAAATCGTTTCTCAAGTTTTAATGTCTGGCCCGAGATACTCATTGGCATGAGCAAGGCCACAAAAATCGTCCTCGGAACAATCGGCGTGTCGGCACTACTGTCGGTCGGCATCATCATCAACCTCGTCCTGTTCTCGGCGTAGATGTTCACCGAGCGTTCACTGACCGGCGATCTGCCGGCAGTACGTGCGGCCTACGCCCCCGAGACGCTCGTACTGAACTGCGACCGTGACTTCGAGACACTGGACCCTGCAGTCGCCGAGGAACTCCTGCTGGTGACCGACAGCCTCGATCAGATTTCCTACGACGGTGCGTGGCTCCCGACCACAGCGCCAGAGGTGCTACAGGAGTACATCGGGAATGACCTCACCATCGGAATGCCCGGCGACGGCGGCGTCGCCTGGACGCGCCAGACGGTTCCGCCCTGCGTGTTCGTCAAACCGCGGCTGGAGACCTCGCCGGACGACTTCGTCTCGTTTCTCGTCGCGGAGGCGCTCGTCGAGGTCAGCCTCGACGAACCCGAGCACTTTCTGGGCTTTTTCGGCGAACAGTACCCGGAGTTCGTGGCTGCCACAGAGGACCACCTCGATGCGAACGCCCGATACCAGCTCGCAGCGGCGGTGTACACGGCGTACCTCGGGCTCCAGACCCGCGCGGAGTTCGGCGACTGGGCCGACGACTATCCAGATCTGTACGCGGCGTGGGACGACGCCGGCGAGCGCCTGCAACCCCGCCTCGAAGACCTCCCCAGCGAGATTGCACAGGGCCAGACGGAGTTCGCCGCGGCCGCCGAACTCGCCTGCAGCGGCGTCAAGCACGGTCTCGACCTGCCCGCGCCGTTTGCCGCACTCGACACTGAGGCCTATCTGGAGTACGGCGCTGACTACGCCGTCCAGTGGGCCGAGACGACGTTCGAGAAGATGGAGTGAGGCGTGCTATTTCGGCGGTTTAATCGTGAACGGGAACTCTACGTCGAGTTCCGGAATCTGGTATGTGAACTCGCCGGCCACTCTGAATGAGAGGTCTGCTTCGTCGAACTGCTCCCGGCCACCCTTCGGGATGTTCCCAGTGATGTCCCGTTCGAGTTCAATTCCTTCTAGCTCTTGATGATCGATGAATACTGTGTCCACGACGAGGCTCGAGTCCCTGTCACTCACATTCCGGATGTTGTACGTCAGGTCAAACTCCTTGTTTACCCTGATGGTCGTCGGTTTCTCGACCAGTTCAAGTTCGACATCCTCGGGACCCAGTGGCTTAACCACATCAAACTCGACGGACATTGGGTCACTGGTTGTCCCGTAGTTTGTGGCGTTGATGACCAGTTCTATCGTGTGGCTCCCGGTGGTCCAGTCATCTGTTTCGACCGCGAACCACCCCTGCCGTGAGATGAACTCCAATTCGTCCTGTACAACTCTGTCGACATCCATCGACGACTGGGTGATCTGGGTGCCGGCGTCATCGTACACTGTTGCCTGAGCAATAGCCGATACGGCACCGTCTTTGACCGGGAGGTTGTATTCCATCCCGACAATAGCCTCGCCGCCAAGGCCAACGCCAGTAATACTCCGTGCCAGATCGGTGTACCGGCCCCGTTCTCGGATCAACCCTGCATCGGTGATGACTGCTTTCGGGTCAGGCTCCGGTGTCGGCGTCGGTGTCGGCGTGTCGGTGGCGGTTTCCGTCTCCGTCGCTGTCGAGTTCGTCTCGCCCTCACCGCTCCCTTCTCCCGTAGCACACCCGGCCAGCAGCGTGAGACCGCTCCCCAGGCTGGCAATATAATTTCGTCTTTTCATCTATTCAAAATAGATAGTTAGATATTGAATTATCTTTCGGAATAGTGCCTCTAACTCCTAGCAAAGAATCTATAACAGTCATAACCCCAGACAGAGTCCGGAAAGCTATCAGTTGTCTCCAAACAGGGGGCGGGTTTTCCACCGGCGTAAACAAACCAATACAGTGTCTTACAGCCGTTCCAGCACCGCGTCGGCGTCGTAGTTGAGCGTCAACTCCCGCGAGCGGCCTCGTCCCTCGACGTTAGTGTAGTCGGCGTCGATGATGTCCAGCTGGTCGAGTTTGTTGATAATTTCGGAGTACCGGGTGTAGCCCAGGTCCGTCTGCTCTGAGAAGGCGTCGTAGATGTCGCCGGCCTGCTGGCCGTCGTGAGCGGCGATGACCTCCACGAGCGCGGTCTCCGAGTCCGACAGCTCCCGCAACCGGCGGGAGAGGTGAACGTATTTTGACTTGTCGTAGGCTGCCTCGACGTCCTCGGTTTCGACGGAACGGGAGGCGCGCATCTCGGCGTTCATCCCGGCCCGGCGCAGGAGGTCGATACCGACCCGGAGGTCCCCGCCCTGTTCTTCGGTCAGTTCGGCGACGCGGTCAAGCACCGTGGGGCCGACGACACCCTCGTTGAACCCCCGGTCGGCACGCTCGCCCAGGATATCTGCGATTTCGGCCTGTCCGTATGGGTTGAAATACACCTCCTCCGGGCGAAATACGGACTGAACGCGTGTATCGAGGGCGTCGATGGTATCCAGTTCGAGGTCCGAGGAGACACAGATGACGCCGATTTTCGCGCCCGAGTGAGCCTCGTGGGCGCGCAGCAGTGAGTACAGTGTGTCGCTGGCCTCGCTCTCGTAGAACAGGTAGTTCACGTCGTCCAGCGCGACGACGAGTACCTCGTCTTCCTCGACCAGTTTGTCGGTTATCTGGGAGAACAGCTTCTTGAACGAGATGCCTGAAGAGGGTGGCTCGTAGTCAAATATTTCAGCGAACAGGCGAGAGAAGACGGCATAGCGCGTCGAGTCCATCTGGCAGTTCACCCGGACAGTTTTGACATCCGTCTGGGCGGTGAGTTCGTCGAACAGGATCTGGACGGCCGTCGTCTTCCCCGTCCCGGGCGGTCCGCGGGCGATAACGTTGAGCGGGCGCGACCCCCGGACGGCCGGCCGGAGCGCGTACTTCAGCGTCTCCATCTGGGTATCCCGGTGTTTGAACGTCTCCGGGAGCCAGTCGATTTCGAAGACGTGTTCGTCCCGAAAGACGGACTCGTCCCAGCCGAGCATCCGGTCCTCGGGGTCGTCACTCATCACTTTCACCGAGCTTCGCGGCCCACTTAACCATTTGCCACAGCTTCACCCACAGTGACAGGTCAGTGCGTCTCGGGCAGTCGCTACTCGAATTTCCCGAGTAGATCACTGTAGAACCCATCGGCATCGTCGGCACCGTCGTCGGCGAGCTTCTCGACGATGAGTTCCGGCGTCGAGCGGGCGAGCTTCCCTTTGACCGGGGAGCGCTCAACCCGTAGTTCGCCGTCTTCCAGCCCCTTCGCCTCAATGCCGTCGATGCTAATATCGGTTTCAGCGGCCGCGCGGATGTCGCGTGCGAGGTGCGAGACGAAGATGGCCGTGGCCTGCCGTTCGCCCAGCGCTTCGAGGATGCCTGCCATAATCTTCGCGCTGGCTCCGGGCTCAGTGATCGATTCGAGTTCGTCGACAAGCACCATCACCGGGCGGTCGTCGGTCCCGGCCGCTGGGTCGTCCGAAGTCACCCCGCTGTCTCCATCCGTCTCGGCCCCCGCTGGCCCCGAACGGTAGTCGACATCCGCGACGAGGTCGCCGAACTCCCGCAACGTGGCCTCAAACGCGCCGGCATCCAGCGTCCCCTGGGTCTTGGCGTGGTAGTGGAGTTCGGAGACCCGGCCGACGCGGGCCGACTCCGCCGGAACGGGCAGGCCCATGTGGGCTAGGGTCGTTACCAGCGCCACGAGGTCCAGCGTCGATGTCTTGCCGCCGCTGTTGACCCCCGAGAGGACCGTCACACCCTCGACAGCGTAATCGACGGGCTCGACGGCTTCGAAGGGGACATCCAGCAGCGGGGAGCGTCCGCCCTCGATGGCGACGCCCTCAGACTCGGTCAGCGCTGGCATCGTGCAATCGAAATCGTCGGCAAAGCGGGCAATCGCCAGCTCTACGTCGAGTTCCAGCGCGGCGTCGACCAGCGCCGCGGCGTCGTCGCGCATCTCGGCGAGGTCGTCGGCGAGTTCCCGCTTCCGGCGGGTCGCGCGCTGGTCGCGTGCGGCGGTCAGTTCTTCGCGGAGACGGGCAACGACATCCTCGCTGTGTTCGACGGGATAGGCGGGCTCGTCGGGGAACGCCCGGCGCGCCGTCGCCTCCATGTCCCGGAGCGCCAGCGCGTCGACGAGGTGGTCGCGGGCCTTCCCGACGGCGGCGGCGTACTCGTCGGCCAGTTCCCGCTGGAGCAGCGAGTCGACACCCGCGCCGCGTTCGACCAGCGACAGCAGGTCCGTCCCCTCGATGGTCACGTCCTGCTCCTCAATGGCCTCGCGGAGGTGATCGTTGGCGACGCTCTCGGCTGTCGACACCGCCGCGTCGAGGTCGTCGACAGCAGTGGCGAGCCGGTCGAGTTCCTCGTCGCCGCTGACGCTGCCGTCCGCATCAAGCTGGGCAAGCGCCGACAGGAGCGTCTCCAGATCACACGGTGCGTCGAGGTCGGCGACGCGGTGGACCTCGGCAGCGGCCCGTATCCGGTCGCGGTTGCGGGCGAAGAAGGTGAGCACGCGCTCCGGAACGACGGATTCGGGCTCTTCGAGTGCGTTCGGCTCCACCCGCACGTCGCCCTCGATATCGACGCCGGCGAAGGCCTCATCGAGGGCGACAACCGTCGAGTACGAGCGTGCCAGTTCGGCCAGCTGGCGGGCGTCGTCGACGACCTCGACGCTGACCTCCGGAATCGCGGCCTGTGCGTCGGCGTACCGTTCGGCGTCGCGGGTCGCCAAACAGCGGTCCCGGACCCGCACGTCGCCGGGTTCGGCCAGCGGTTCGACGGCCGAGAGAGCGTCGAGAACTGCCGTGTCGGGCTCGCGGGCCATCGCCGACCGGGCGAACGAGCGGACTTCCTCGATGCGGCTGCGGACGCCGCTGGGATAGATCGTCTCCAGTCGCTTCGCGGCGTAGTCGGTTACCGTCCGGTCGGTCAGCAGTGCCAGCGCGTCCTCGTGGATTTCCCGGGCGCGTTTTGTCGCGGTGAACCCACCGGGATCGTCGTGTTCGGCCCGGATCGCACCGCGAGCGATGCGGGCAGCCCGACCCTCGCTGATGCCCGGTGCGCGTGCGAGCGACGCCACGTCGCCGTCCCGGAGTGCCGCCTCCGGATCGTCTAGTTCCCGGAGCGCCGCGGCTGTCTTTGCCCCGACGCCCGGAACCGATTCGAGCTCCATCTGCCCGCTCATTCGACGCCAGCGAGAAAAAACCCGTTGCCAGCGGCTCCGGCGGCGGAGCAGTCGATACCGCTCCGGCCCAGTCAGCCGAACACCGAACGCGAAGGCGTTTTTGCGCTCCACCGAGAAAGAAATCCCATGTCTGCTGTTTCGGAGAAGCTAGCGGCCGCCCGCGAAGACCTCAAGTCGCGAGACGGCGTGCTGATCGCCTTCTCCGGTGGGGTCGATTCGAGTGTCGTCGCCGCACTGGCTTACGACGCCCTCGGCGACGACGCCATCGCCTGTACCGCCAAATCTGAGACGCTCCCCGCTGCCGAGCTTACCGACGCTACCCGCGTCGCCGAGGAGATCGGCATCCGTCACGAAATCGTGGAGTTCTCCGAGCTCGACAGCGAGGAATTCATGCAGAACGACGACATGCGGTGTTACCACTGCCGGTCGATGCGGCTGGGGGCGATGTACGACCGCGCCCGCGAACTCGGCATCGACATCGTGTGTGACGGGACGAACGCCTCCGACACGGGCGAGGGCCACCGCCCTGGCCTGCGCGCCGTCGAGGAGCTGGACGCCTACTCCCCGCTGCTGGAACACGACATCGAGAAATCCGAGGTCCGGGAAATCGCCCGCGAGTACGACCTCTCGGTCGCCGACAAGCCCTCGATGGCGTGTCTCTCCTCGCGGATTCCGACCGGTCTCGAAGTCACGGAGGAGCGCCTCTCCCGCGTCGAGAAGGCCGAGCGCCTCCTGCGAACGTGGGGCTTCGAGCAGTTCCGCGTGCGCGACCACGACGGCCTCGCCCGCATCGAGGTCGGCGAGGCAGAACTCGAAACCGCGCTCGACCCCGACTTCGTCCGCACCGCCCGCGACCACATCGAGGACTGCGGCTTCGACCACGTGACGCTGGACCTTCACGGCTACGAGACCGGTAGTGTGAGTCCCAAGACGGAGGAATCAGCCGAAGAGGGGACTGAGGACGTGGTCAGCAACGTCTTCGACGCCGACTACCCGTCCGTCGACTGAGAGACGCCCTCTCAGTCTAGCAGCGTCCGCCACGCAGTCAGTTCCTCGCGGACCAGTTCGGGGCCGTCGCCGTCAAGCCGGATTTCGTTGACGGCGCAGTTCGCCTGGGAGTGCTCGGCCAGCGCCGCGTCCGGATCTCTGTCCGTGAGCTTTGCCAGCAGAACCTTGATCACGCCACCGTGGGTGACCACCAGCGTCGTCTCGCCGGCGTCAGTAGTCGAGACCGCTTGCTGCCACGCCGACTCGACCCGCCCGCGGAAGGTCGGAACCCCCTCGCCGCCCTCCGGGGCCGCATCGAGCGAGATGACGCTCGCATCCCGGTCGTGGTCGGGGAACTCGTCGAGCAGTTCCTCGGCGTACAGGCCCTGCACGACACCGAAGCCGCGTTCGCGCCAGTCGGTGTCGAAGTCGGGGTCAGGCAAGCCGCCGTAGCCGTCATCGGCCGCAGTGGCTGTCTCGCGAGTCCGCCGGAGATCAGAGGCGAAGACGCGGTCCACGTCGTAGCAGTCGTCGAGCCACGCGCCGAGCGCCGTGGCCTGCTTCTGTCCCCGGTCGGTCAGTCGGCTCGGGGCCCACCCCTGGATGCGCCCGTCGCGGTTCCAGGTCGTCTCGCCGTGCCGGGCGACGAGCAGCGTCCCCATGTTACGTCTCCCGGTTACGCCAGCGCGCGACGGCGATGGTCCCCTCGTAGAGGAGTACGAGGCCGGCGGCGACAGCGATTGCGGCGTTTCGCGGGAGGCTGAACTGGTTCACGAGGCGGAACAGCGTCGGGTCCGGGCTGCCGAGGTAGCCGACGACGATGGCGACGGCCCACACCGGCAGGCGGGCGGCCCGGAACCCGCGCCAGAGCTTGACCGAGCCGTAGTAGTTCTTGTTCACGTAGGCCAGCGCCTCGAACAGGACGATCATCCCGCCGCCGACGAGCATCGGCGTGGCGTTGCCGAGGCCGACGGCCGCCAGCGTTTCGGTGACGGTGGCCGGCAATTGCTCGTAGTAGCCCGTGGGCACCGGCGCGGGGCTAAGGACGTAGCCGGCGATACCGAAGACCAGCCACGCGGCGGGGCGGCGAGCGGCGAGGTCGTCCGCCGTCGGGACCGGCGACGTGCTGCCGGTCCAGCGGAGGAGCAGCAAGGTCCCCTCGAACAGCCCGATCATCGTCACGGCGACCATGAGCGGGGCCATCCCGGTCGGGTCCGGGCTGAACAGGAACGCCACAGCGGCGAAGCCACCCCAGAAGTACAGCCGCCGGTCCTGCAGCCACTGGCGCGTCGTCACGCCCATCATCACCGCGAGCATCACGAACAGCGGAATCTGGAAGATGAGCGCGAACAGCCCGAGCATCAGGATGATGAGGTTGAACGTCTCGCTCAGGCCGAAGGCCAGGTCGGCTGCGCGGTCAGAGTAGGTAATGAAGTAATCGAACATCGCCCGCAACACGGCGAAGTACGCGAAGCCGACGCCGACAGCTGCGAGAACGAGGCTTGTCGGAACCGCGGCCAGATAGTAGCGTCGCTCGCGGGGGTACAGCCCCGGTCGCATGAACAGGTACGTCTGGTAGACGAACACCGGCAAGGCGACGATAAAGCCGACTAGCGAGGACACTTTCAGCCGCGCCAGAATCAGCGCGAGCGGGTTGTACACGTTCGGACAGTCCGCCCCTTCGACGACACTGCCATCGGCATTCGTCGCGACCTGACCGCATTGGCTTGCCGGGCCATCGAGGAAGGAGTACCACAGGAAGTTGATGAGTTCGTCGGAGTACGGCAGGGCGATAACGGCGACGACGGCCATCACGCCGACAACGACGAACAGCCGCATCGCCATCTCCTCGACGTGGTCGGCCAGCGGCATCTCCTCGTCGTCAGGGGCACCCTCGTCGACGATGTCGGCGTCCGGGTCGTAGGTGGGCGCGTTCCCGCCGCCTGTCGTCGGCGCGGCACCACCGGCACCAGCCGGTGACGGCGTCGACTTGCCCCAGTCGGTCGGGACATCTGCCGGGACAGCGGCGGCAATGTCCGACGCATCCCGGTCGAACAGTCCCGCACTGGATTCGGATTCGATTGGAGCAGCGTGCGAGCCAACAGCGTCCTCGTCACCGCCGGCCGGCGCTGGACCGGGACCCGTCACGTCGTCCGTTTCCCGGTTGGCATCGGCCTCGGCCACGGGGTCGGTGGGGATCGACGAATCGTCGGATTCGTCATCGGACGGTAGTGGCGGCTCATCGGGCCTGCGCCGCTCGTCGTCTGCGTCACCGTCCTCCATCTGTCCCGGGCTTAGACGGTGGGTATTGTAAACTTTCTTTTCGAGCAGTGGCCGTCACCGGGATGAATAAATTGATAACGCCCACTGGGCTAGGCACAGAGAAGATGGCGAGTGCTATCGACGAGGACACCGTCCAGACGGTCCAGAGCGGGCGCGCGACGCTCGGCGCGATGCTTCGCTCGGCGCAGGTGCACCTCCAGAAGGTGTTCATCGTCTTCGTCATCGGGATGATCGGCACGATAATGGGACTGCAGTACGGCGTCTGGGACACGCTGCGTGCCGATCTCCTGTACTCGCAGATGGACCTCACCACACAGGAGGCCACGAGCATCGTCGCGGTCACGCCGTTCGACGTCATCCTCCTGCAGGTGAAAATCGGAGCCGTCATCGGGATTCTCATGTCGTTGCCGCTGCTGATCTACTTCGGCCGCGACGGGCTTCGCCAGCGCGGCTGGTGGCCGGCCGAGCACATCCCGACATGGAAGGGTGCGCTGTTTGTCACAATAAGCCTAGGCCTGTTTTTCGGCGGTGTCGCCTACGCCTACGAGCTGTTCTTCCCGCTGATGTTCAACTTCCTCGCCGGGGACGCGTTCAAGGCCGGCTTCACGCCGCAGTACTCCATCGTCAAGTGGTTCCAGTTCGTCTTCCTGCTGGCCGTCTCCTTCGGGCTCGCCGCCCAGTTGCCGCTCGTGATGACGGTGCTTTCCTACACCGAAATCGTCCCCTACGAGACGTTCCGGGACAAGTGGCGCTACGCGGTGATGGGGATTTTCGCCTTCGGGGCGCTGTTCTCGCCGCCGGACCCCTTCACCCAGATTATGTGGGCCGCGCCGCTGTGTGGCCTCTACGGTATCAGTCTCGCGCTGGCGAAACTCGCGATGCTAGTCCGTCGCTCCGGTGATCTGGTGAGTACGTGGAACGTCGCCCGCGGGCACTGGAACACGATTCTCGGCGGTGCAGTGCTGGGCGGCGGTGTGGTGTACTACGTCTTGGCGACGCCAGCATTCCAGTACATCCAGCAGTTCGCCGAAGTATTCCCGTCCGACCGTCTCACCGGCGACATTCAGCCGCCAGCGCTGTTCGGGCTGCCGGTCGAGAGTACAGCAGTACTTCTCGCCGCCGTATTCGGTGTCATCGGTGCTGTTGCTGTTCTGTACTACCACGTTCTGACCGCACTGTCCGAGAAAGCCGGTCCCGGTCAGGTCGGCGACCCGACGGCCATCGACATCGAGGAACTCAACGCCTCGGCCGTCGAGGTCGCGCCCCCCGAAGTGTTCGAGGAGATGACCGAGGACGAGGCGCTTGCTCACGCCGACAGCGCTCTTGCGGACGACAACAAGGAGAAAGCTCAGGCCGTCCTCGACCGCTGGGACATGGCCCACCAGGACGACCCAGAGCCGGAGGGCGAGGGCGATGGTGCCGACGGGACCGCCGAAGCGGACGAGGAAGACGCAGGCGTGTTCACCTCGACGACCGCTGGCATGGTCGACGCCTTCACCGAGGACGAGACCACTGAAGACGAGATCGGCGGCTACTACTACGACATCCAGTTCATCCTCAGTGCGCTGGCTTCCCGGGCGTTCGTGATTCTGGGCATCTTCGGGGCGGTGCTCGCCGCCGCGTTCCTGTTCCTCTATCAGGGCGGCATCGGGTCGATACAGCGGACGTTCGTCAGCCGGCTCCCGCCGGAGATGGCCGCTGACGTGAGCATCGTCACGCTCCACCCCGTCGAGCACCTCGTGTTTATCGTCAAGTTCTCGACGATACTCGGCGCTGTCTCGGTCATCCCCGTGGTGCTGTACTTTGCGTGGCCGGCGATGCGCGAGCGCGGCCTCGTCATCGGGAACCGCAATATCCTCGGCATCTGGGGCGGGACGCTGTTCGCCGCACTCATCGGCGGAAGCCTGCTCGGGTTCCTCTACGTGGCCCCGACGACAATCTCCTGGATCGCCTACGACCAGCTGAACTCGAACATGGTCATCGCCTACCGGGTGAGCAACTTCGGTTGGCTCGTGTTCTTCCTCACCATCGGCATCGGCCTGCTGGCGGAGATTCCGGTGACGATGTTCCTCTTCCACAAGGGCGGCATCATCCCGTTCCGCCTGATGTACGAGCGCTGGCGGGAGGTCGTCATCGCTATCGTCGCCCTCTCGGCAATTCTCTCGCCCAGCGGCATCTTCACGATGTTTATCGTCGGCATTCCGACAGCGCTGGCGTACATGCTTGGGCTCGGCATCCTCTGGGTGTACACGCTTGGCGGCCGGCGGACGACGAACCGCCGAAGCGAACCGGCTGACTGATAGCTGTGTGCAGCGCCGAGTCGTGAACCTCGACGATTATCGCGCCGCGGTCGCAGTCGTGGAACGCGCAGTGCTACTCGTAACGACCTGAAATCCCGATAGCAGCCCCGCGAGACGCTCCTCTACTGGCCGAAATCTGGGCTTTTCCGCCATCCGGCCTGTCGTGAGTGCAGTAGCCCTCGTGGTGTCTGGAGATCGCCTGCGAGTCGATACGTCCGGTCAATAAACCACAGTGGCTAAGCTTATGCCCGGTATATTCCTCAGATATGCCCAAGATAAGCGTCGAAGTCCCGGCCGAACTGCTGGACGACATCGACAAGCACGTCGGCGAAGACGGGAAGTTCGTCAACCGAAGCGAGGCTATCCGCGCCTCGGTACGAAAGACCCTTGACATGCTCGACGACATCGATAAACGCCAGGGACGACTCGACGATGACCAGTGAGCGGTCGGAGGCGGTGCGCGTCGGTCTCGTCGCGCTGTTCGTGACAGCGCTGGTCACCTCACAGGTGACGGCCTCGAAGCTACTCGCGTTCTCGCTGCCGTTCTCGCTCCCGCTTGCCGGGTCGACGCTCGTCCTGCCCGGAGCCGCGCTGGCGTACGCGCTGACGTTCTTCGCCTCCGACTGCTACGCCGAACTGTACGGCCGCCGGGCCGCGACGGTCGTCGTCAACGTCGGCTTCGCGATGAACTTCGTCCTGCTGGCGCTGGTCTGGAGCACCATCTTCGCGCCCGGCCTCCCGCAGGCGGCACAGCCGGTCGACCTCGCAGCGTTCCGGAACGTCCTCGGGGCTAGCACGGCCATCGTCGTCGCCAGCCTGTCTGCTTACCTCATAAGCCAAAACTGGGACGTGTTCGTCTTCCACTGGCTCAGAGACCAAACAGACGGCGAGAAGCTCTGGCTCCGTAACATCGGCTCGACAGCCACCAGCCAGCTTATCGATACGGTCATCTTCATCGGTGTCGGCTTCATCCTGTTTCAGGGCGTCCCGCCGAGCGAGGCGCTGGCACTCATCGTCGGCCAGTACCTGCTAAAAGTCGCTATCGCCGTTCTCGACACGCCGTTCGTCTACGCTGTCGTCGGCTTTGCCCGGCGAAACAACGTCGTTACGACCCCGGCGAGCGCTGATTGAAAAACGACTGGAAGCGGCTTACTCGACCGGTTCAGCGAACGCGTACCGCGGTTTCACGTCGTCGATCCGGACCTCGACCGTTTCGCCGTCCTCGACGCCGCTGACGAACACAGTGAAGTTCTCGACTTTAGCGATACCGTCGCCCTCCTCGCCGATGTCGTCGATAGTGACTTCGACGATGTCACCCTCGCGGACCGGCCCAGTCAGGCGGTGTTTCGCCACCAGATACAGCTCCGAGGAGGAGTCCCGCGAGGCGTCGGGACGGACCTCGCGGACGTACTCGAACTCCGGTTCGATGTCGGCGATGAGGTCATCGAGGTCCTGTCCGTCGAACACCTTCGCACAGAAGTCCCCGCCGGCGTCGAGCAGGTCCGTCGCGACCTCGAAGGCCTGCCGGACCAGATGGACCGACCGGGCATGGTCGAGGTCGTACTGCCCGGTCATGTTCGGAGCCATGTCTGAGATGACAACGTCGACCGGGCCACCGCTACCGTCGCTTTCCCCGACGATCTCGCGGATCTCGTCTTTCGTGCTGTCCTCGGTCATGTCGCCGCGGACGTACTCGACGGTCGGTTCGGGGTCCTCCAAGTCGTCGATTGTCTGGCGGTCGACGCCGACAAGCGTCCCGCGTTCGCCGATGCGCTCGGCCGCAACCTGCATCCAGCCGCCGGGTGCAGCACCGAGGTCAACGACGGTCCGCCCCTCGCCGAGGAGGCCGGCCGTGTCGTCTAACTGCTGCAGTTTGTACGCCGACCGCGCGCGGTACCCTTCCTGCTTCGCTCTGTTGTAGTAGTCGTCTTTGCCCGACATGGTTACCACACACCGCGTACGTCTCGACCGCCGAAATATGGCGAATTCGTAGTCATACTACCACGGAAGCGGTCAGCGCTGAAATGGATGCCGACTCGCCCTGTCCGGACGACTCGCTGTCGAGCGCGTCATCGAGTCATACCTGGGACGCGTCGGGTCGTAGCTACGTGCTTTACCACCGACCCGAACACGTTCACTGTCGTTCTTACCGCGTAAGAACGCGTCTCAGCGGCTGAGATCTGCCGGCCCCATATATACAGGTCACGCACTGAGTCCAATCTGTAGGAAGTGACCTCCCCATGTCAACCATTCCGACGGCGACGCGGAGGCGGGTGTTAGAAGCCCTGGGCGTCGGCACGGCCGCACTCGCGGGCTGTGCCAGCGCACCAGGCGCAAAAGAGCAAGCGACCGAAGCGGAGACGACTCCACAGGAGCCAGCTATGAACGCCGCACAACAGACCGACGTCGACCGTATTGCCGCGGACCCGACCGCGATTCCAGACCCCATCGACCGGTCGGAGCCAAAGACCGTGTCGGTCGAGATGACCACCAAAGAGCAGGTCGCAGAGATCGAGCCGGGCGTCACCTACACGTACATGACGTTCGGCGACCAGATCCCCGGCCCGATGATCCGGGTTCGCCGGGGCGACACCGTCGAACTCACCATCACGAACGAGGAGGGGAACTCGATGCCCCACAACATCGACCTCCACGCCGTCCGCGGCCCCGGTGGCGGTGCTGAGGCGTCGATGGTCACGCCGGGCCAGACCAAGACGTTCCGGTTCAAGGCTACCTACCCCGGCGCGTTCATCTACCACTGTGCCGTCCCGAACCTCGATATGCACATCTCCTCGGGGATGTTCGGGATGATACTCGTCGAGCCGAAAGAGGGGCTCCCCGAAGTGGACCACGAGTTCTACTTCGGCCAGCACGAACTGTACACTACCGGCGACACCGGCGAGAAGGGGCACCACGACTTCGACATGGAGGCGATGGCGGCCGAAGAGCCGACGTACGTCCTGATGAACGGCGAAAAGTACGCCATCACGCCGGACCGACACGGTTCGCCGAGCATGTCGGTCGGCGACACCGCTCGCGTGTACTTCGTGACCGGCGGTCCGAACCTCGACTCCAGTTTCCACCCAATCGGGTCCGTCTGGGACGAGGTCTGGCAGCAGGGCTCTATCGCCGGACCGCCGAACAAGTACGTCCAGACCACGCCGGTCAAGCCGGGGTCCTGTGCCATCGCCACGCTCCACGCCGAGGTGCCTGGACCCATCAAACTGGTCGACCACGCGCTCTCCCGGGTCGCCCGCAAGGGCACGATGGCCATCATCAACCGCGAAGGGGCGGCAAACCCCGACGTGTTCGAACCGGAAGCCTGACCCGTTCAACGACGGAGCGGACCACACTGTCTGTTCCCGGTTGGGCTTGATTACTCACAATACGGGCCGCTGCCGACTGTCGTTCTCGTCCGCGGTCGCTCGCGCGCACGCGGTTTCAATGAGGGACTTTTTAATGGATGGGGGCATAGTCCGGTTCAAGATGTTCAACGCCATCGTGAGCGCAGACACGCTCCAGGCGACTCTCGACTCTGTGAGCGTGCTGGTGGACGAGTGCAAGATCCACCTCGAAGAAGACGGGCTGGAAATCCGGGCAGTCGACCCGGCAAACGTTGGAATGGTCGACCTGCGACTCGACGCGGCGGCCTTCGAGTCCTACGAGACTGATGGTGGGCTCATCGGCGTCAACCTCTCCCGCCTCGAAGACATCGCCGGTATGGCCGACGCCGGCCAGCTCGTCCACCTCGATCTGGACGAAGAGACACGGAAGCTCCACATCTCTATCGACGGTCTCGAATACACCCTCGCGCTGATCGACCCCGACTCCATCCGTCAGGAGCCTGACCTCCCAGATCTGGACCTCTCGGCAAACATCGTCATCGAAGGGAAAGACATCGACCGGTCGGTCACCGCCGCGGACATGGTCAGCGACCACATCGCGCTGGGCGTCGACGCGACCGATGAACTGTTCTACGTCGACGCCGAGGGCGACACCGACGATGTCCACCTCGAACTCACCCGCGACGACCTCATCGACCTCACGCCCGGGGACGCCCACTCCCTGTTCTCGCTGGATTACCTGAAGAACATGAACAAGGCCATCCCGAAAGACGCCGAGGTCGAGATGGAACTCGGTGAGGAGTTCCCCGTCAAGATGCACTTCAGCTTCGCTGAAGGCCAGGGCCGGGTCACGTATATGCTCGCGCCGCGCATCCAGAGCGAATAACGACGAATGGGGTCCGCGCCGCCGATTCCGGCCACCGACTGGCTGCCGAACGATTCCGAGACCGAGTCGCTCTCGCTCCCTGACGGTCGGCGGCTGGCCTACGCCACCTACGGCGACGCCGACGGCTATCCGGTCCTTTTCTGTCACGGTACCCCCGGATCACACGTCGCCGCACGGCTGCTCGCCGCGCCGGCTCGCGAACGCGGCATCAACCTCATCGCTCCGGACCGGCCGGGCATCGGGAACTCCGAAGACGCAGCTGTTACGTTCGAGGACTGGCCGGACGACGCCGCGAACCTCCTGTCCCATCTCGATGTCGACACGGCCGGAGCCATCGGTTTTTCCGGCGGCGGCCCGTTCGCGCTGACCTGTCACCGACTGCCCGAGATACAGCGCGTTGCACTCCTGGGAAGCAGCGGCCCGCCGTCAGTCGGCGCGACGGGGCGCGTCCAGCAGTTCGTGGGGGCACTGTCCCGGCACGCTCCGTGGGCGCTCGGGCGACTCTTCCGGCTGCAGCGATGGTTCGCCCTCCGCCGGGACCCGTCCTACGCTGTCGGGTTCGTTGCCGAGGAGACACCGGAAACAGACGCCCTGGCAGCCGACGAGGTGGCTCGGGTCGTCCGTGCGGATATGCTCACGTCGATGGCACGCGGTCCAAGCGGGATCATCCGCGAGCAGCGACTCCTCTCACAGCCATGGCCGTTTGCCCTCGAAGACATTTCAGTGCCGGTTACTGTGTTTCAGGGGCAAAACGACGCCAACGTTGCCCCGGCGACGGGGACCGCCCTCGCACAGCAGCTTCCGGACGCCTCGCTCGAACGCGTCGACAGCGACCATCTCGGTACGTTGACAGCTGCTGGCGACGACGCGCTGGCCGCCGCACAGCGTCGCACGCGCGTCTGACGTACCGTTTTGTGGGCCGGGTGCCAACGGGCCGGTATGGAGAACCTCGGGGACGCGTACAGCAACCGGCGCTGGGAGGGGCGCGACCCTCGCCGCGTCGTTGCCGGTGCGACCCTGGGGGGTGTCGGCGCGCTGGCAGTGGTTGTGGCGATACTGCTGGTGACGACCCCGCTGTCGGCAGTCGTCGGCGCAACTGAACCCCACGCCGCCGAGAAACTCGGCGGGACACTGGGTGGCCTTGGCATCCCCGCGATGTTTCTGAGTGTCGTCGCTGTGCTTCCCTCAAGCCGTCGTGAACAGAGTGGTGTCGCCGTCGGCGCGGTCCTCTGTCTGGTCGGAATCGGACTGTTTCAGGCCGCCTATCCCTACAACTGGACGGTCGGCGAGCAGACACTGGCCTTTGAGACGACGATGGCGTACTTTATCGGGACGTGCGTGGCGTTCTGGTTCGTCTTCACGGCGATGGCAAGCTTCCGGCGTCGCAACGACCCGCACGGAACCGTGAAGCTGGAAATTTCGCACAAAGGCGAAACTAAGACTGTGGAGGTGTCCCCCAAGGAATACAGGCGCTACACGCAGGCGGTTCGCGGCGACGGCGGCACAACCGACGAGGTCATACAGGAACTTGAGTCGCGAATCGAAGACTGAGCGCTACTCGGCAGCCGTCGTTGTGTTGCCGCGCTGGTCCGACTCCGGCGTCGAGTCCCGGTCAGTTTCCTCGATTTCTGTTGTCTCGGCCTCGGTCTCTTCGTCGTCGGTATCGTCGCCGTCCGCCTCCGTCCCGTCAGCCTCGTCTTCCGCACCGTCGGTGCCGACTTCCTCTACAGCAACGTCCTTCCCGGCAACCCCGCTTTCCGAGATGACCGGCAGGAGGTTGTAGCCGCCGTTGCCCTTCTTGACGACGTTGATGTCGAAGACGAAGTCGACCGATTCGCCAGCGACAACTTCGAACGGCTTGGTCAACTGGAGCTTCTCGCTCGGAATCTTTACATCGACCGACTCGCCGTCGACGACCCCATCAACGGATTCGGCGTACAGTTCGATCTTGCTGTAGCGGCCCGCTTCGAGTTCACCACCGAGGACGCCGATGGCTTTGTCCCCGACGACTTCGGTAAGGTCGACGGTTGCGCCGTCGAGGTCACGAACCTCGAAGCCGCTGTCGCCTCCGTCGGCTTCCTCGTCCTCGCCTTCGGCTTCGGTTTCATCCTCTGCGTCGTCATCATCCGCTGTCTCAGTCGCTTCGGCCGTCTCTGCCTCGGTCGCTTCGGCCGTCTCTGTCCCGGTTGCTTCTGCTGTGGCCGTTTCTGTGGATTCGGTCTCGGTCGCGTCGTCGCCTTCGTCCGTCTCCTCGTCGCCCTTCGCGTGGAAGATGCGGGCTCTGGAGAAGGATACGTCGAGCGAATCGAAGTCACCGATAGCCGCTGGCTGGTCGCTGATTAGCAACCGGAACGTCCCGACGGTTCCACCGTCGTTCGTCATCGTGTCCTCGTCGGTTGAGCCGCCGTCGCTGGTGCCGTCACCGCTGGTCCCGTCGGCGCTGCCTGAGTCGCTCGACCCGGAACAGCCTGCGAGGAGACCGACGCTGACGCCAGCGCCTGTCGTCATAAATCGTCGTCGCCTCATTGGCTCTCACCTGTGTGGTTGGTCGCCGTCGATACTGTCCGTGCTGTTACGTACGTATTCATTCCATAATCTGGGATGGTACTGGTGCGTATATGCCCCGCGATAGATCAAATCAGTGTACGCCTCTCTGAACGGAATGAACGGTCTGGCTGTATCTGAACGGTTTTACCCCCGACGCTCCACGACCTGATAATGGCAAACTCGAACGCGAAGGGCAACCGCCGCGAGCGCGAACTGGTCAACGCACTCGACGAGGCGGGCTTTGCGGTAATGCGCGCGCCAGCCAGCGGCAGCGCGACCGAGCGGGAACTGCCGGACGTGCTCTCGGGTGACGGCGAGACGTTCTACGCTATCGAGGCGAAATCCAGCGCCGGCGACCCCATCTATCTCACTGGTGAGGAGGTCGAGGCGCTGCTGTTTTTCGCCCGGAACTTCGGCGCGAAGCCGCGTATCGGCGTCCGGTTCGACCGCGAGGACTGGTACTTCTTCCACCCGGCGGACCTCCACACGACCGACGGCGGCAACTATCGGGTCAAGAAGGAGAAAGCCCTCTCCGACGGGACTGACTTCGATGAGTTCGTGGGCAACTCCGAGAAGGTCACGCTTGACGAGGTGGGCGACGACGGCCCCGACCAGAGCGTGCTGGACGTGCTGTCGGCCTTCGAGCGCGGCGATCTCGACAAAGAGGAAGCCGCAGCGATGCTGGAATAGCTGTTCACAGGCGTTTGATTACTGGGTCCCGCCGCCGACGAGTTCGGCGTCCTCGGCTCGGCGGAGTCGTGACAGCGGAAAGGCGTATTCTCGTGGCTCAGTCGCGCTGACGGCGTCGGAGAGATACGTCGCTAGCACAACGAGGTCGTCAGGCGGGTAGCCGTCGTTGGTGTCGTAGTCGGCGACTGTCCCGTCGGTCGCCTCGATGGTCCAGTCGTCGGCTAGCGTGTCGGTGACGGCCGTAACGACGAGGCTGTCGTCCGTCTCGCGGTCCCGCACGATATCGCCGGTTTCCAGTCGGCAGTTGCCACAGAGGTGTGGCGTTCCCGCGTCCGCGGCGACGAAGGTAACGGTGCCACAGGCGTCACAGACCGCCCGTTGCTTGCCGGGCGGTGCGACCCGCCGTGCGGTGATTTCGATGGCAACGCGCCGGAGGTGTTTGCAGTGCTCGCCGCGGATGCGGTTGTCCGGGCAGGAACAGGCGTGCTGTGCGATGTCGACGAGGTATGTGCTGTCGCTTTCCGTCGTCACGGCATACGTGCTGTCCGCTCGTGGGCGAACGGCCATGCGCTCGGTCCAGGCGCGGGCGGCCCGGTCCGGGAGGGAGCGGAGGTCCGGTGCAAGTGCGGTACTCTGCCGGTCGGCTGCTGGCTCGATGAGCGTCATAGGTGCGGACACGGCTGTATTTTCCAATGTGTCCAGTTGAAACGTAGGTGCTACACAGGCCTAAATGGCTCGGCCAGCGGGCTCCGGCGCTTCGATACCCTTTTTGCCGGCCCTGTGAAATCGCAGAGCATGGATACCGAGCGGGAGACGGTCCTGCAAATCGTCATCTCGGCGGTCGCCGTCGTGCTGTTCGTCGGCACAACTGTTACCGCCTCACAGATGTATCTGAGTGGGTCAACCGTAGAGCCAACGGGCGGCTATGCACTCATCGGCGCAATTGGGCTGTTCGTCGTGTTTATGACCGCTGCTGGCCTCTGGCTCGAACGCCAGCAGTTCTAGGCGTCAGCTTCTTCCTCGCCCTCGTCCTCGCGCCAGTCAACCAGTTCCTCCTCGTCGGTGTCGTCTAACTTCTGTTCGTAGTAGCCCATCGGGTGAGAAATCGCCTCACAGAGGTCGTCCATGTTGACACAGTCGCCGTAGGACTGCATGGTCGAACACGCCGGCGTCGAGTATTCCGTCGGGCTGGTATCCCCGCGGATGTGGTCGACCTGATAGCGGGTCGCTTCCTCGCCGAAACCGGGGTTGACCTGGAACAGGTCGACAATTTCGTCCGTCGTCATTCCGATGCCGACGAGGAAGGTCGCAATAGCAAACCGGGAGTGGTGTTCGAGGTGTTCGCCCTTCTGCACCTGATCGAGGAGGGACTTCATGCAGGGCGGGAACAGTTCCGGAACGACAGTGTCGATCTCGCGGGTGAGTTCCAGTTCCGAGAGCACTTCCTCTAGGCGGTCAACCTCCGCCGTCAGTTCGTCAGCGATCGCGTCCGGGACAGTGAACGGCAGGCCGTCAGTGACCCGATGGCGAATCGCTTGTTTTAACAGAACGTTCAGTTCCTCGGCGGTGACCCTGACCTCGCCGTCAGTCAGTGGCCGATTGACCAGCCGCCAGGAATCGCCCCGCTGGTCGGCCGCCAGGTCGAGATACGCGCCAACCTCGACGCGGTACCCGTCGCCAGCGTCGCTGACAGCGCTTGCAAGGTCGAACTCCCCGAGCAGTTCTGTTCGGTCCAGTGTCTCGCGCTGGGTCGATTTCAGCTCTGTCGTCGTCGCAAACTCCTCTGTAAACCGGTCGTAGGCCGCCTCAGCCTCAGCCTGTGCGTACTTCCGGGTGCAGATGTGGACGTCGACGAGCGACACCAGCACACGGGCGACCGGGTACGACAGCAGTTCGACGCGGGTCCGTCGATGTGGCTCCCCAACAGTCCCGTCTGTGATTGCCGATTCGACCCGCTCCAGCGCGCGCGCCGTGACCGTCTCGTCCGTGGCGACAATCTCGCCCAAATCCACCGCCGCGGCTTCGACGGCCTCCCGCGACCGCGCTAGAAAGGGGTAGCGTGCGTGGAGCGGTTCCATTGCCACCACCTTTCGGATGGGAGCGAATAAAATTGCCGTCACCGAGACGGTCGGTGTCGAATTCCCGACAGCGAGAGCGACCAGACCGGGGGCTATACATATAGCCCAACGCTGGACGCAGGTGAATACAGCTAGTAGATAGACGGATGCCCGCCACTCTCCAGTGTGCAAGTGTGGTAAGGACACGCGGGTCGGCGACGGCACTCGGTTCAGTCTGGGAACTGGACCGGTGCAGTCATTGCCGACGAGGTAACTGCCAAACGAGACGCGGAGCACACTGATGACGCACGAGCACGACACTAATTCACAAGAGGGCATCCGAGCGACATTCGAAGAGTACGACGTTGGCGTGGATACAGTCGCCCATATCGGCGACCCCGAGAACCCGTCTGCGTGGATTCAGTCGACGGTCTTTGTCGACGTAACCCAGTAGGACCAGTCGACGCATCGGCGGCACCAGCGAAGCGGGCGGTTTTGCGGCTGTATGGAGCGAGTATCCCCGCCCAGCCAATCGGTCGCGGTGGGCAACCCGTTTGCCGGGAAGTGGAGGCCGGTGTTTTGTGCCGACCTCAGAGGGATCGCTGTACCGTTTCCGTGGCACTCCGGACCACTGTCTCGGGCGGGACATCTTCAGTTACAGTGGTCCCAGCCCCGATGACGGCGTTTTCGCCGACCGTGACACCCGGGAGGACCACCGCACCAGCGCCGACGAAAGCCCCGTTCTCGAGGACGATTTCGTCGAACGTGTCGTTCTGGAACTCCATGCCGGCGTCGGTGAGGTCGTGGGTTACGCCGACGATAGAGGCGTTGGGTCCGATCTGAACGGACTCGCCGAGCGTTGCGTTCTCAACGTAGACGTTTGCGTTGATATCAGTCGGACCGTGGATGGTCGCCTTCTTGATCGAGGCCCCCTCGTAAATCTGGACGCCGTCGTCTATGTCGGCGTCGTGGATTGTGACGTATTCTCGAATCTCGACGGTGCCCAGTGTCGCATTCTCAATCTGAGCGGTTTCGTGGACAGCCATACCGAGACATCAGCGCCGACACTAATCATCGTGGTGACGAAAACCAGATATTTTAGCCACAACGCAAGAAAGCCACCCGATCGGTTATCGCGTGTCAATTCCATCGGTCGCCGCTCGCAGTTTGGCGACCTTTCGCTACGCCCGGGGTCACCCTACGTCTCACGGCTTCGCCGTTCGGCGTGTTAGTGGTTCTCGCTCCGCTCGAACCACTCTATGTCCGCCACGGGTCGCTTCGCTCCCCGTTCCGGTGCGAGATTCTTCGCACCGCTCAGAATCTCGCTACTGCTCGCGGGTCGTTCCTCCCCGCTCGTAGTTTTCGATATCCTCGCTCCGCTCGGATATCGCTACGTCCCGTGCTGCCAGGAATCCATATACTCGGCCTGGGCGTCCGTCAGCGAGTCGAAGTCGACGCCCTCGGCCTCCAGTTTGATCTCCGCGACCTCCTTGTCGAGTCGGTCCGGGACAGCGTGGACACCGGCCTCGTAGTCGTCGCCGTTCTCGACCAGTTCGCGGACACAGACGGCCTGCACGCCGAAGCTCTGGTCCATCACTTCGACGGGGTGACCCAGCGCGATAGGCGTCGCGAGATTGACCAGACGGCCCTCGGCCAGCACGTTCAGACGGCGGCCGTCGGCCATCTCGTAGGTCTGGACGCCGTCACGGGCCTCGTAGGTGTCGGCGGCGAGGTCCGACAGCGCGTCGAGGTCGACCTCTACGTCGAAGTGGCCGGCGTTGGCGAGCAGGACGCCGTCCTGCATCGCTTCGAAGTGCTCCTCGACAATGACGTCGCGGTTGCCGGTGGTCGTGATGAACACGTCACCCTCGGCGGCGGCCTCGGCCATCGGCTTCACGTCGTAGCCCTCCATGTGCGCTTCGAGCGCGCGGCGGGGCTCGACTTCGGTCACAATCACGTCGGCGTTCTGACCGCTGGCTTTCTTTGCGACACCTTTGCCGCAGTCACCGTACCCGGAGACGACGACGGTCTTGCCGGCCCACGAGAGATTCGTCGTCATCGCAATCGAGGCCAGCGAGGATTCGCCGGTGCCGTGGACGTTGTCGAACAGGCGCTTCATCGGCGTGTCGTTGACAGCGAACACAGGATAGTCGAGTTCGCCGTCATCGTCCATCGCGCGCAGTCGGTGGACGCCGGTCGTCGTCTCCTCTGCCCCACCGATGATAGTGTCGATGAGTTCCGGATAGTCCTCGTGGATGGCCGCGACGAGGTCCATTCCGTCGTCGACGGTGATGGTCGGCTTGTGGCCGATGACAGCCTCGATAGCCTCGTAGTACTCCTCGTCGTCGACGCCGCGCTCGGCGTAGGAAGTGATGCCGTCGACGGCGTCGAGTGCGGCACTCACGTCGTCGTGCGTCGAGAGCGGGTTACAGCCGGTGATGGCGACTTCCGCGCCACCGACCGCGAGGATTTCCGCGAGAACAGCGGTCTTGGCTTCGACGTGCATCGCCATGCCGATGCGTTCGCCGGCAAAGGGCTGGTCGGCCTCGAACTGCTCGCGAAGCGCGCCACAGATGGGCATGTGCTGGATGGCCCAGTCCATCTTTCGGCGGCCGGAATCGCGAGCCTCGTCGAGGTCGTCAAGTCGCTCGGAGATAGGCGTCGTCATGTCACAACAGAGGAAGAGAGTTCCTAAAACGCTACCGAAGCCGTTCAGTTACCGCGTTCGTCCGGCGGGCCGGCGTCGTCCGGTGGGCCGCGGTCGCCGTCGTCCTCGTCTTGCTCTTCTGACTCGTCTTGCTCTTCTGACTCGTCTTGCTCTTCTGACTCGTCTTGCTCTTCTGACTCGTCTTGCTCTTCTGACTCGTCTTG
>Ga0207770_100366_pt1 | contig 26317 bp, 27 predicted proteins | sample A23E2SouthBayCA_FD_187729 | JGI IMG/M metagenome (GOLD analysis project Ga0207770, IMG submission 187729) | Aerobic enrichment media microbial communities from Eden Landing Ponds, California, USA - A23 E2 (SPAdes) | ecosystem: Environmental > Aquatic > Marine > Unclassified | place: Emeryville... | reverse complement strand
CCGGATTCGAACCGGCGGACCCCTACGGGACAGCGTCCTAAGCGCTGCGCCTTTGGCCTGGCTCGGCAACCCGCGCTCACCACCGAGTATCACCGACCCCAGTAAGAACCTGACGCTCTAATCGCCAGCCCCGACGTTCTGGGTGCTCTCCAGACACGCCGGGTCTGGCTCGATGTTCGCGTACTCCACCGCTCGCTCGCCGAGCGTCGCCACACGCTCGGCTGTCCCCTCGTCGACGAGCTCGTCGCCGTCGAACATGTTCCGGGCCTTCGGCAGCGCGGCCTGGTGAGGGATCACCCAGGCGTTGAGCGAGCGACAGACCGAGCGCAGGTGGTCGAGCGACGTGACCGGGAACCCGCCACCGGAGACACAGAGCAATCCGACGGTGGTGTTCTCGAACTCGTCGAACCCGCAGTGGTCGAGCGCGTTCTTCAGCGGCGTCGCGTACGAGCCGTGATACACCGGTGTCCCGAGCAACACCGAGTCGGCGGCACCGATCGTCTCCTGCAACCGGTGTGCCTCCGGAATATCGTCGTTGTCGGGGTCGAACACGGGGAGGTCGTACTCGCGGAGGTCGACGAGTTCCGTCGAGGCACCGCGGCGCTCGGCGGCGTCGAGGGCGTGTCGGAGTGCCCTGCGTGTGTAACTGCCGTCTCTGAGACTACCGCAGACTGCGACGACGTGCGGTGGAGTTGCCATGGTCGCGTTTGCGAGGGCCGCGGTATAGAAACGCCGATCAGATACTCCACGGCACCCTCTAGAAGCCTAGGGGCGGGGTTCATATCCCTCGAGGGGGATCGGTGGTACAGATGGCACAGCTAGCCAGTAAGCAACGCGGGCCGTACGGAACACAGGACGAAACTCTCTCACGATGTGGAGGCCCGTAAGTCGATGGTTCGACTGGCAAACTCGGACGGGTCGACGCTCGCGGTCGTCGGCGCGCTGGCGGTCCTCGTCGCACTCGCCGCCGGTGGCGCGGTCGGTGCGAGCGTCGGCCCGGTCGGGTCGGCGCTCGCGACTACTGGAGACCTCGGCGGCGGCATCGGCGCGGAGATCGCGACCACAGACGCCAGTCCGGTCGCGAGCTGTACCGTCTCCGATACGTCGGTCGAGGTCGGCGATACCGTGACCCTGGACGCCTCGGCTTCGGAGAACGTCGACGACTACCAGTACGACAAGTACGGCGACAGTAGCTTCGGCGATTACGTCCAGCAGGAGACGCGGACGGTCTCTTACGGCGAAGCCGGGACCTACGAACCCCGCGTCAGGGTCTGGGGCGGGCCGACCAGCGAGCAGAGCGACACCGCCACCTGTGGCACCGTCACGGTGACCGATCCGACCCCGACACCCACGCCAACCCCCGAGCCGTCACCGGTCGCGAGCTGTACCGTCTCGGCATCGTCGGTCGAAGTCGGCGAGGAGGTGACTATCGACGCCTCCGCCTCGGACCACGTCGACGACTACCAGTACGACAAGTACGGCGACAGCAGCTTCGGTGATTTCACTCAGCAAGAAACGCAGACAGTCACCTACGGCGAAGTCGGGACCTACGAACCGCGCGTCAAAGTCTGGGGTGGGCCGACCAGCGAGCAGAGCGACACCGCCACCTGTGGTACCGTCACTGTCACCGACGAGACCCCGACCCCCACTGCGACACCGACCCCGACCCCCACTGCGACACCGACCCCGACCCCCACTGCGACGGCGACACCGACGCCCTCCGACGGGCCGACGGCACAGTGTTCGATCGGGAACACCGAGACGACAGTCGGTGAATCGGTCGTCGTCGACGCCAGGGAGTCCGAGGACGCCGCGCAGTACGAGTTCGCGAAGTCGACAGACGCCTCGTTTCGCGACCCGACTTCGGAGGGGCTGACGACGGTCCAGTACCAGCAAACGGGAACGTACAGCCCGCGAGTCCGCGTCACAGACGGTGACGGTACGACGGATACGGTCACCTGCAGTCAGATCACCGTCACGGCAGCAGAGGAGACGCCCACGATGACGAGGATCCCGACCCCCACTGCGACGCCGGGCGAGACGGTCACGCCAACTCGCACCCGGACGGACGAACCTGTGTCGACACCCACCGCCACGGAGACCCCGGGAGCGACGACCGAGACCGCGACGGCGACAGCGGTCCCCACGAGTGGCGGGACGGAGACCCGCGAGACTGCGACGCCGGTCCCGACGACCGGCGTCCCGGAGACGAACGGGACGACGACCGGGTCCGACGGTGGAACGGGCCCGAGTGGGCCCGCGAACGGCACGGCGAGCCCGTCACCGAGCAGTCCGACGACCACTGACGATCCGGGCGAGCGAACGACGACCACGGGAGACGGGTTCGGCGCGGGAGTTGTCCTCGTCGCGGTGGCGCTCGCGGTCGCCGTCGTCAGTCGACGGCGCAGGACTGAGTGACCGGACTCAGGTCCGGAGTCGGGCGACGGTCGCCCCGTCGCGTTCGTCGACTGCGACGAGTTCGTCGTCGGCGAGGTCGCCGACGAGGCCCCGCAACCATTCGCGCCCGTACTGGCCGTCGGGGACGTAGTCGACCCGGACTCTGGGCCCGAGGTCGTCGAGTGCGAGTTCGTCGTATTCGCGCAGGACCGATATCACCCGCCCGCGCATCTGCCGGCGCGACCCCTCGAACTCGGGCTGGGTGGGGACGTCCGGTGCGGTGAAATCCCCCGACTCGTAGGCGTGACACCAGGTCCGCCAGGGACAGCCGGCCGCGTCGCACTTCGGCGACTTCTCGCAGGCCACGCCCCCGAGTTCCATGATGGCGTTGTTCCAGACTCTCGACTCGCCCGGGGGCATGAGGTCGCTCGCGACGCGCTCGAAGGTCGCGTCGTCGTCCGGGAGGTCGAACGCGCGATAGAGGACGCGCTTGACGTTGGTGTCGACGACGGCGTCCCCGTTGTCGAAGGCGAAACTCGCGACGGCGTTGGCGGTGTAGGGCCCGACACCCATGAGTTCCGAGAGTTCGTCGGGGTCACGGGGAAACTCACCACCGTAGTCGTCTGTAACCTGCCTGGCAGCCTCGTGGAGGTATTTCGCGCGGTTGTTGTAGCCGAGGCTGTGGTCGGTCCAGAACCCCACGATGTCGGCGCGGTCGGCGGCCGCCAGGTCCGCGGCGGTCGGCCAGCGCTCGGTGAAGGCCTCCCAGGCCTCGACGACGCGACCGAGTTGCGTCTGCTGGCTCATCACCTCCGAGACGAGTATCTCGTAGGGGTCTTCGGTCTCACGCCAGGGAAACGACCGGTGGTCGGCCTCGTACCACTCGACCAGTGCCGTCCTGACGGCGTCGACGTCCTCGGGAAGATATTCCCCGTCTGCCTCGCTCATCGAGTGACGGTTACGACGGGTGTCGCTTGTGCGTGACGGTCCGCGGGCCGACGGCTGACGGCGCGTGAGGCACCGGCGGACGCCGGGATTCGAGGTCAGACCAGCGCCACGAGGGGCAGACCACCGGTCACCGCTCCCGCGAGTCCCTGCAGGACCCCTGCGAGCGTGGCCACGGCGGTCTCCCAGACCGAGAAGCCGGTGAAGACGGCCAGGAACGTGTCGAGACCGAAGAAGACGAAGACCGCAGCGCCCGCTACGTGGGCCTTGCGGGCGTCGAACCGTTCGGCGAACGTGTGGAAGAAGTATGCGTTCGCGAGACTGACCGGGATGATGGCAAGCATCTCGCCGACCCAGATTCCGGGGTGGGCACCGTACTGGACCGCGAGGCTGATCGTGACGAACTGGGTCTTGTCGCCGAACTCGCCGGTCGCCATCATCGCGAAGATGGCGAGGAAGGTCCGTACACTCTCGGGCAGGCGGTCTCCGAACGGGATGTCGACGCTCTCGACGGTTGCGAGACCCCCGTCAGTCTCGGCGGCCGGTTCGAGCGAAGGACCTTCTGGCATCGACCGGAACAACAGGTACCCGAAGGCCAGAAACAGCGTCCCCGAAATGAGGTCGAGGTAGACGGCGGGAAGCGCCCCCTTCAGCGCCTCGCCGAGTACGATTTCCAGGGCCGTCCACCCGGCGAACGCGAGTCCCGCCGCGCCCACGACGAGCGCTGGCCGGTACCGCGTCGAGAGGCCGGCGATGATGAACTGTACCTTCTCCCCGGGCAGGACGAGCAACTGGGCGACAAGCGCCGCGAAGACGACTGTCGCGAACTCGCTCATGCGAGGACCTCCCCTGTGACGTCCTCGGCACTGCCAGCGGTATCCCAGGAGCTATCCGACCGGTTCCGCCAGTCGACTTCGACCCGTTCCAGCGCCAACCTAGAACGGTTTAGATTGATCTAATTCGTAAATCTGTCGGATCGAACAACCGCTCTGTCTACGGAACCAGGAACGGGGGGTCACCGAGGAGTGTGAGGAATACCGGGTTATACAACCGAAGAATATTTCGCTCGATAGGGAGAAGCGGTCCTATGAGCTTCACGGACGAGTTACGAGAGACGGCCGAGCCGGTCTGGGACGCGACGCTGGCACATCCGATGGTCGAGCGACTGGGTGAGGGGATACTCGACGAGGAGCCGTTCCGCTACTGGGTTCGCCAGGACTACGTGTATCTCGTCGAGTACAGTCGGGTGTTCGCGCTGGGGGCGGCCTCGGCACCAGACATAGAGCGGATGGGCACCTTCGCCGAGTTGCTCGACGAGACCATCAACACGGAGATGGACCTCCACCGTGAGTACGCCGCGGAGTTCGGGATCAGCGAGGCAGAGCTGGAGGCAACGGAGCCGTCGCCCACTACCAGGGCCTACACCGACTTCCTGGTGCGGGTGGCGAGCCAGGAGACGTTCGGTGACCTCGTGGCCGCACTGCTGCCCTGCATGTGGGGGTTCAACGTCACCGGGAGACGGTTGGCCGAGCGCGGCGTGCCCGACCACGAGCAGTACGCCGCCTGGATCGAGCTGTACTCGAGTGAGGAGTTCACCGAACTCGCCGAGTGGTGCAGGGACCTGATAGACGAAATAGCGCGCGAGTCGACCGAAGCGGACCGCGAGCGCTTTCGGGAACTGTTTCTCACCTCCTCGCGCTACGAGTACATGTTCTGGGACGCCGCCTGGCGAGAAGAAGAGTGGCCAGTATAGCGGACCGAACGAACGAGTCGGTCAGACCAGGTCGGCGAGGTCGGGGTGGTCGGGGTGGTCGCGGTGGCGGGCGACCTGCTCGGGCGGCTTCTCGCTCGTCGTCAGTTCGTCCCGGACCCGTTGCCACTCGCGGTGTCTGCACACCACCTGCACCGGGATCGAGTCGATCCCCTGGACGGCCGCGATGGCGAGGCGATGGAAGCCTTCTACCCAGAGGACGTCCCCGTCGCGACTGACGGCGACGAGCGGTTCCAGGTGGTGAGCGTAGGCGTTCTCGTACGGGTTGTCCTCGGCTGCAGGGTTGTCGTGGCCCGCACGGGCGTTCGGCCGGTACCCCGTCGCGGCGATTCGCTCGTAGAGGTCGTCCAGGTACGCACAGCGCTGCTCGACGAACGAGTCGAGGTCAGCGTAGTTGCGCGGTCGCTCACCGGCGTCGACCCGCTCGCGCGCCCACTCGACGAGTCGCGTCTCCTCCCAGTGCTTGCCCTCGTCGAACCGTTCGACGATGCCCCGGTAGCCGGGCATCTCGGCGAGAGGGCGGGGGTCCCGGTCCCAGTTACCGCCTTCGACGCGACCGAGGCCGTAGAGTCCGACCCCGGGGACGCAGTGCTCGACGGCCGTCGGGTCGACCCACAGGAATCGCTCCGGGTCGGCCGGTGCGTCGTACCGCTCGCGATTCACGTGGTCGTGCCAGCGGGTGTAGTAGCGGAACGTGTCGAGATCCATCGGTCACCGGTTCGTCGTCGGTTCTCACTCCCCGTCAAATTCCGGGTCGCGCCCCTCGACGAACGCACGGACCCCCTCGGCGTGGTCGTCGGTTTCGAGGACGCCGACCTGTCTGTCGGTCTCGGCCTCGACGGCCTCGGGCAGAGACCGGTTCCAGCTCTCCTCGAGGAGCCGTTTCGAGGCGGAGAGCGCTTCGGTCGGGCCGGTCGCGACCGTCTGGACGAACGAGTCGAGTTCGGCCTCGAACTCGTCGGCGGGGACGACGCGGTCGAACAGCCCCAGTTCGCTCGCACGGTCGGCCTCGACGGTCTCGCCGGTGAAGACGAGCGCCTTGGCCGTGGACTCGCCGACGATCCGGGGGAGAAAATACGAGGTACCGGAATCGACCGCCAGCCCGAGTCGCCGGAACCCGAAGTTGATCGCCGCCTCGTCGCTGGCGAATACGACATCGCAGGCGAGAGCGAGTGCCGCGCCCGCACCGTAGGCCGACCCCTCGAGTGCCGCGACGGTCGGAACGTCGCAGGCGGCGACGGCCGTCACAGCCGACGCGGTGCGCTCGACCGCCGCTCTGGCCGTCTCCCGGTCCCACTCGCCAGACTCGCGCTGGCTCGCGCCCTCCATCATCGTGTTCACGTCGCCGCCCGCACAGAAGACCGAACCCGTCGACCCGAGGACGACACAGCGCGCGTCGCTGTCGGCGACGGTCTCCATCGCGTCGACGAGTCCCTCGGAGACGTCTGTCGTGAGAGCGTTCCGGAGGTCGGGATTGTCGAGGGTGACTCGGGCGACGCTGTCCTCGAACGCGACGGTGACGCGGTCGGTCATGCACTGCGACACGGCCGCCCGGCGGGTAAGCGTTGCTCCGGCTGTCCCGAGATACGCGACTGTCGGTGTGGACCGTCGCCCCCACTCGTTTGGCACCACGGTTAGGAGGCGCGGTGGCGAGATACGACCATGCAGATTCACTGGCATCGTCGCGACCTCCGTGCGGCGGACAACGCGGGGCTCGCGACGGCAGCCGCCGACGGTCCCGTCCTCCCCGTCTTCGTCTTCGACCGCGACGTCCTCGCCCACGCCGGGCCGCCACGCGTGGCGTTCATGCTCGACGCGCTCGACGAGCTCAGATCGTGGTACCGCGACCGTGGAAGCGACCTCCTCGTCAGGCAGGGCGACCCGCGCGAGGCCCTCCCGGAAGTCGCCGCCGAGTTCGACGTCGACGGCGTGACGTGGGGCAAAGAAGTGTCGGGGCTGGGTCGCGAACGCGACGCCGCCGTCCGCAGAGCGCTCGACGACGCGGACGTCGCCCGCCAGGCGGTCGAGGATTCGCTGCTGCACGAGCCGGGGTCGATCCGCACCAACGAGGGCGAGGTCTACTCCGTGTTCACCTACTTCTGGAAGAAGTGGCGCGACCGCGAGAAGACCGACGCCTACGACGCGCCCGACGCCACCGACCTCGCGGACGTCTCGGACGATACCCCCCTCCCGACGCTCGCCGACCTGGGGTTCGACGAGCCCGAGGCGACGATTCCGCCGGCAGGGACCGACGTCGCCCACGACCTCCTCGACGCCTTTCTCGCCGACGACGTCTACGACTACGACGACCGCCGGGACTACCCGGCCGACGAGTGTACCTCGCGGCTCTCGGCCCACCTGAAGTTCGGGACCATCGGTATCCGGGAGGTGTACGAGGGCGTCGCGGCGGCGAGAGAAGACTCCGCGGGCGCCGACCGCGGATCCGTCGAGGAGTTCGAGTCGCAACTCGCCTGGCGTGAGTTCTACAGTCACGTCCTCTGGAACAGTCCGGAAGTGGTGACGGAGAACTTCAAAGAGTACGAGCAGGACATCGAGTGGCGCGAGGACCCGGAGGCACTGCAGGCGTGGAAAGACGGCGAGACTGGCTATCCCATCGTCGACGCGGGGATGCGCCAGTTGCGCGAGGAAGCGTTCATGCACAACAGGGTGCGGATGATCGTCGCCTCGTTCCTGACGAAAGACCTCATGTTAGACTGGCGGGCGGGCTACGACTGGTTCCGCGAGAAACTCGTCGACCACGACACCGCAAACGACAACGGCGGCTGGCAGTGGGCCGCCTCGACGGGGACGGACGCCCAGCCGTACTTCCGTATCTTCAACCCGATGACCCAGGGCGAGCGCTACGACCCCGACGCCGAGTACATCCGCGAGTACGTGCCCGAACTGGAGGGGGTGCCCGCAGATGCGATCCACTCCTGGCACGAACTCGACCGGGGCCGACGGGAACTGCTCGCGCCGGACTACCCCGCGCCCATCGTCGACCACTCCCAGCGCCGCGAAGCGGCCATCGCGATGTTCGAGCGAGCACGTGGCGAGTGAGGCCGGAGCGGTCTTCGGGGTCGCCGCCGCGTTTCGTCACGCGGGTGCGACGGTTGTCGGGCTGGACGCGCGTGAAACCGACCCCGCTGACGGGGGAGCCCGACGACCAGTCGTCTCTCCGAACGATGAACGGTCAGCCCCGCGGACCTGATAGGCGACTGGTAGTGGAGCACCGCGCTTCCGTCACGGGATTTTCTGCCGGACCGTTCACAGTGTCGTGCTGGGTACGTTGGCCCCTTCCTCAAACTTTAACACGTCTCCACCCTTCCGGTGAGATGGAGGGTATACACCATGCCAGAACATTCTGACCCCGAACTGCCACCGCTGCCGTACGACTACGACGCACTCGAACCGCACATCTCCGAGCAGGTGCTGACCTGGCACCACGACACGCACCACCAGGGCTACGTGAACGGACTCGCCTCGGCCGAGGAGACACTCGCCGAGAACCGCGAGTCGGGCGAGTTCGGTTCGTCCGCCGGCGCGATGGGTAACGTCACTCACAACGGCTGTGGCCACTATCTCCACACGCTGTTCTGGGACAACATGGACCCCAACGGCGGCGGCGAACCCGAGGGCGACCTCCGCGAGCGGATCGAGGAGGACTTCGGCTCCTACGAGGGCTGGAAGGGCGAGTTCGAGGCCGCCGCGGGCGCCGCGGGCGGCTGGGCCCTGCTGGTCTACGACCCCGTCGCGAAGCAACTCCGCAACGTGCCTGTCGACAAGCACGACCAGGGCGCACTCTGGGGCGCACACCCCATCATGGCGCTCGACGTCTGGGAACACTCGTACTACTACGACTACGGCCCGGATCGGGGCAGCTTCATCGACGCCTTCTTTGAGGTCGTCGACTGGGACGAGGTCGCAGACCAGTACGCGACCGCAGCCGGTCACTTCGAGTAGCGACGAGACGTACTGCCCCGCGCAGTACAGTACATCTTCTCCGTTTTTTGGCGGGCGAGTAGCTGTCAGTCTGCGCCATCCCGTGTCTCCCGACAACCCCACGGGGACGCTTCGAGGGATTTAGGCCGCCGTACACGGAAGGACGTCCAATGCCACGACCGAAAGCCGAGTTCGACGACCTCCGTTCGCTGGCGTTTCGCGACCCCGCGGAGGTCCTCGAGGCCGACGAGATGTACACCATCTACGAGGTGGGGCGCCTGCTCCAGGGCGTCGACCCCGACCGCGAACTGGACGTCGAGACGGAGAACGTCCTGCTCGACTGGGCGATCCCGTGGATGATGACCCACAGCGACGAGTTCGTCTTCGCCGAACCCGAAGACGACGCCGAACCGGGTTACTACGGCCTGGCGCCCGGCGTCGCGCCCACTGACGACGACTCCGACGAGACATGACGCTGCTGGTGGCAGGCGGCAGTCGCGTCGACGCGGGCAAGACCGTCTTTTCGACGGGACTGGTCGCCCGAACGGGTGCCGTAGGGTACAAACCCCGCGCCGGCAACGACTTCTGGTTCGACCACGACGACTACCGCGAGGCGATCGACCGGGGCCGTCTGTACGGCAAGGACGCCCGCAAACTCGCCGCGGCCGCCCCGGGCGAACGCGACCCCGAAGATATCAACCCCGTCCACCGGCTCTGGCGACCCTCCCCGAGGGGCGGCAGCGGCATCGTCGGCCGCGACGACCGCACCTTCCTGCTCGACCGCGTCGGCGACCGGTTCGTCGTCAACGACGCCGTCGACCTGCCGGAATCGGCGACGGAGACGCTGGACCTCGACGAGGTTGTCAGGGTGAGTTCGCTCCCGGAGTTCAACCGCGCGATGCAGTCGCTGCACGTCCCCGCACAGGAGCGACTGGCCGAGGAGGTCGAGGCGGCGGAACTCGCGGTGGTCGAGTCCTACGCGAACGTCGCACGACCGCTGGCCAACGTCGACGCGCTCGCGGTGGCGGTCGTCGAACCCGGTCGCGTCACGGTCTTCGACGGCGACAGATACGAGAAAGCCTGTCAGGTCGCCAGCGGCGGCCAGGAGACCGGACGACTGGAAGAACGTGTCGACGACGTCGTCGAGTTGCTCGACCCCGTGGACGCGGTCTCGCTGCCACCGCTCACCGCGTCCGAGCGGGCGGACCCCTCGGCCGTCGCAGAGGCCTACGACGACGCCTACGCGACGCTCCTCGACACTGCGTTCGAGTAGCTGTGCCCGCGTACCCGTTTCGCTTCTCACCGCCGTGCGGCCCGGAGCGCGGCCTCGACGTGCTCGCGGGGCCCGTCCGTGACGCTGGGGCCGTGGCCGGTGTGCATCGCGGTGAACGAATCGTCGACCGCGTCGAGCAGTGTCTCGATACTGGTGATCAGCGTCTCGCGATTGCCTTCCTCGAGGTCGGTGCGGCCGAAACTCCCGCCGGCGAAGACGAGGTCGCCGACGAACGCGATTCCCGAGCCGGTGGCGTAGAAACAGAGGTGGTCGTCCTTGTGACCGGGGGTGTGGAGGGCACGGTAGTCGTGGTCGCCCAGTCGGACGCTGTCGCCGTCGTCGATAGCGTGGTCGACCAGTTCGTGTTCGGGGTCGAACCCCCAGACGTCGACCTCGAAGGCGTCGACGACGGCGGGGACGTTGCCGACGTGGTCGGGGTGGGTGTGGGTCAGGACGACCGCGTCGAGGTCGGTTTCGGCCTCCTGGAGCGCCGGGAGCGGGTCGAACTCGTTCCCGGCGTCGACGAGCACTGTTCGTTCGCCGGGGACGAAGAAGGCGTTACTGGTGAACACTCGCCTGTCTGCGGCGATGTTGGTGACCATGGTGGTAGTGTGGACCGGTGGGCCGAAGCACTTGCGCTTGCCTGCTCTCGCCCGTCCGACTATCAGCGGCAGATACTGGACCCACAGGGCTATGAGGGATGAGGGACAAGGCCGGGTAGAGTGGAGATGTCAGACGCGGACCCGCCGGTAGTGCTCATCGTGGAAGACGAGGAGGACGTCGCAGAGACCTATCGGCTGTGGCTGGAGGGGGAGTACGAGGTCAGGATGGCCCACAGCGGTGACGAGGGCCTGAACAAACTGGACGGGGCCGTCGACGTGGTCCTGCTGGACAGGATGATGCCCGGGCTCTCGGGGGACGAGGTACTGGAACGGATACGCGACCGCGAGTTCGACTGTCGCGTCGCCATGGTGACGGCCGTCGAACCCGACTTCGACATCCTCAAGATGGGCTTCGACGCCTACCTGTGCAAACCCATCAAGAGCGACCAGCTCCACGAGACGATCCAGAACCTGCTCGAGCGGTCCGACTACGACGACCTGCTCCAGGAGTACTACTCGCTGGTGGAGAAACAGGCGACGCTGGAGGGGGCAAAGAGCAACGCTGAACTCGCCGAGAGCGAGGACTACCGAGCCATCCAGGAGCGTATCGACGACCTCCAGGGCGATCTTTCGGATACCCTCGGTGGTATCGATTCGGACGAGGACTTCATCGCGACACTGCGTGGACTCGATGACGTCGAGGAGTGATACCGACATGAGCTACGACCTCTCGGAACCGCTCGGGTTCGACGCACTCGAATCCGTCCGTCCCGGTTCGAACATCCTGGTGTCCGGCCCGGCGATGACGGGCAAGTCCGACCTCGCGTTCTCGATGCTCGCCGAGGGCACTCGACGGGGCGAGGGGTCGATCGTCATGTCGACGGGTGACCCCGCCGAGGTCGTCTTCGACGACTTCCGCAGGCGCGTCGACGACCTGGACGAGTCACGCCTCGCCGTCGTCGATTGCCGCGGCGACGGCGGCCGGAGCAGCGAACGGACCGACGGCGGTGGACTGATCTATCACGTCTCCTCGCCCGGCGACATGACCGGTATCGGGATCGGCATCACGAAAAGCATCGAGACGCTCGCGAACAACGGCGCACAGAACGGTCGGTTCGCCCTTGATTCGCTCTCGACGATGCTGACCTACACCGACCGCAAGACCGTCTTCAAGTTCTGTCACGTCCTCTCCTCGCGGTTCGACTCCAAGGGCTACGTCGGCCTCTTTACCATCGACACCGGCGCCCACGACGACCAGACCATCCAGGTGCTCAAACAGGCCTTCGACGGGATGATCGAGATCCGCGACCACGAGGGGACCCGTCAGGCACGCGTCGTCGGTCTCGCCGGTACACCCACCGACTGGCAGGAGTTCTGATCTCAGTTTTTCGGTTCGATACACGATCGAACTCGCGATATCTCTGACCCAAACGTGGCTATCGATCAGAGTAATCCCTCGAAGTTCGATCTTCGTGGATATTCCATTGGCTACCTTATATTCCTTTGAGGGAACACTTTAGCGGAGGTACCAAGCAGGTAACAGTATGGCGACGACGGAGACGACCACCGCGATGCACGTCCCGAAAGTCTGTGCGTACATCACGCGCGGCGACGGCAAACTCCTCGTGTTCGAGGGGCCCGGCCACGACGGGCTCCAGATACCCAAAGGGACAGTCGAGCCCGGTGAGGACCCGCGGGAGGCGCTCTTCCGGGAAGTGCTGGAGGAGAGCGGACTCGGCGCGCTGAACTCGACGCGACACGTCGCGACGGACGTCTGGACCCGGAGACTGTCCCCGCACAAGCGCTACGTCAGGCACTTCTACCACGCGACGGTCTACGAACCCCGCGACAACTGGACGCACGAGGTGACCGGAGAGGGTGAGGAAGCGGGCGAGACGTTCCACTTCCGGTGGGTCGACCCCGAGCGGGTCGACGACCGCGAGTTCGCGCTCGAACTCGACGACTACGTCCAGGCGGTCGCGGAGACGACGTCCGCCTGAGCGGAGGACTGGACGGGTCGTCTCGCAGAGTACCGGAGTCGCCCGACGAAACTTTATGACGCGACGGCTGTAGGTGCGGGCATGGCCAAGCGCGAGCGGGTGAGCGCGGATCCGACTGTCGACGGGCGCGCGAACTACGACTACGCGAGTGACGACGTCGCCCGTCCGGGGCTGGTCGCGGACCTGGAAGACCGGATCGAGGGAGCGGTCCGCTTCGACGACTACTCGCGTGAGCTCTACGCCACGGACGCGAGCATCTTCGAGGTGACGCCCGTCGGGGTGGTCTTCCCGCGCTCGACGGCCGACGTCGCCGCGGTCGTCTCCTACTGCGCCGAGCGGTCTATCCCCGTCCTCCCCCGGGGCGGCGGGACCTCCCTGGCCGGACAGGCCGTCAACGAGGCAGTCGTCCTCGATTTCACGAGGCACATGGACGAGGTGCTCCACGCCGACCCCGACGAGCGACGAGTCCGCGCACAGCCCGGTGTCGTCCTGGGCGAACTCAACGCCGAACTCGCCGACCACGGGCTGAAGTTCGCCCCCGACCCCGCCTGGGGCGACAAGTCCGCACTCGGCGGCGCTATCGGCAACAACTCCACCGGGGCACACTCCCTGCAGTACGGCAAGACAGACGCCTACGTGGAGGAGATCGAGGTCGTCCTCGCCGACGGCACCGTCACGCGCTTCGGCGAGACGACCCCCGAAGACATTCGCGACCGTGCAGATCCTGATGGTGGCCTCGAGGGCCGGATCTACGCCGAACTCGCCCGGCTGATAGACGAGGAACGCGAGACGGTCACGGACGCGTTCCCGGAACTCAAACGGAACGTCTCGGGGTACAACCTCGACGCGTTCGTCGCGGAAGCCGACGCCGCCCTGGACGGTGGGCCCGTGGCCGACCGCTACGCCGAGTTCGTCGACGGCGAGACGGTCAACGTCGCGCGCCTGCTCGCCGGCAGCGAGGGCACACTCGCCGTCGTCACGGAGGCGACCGTCTCGCTCGAACCCGTCCCCGAGACCAAGGGACTGGCCCTGCTCGCCTACGAGTCGCTCATCGAGGCACTCGAAGACGTCGAGGCGATCCTCGAACACGACCCCGCCGCCGTCGAAGTGCTCGACGACGTCCTCCTCGAACTGGCCGCCGAGACAGAGGAGTTCGGCGACGCCGTCGAGAACATGCTCCCCGGGGACACGGGTTCGGTCCTCCTCGTCGAGTTCTATGCCGAGGACGACGTCGAGGGGCGGGGGAAAGTCGCGGACCTCCTCGCCGACCGGACCGCGGACGTCGATCCCGAGGGAGAGCCCAGCGACGGCGCGGCGGAGACGACGGCCGACCCGATTCGAGCGTTCTTCGGGAACGAGGCCCACGAGGAGGCCCAGCGAGCGCGGTTCTGGAAGCTCCGCAAGAGCGGGATGCCCATCCTGCTTTCACGGACCACCGACGCCAAGCACGTCTCCTTCATCGAGGATACGGCGATCCCGCCGGAGAACCTCCCGGAGTTCGTGGCCGACTTCCAGGAGGTGCTCGACGAGAACGAGACGTACGCCTCGTTCTACGCCCACGCGGGACCGGGCTGTCTCCACATCCGCCCGCTGATCAACACGAAAGACCCGGTCGAGGTCGAGCGGATGGAGGCCATCGCCGACGCCGTCACGGACCTCGTCGTCGAGTACGAGGGGAGCGTCTCGGGCGAACACGGCGACGGCCGGGCGCGAACCCAGTGGAACGAGAAACTCTACGGAGCCGAGGTCTGGGACCTGTTCCAGGACCTCAAACGCGCCTTCGACCCCGACTGGCTACTCAACCCGGGACAGGTCGTGGGCGTCGACGACGACGCGGTCGAGAGGGGTGTGGCGCCTGACCGCGCTCGCACCGTGAGCCTGACCGAGAACCTGCGGTTCGACCCCGAGTACGCCTTCGAGACGGAGTTCGAACCCGCGATGAACTGGGACAACGACAACGGACTCCAGGGGATGGTCGAACTCTGTCACGGGTGCGGGGGTTGTCGCGGGTCACAGGAGGTCACCGGCGGCGTGATGTGCCCGACTTACCGCGCCGCAGACGAGGAGATCACCGCGACGAGAGGTCGCGCGAACGCGTTGCGGCAGGCGATGAGCGGCGACCTGCCCGACGACCCCACCGACGACGAGTTCCTCGCGGAGGTGCTCGACCTGTGTATCGGCTGCAAGGGCTGTGCGAAAGACTGCCCGAGCGAGGTCGACATGGCGAAACTCAAGGCGGAGGTCGAACACGCCCACCACGAGCGCGAGGGGACGACCCTGCGCGAGCGCCTGTTCGCGAACGTCGACAGGGTGAGCGCGCTGGGCAGTGCCACCGCGCCCGTCTCGAACTGGCTCCAGCGAATGCCCGGTGCAGGGCTGGTCGCCGAGAAAGTCCTCGGAATCGCCCGCGAACGCACACTCCCGACCTTCGAGCGCCAGTCGTTCGTCGACTGGTTCGCCGAGCGCGGCCCACAGGTCCCCGAGGGCGAGGCCGACCGGCGAGCGCTCGTCTTCCCCGATACGTACACGAACTACAGCCACCCCGACGCCGGGAAGGCCGCAGTCAGCGTCCTCGAGGCCGCTGGCGCCCACGTCCGGGTGCCCGACGACGTCACGGCGAGTGGCCGGGCCGCCCACTCGAAGGGCTTTCTCGACACCTCCCGGGAGCGCGCCGAGGAGAACGTCGACGCGCTCGCGCCGCGCGTCCGAGATGGGTGGGACGTGGTCGTGGTCGAACCCTCCGACGCGGTCATGTTCCAGTCGGACTACCGCGACCTGCTCTCGGGCGAGGCCGTCGAGGCGGTCGCCCGGAACGCCTACGGCGTCTGTGAGTACCTCGACACCCACGGACTGGACGACCGGATCGACTTCGACGCCTCCGAGGAGGCGTTGACCTACCACGGCCACTGTCACCAGAAGGCGACGAAGAAAGACCACCACGCAGTCGGGGTGCTCCGGCGGGCGGGCTACGAGGTCGACCCCCTCGACTCGGGCTGTTGCGGGATGGCCGGTTCCTTCGGCTACGAGGCCGAACACTACTCGATGAGCCGGGCCATCGGCTCTCTCCTCTTCGACCAGATCGACGAGAGTCCCGGTGAATCGGTCGTCGCGCCGGGCGCGTCCTGTCGGAGTCAGATCGGCGACCGCGAGGGGCAAGCGCGCCCGGCGACCCCGGTCGAGCGCCTCGCGGACGCGCTGTCAGAGTAGTAGTATCGACGCACGAACGGCGAGAACAGCCCCTATAGCGCCCGATGAGCCGGTAACTACCCGTTCGAAAGGCGAATTCGACCCGCCAGCCTTATATAGGGTCGTCTCCTCGGTACGGTTGCAATGGCGACCGGTACGGTTGACTTCTTCAACGACACTGGCGGTTACGGTTTCATCGATACCGAGGACTCCGAGGAAGACGTGTTCTTCCACATGGAGGATGTCGGCGGTCCCGACCTCGAAGAGGGTCAGGAAGTCGAGTTCGACATCGTTCAGGCAGACAAGGGCCCGCGAGCCCAGAACCTGGAGCGACTCTAACGATGGCACAAGGCACTGTTGACTTCTTCAACGACACCGGCGGTTACGGTTTCATCGACACCGAGGACTCCGAGGAAGACGTGTTCTTCCACATGGAGGACGTCGGTGGCCCCGACCTCGAGGAAGGGCAGGAAGTCGAATTCGAGATCGAACAGGCGGACAAGGGTCCGCGCGCGAAGAACCTGACGCGCCTGTAAACACGGATTCTGCCGCATCCGCGGCACTGTCCGCTACGCCCCACCAGCCGTGGCGCTGCGAGGCCGCTGGTCGGGCGTCGATTCTCGGCCGATCATCGACCCGGGAGCGACTGCGACGTTCACACGAACTCCGAGAGGCTGTGACGGGCCAGTGTGCCCGGAGCCGAACCTGTGCGGGACCACGCCGTCGAGCGGCGAACGCGGACCGTGACGTGTATTAGGTGCCGGCGAGGAGTCACGGGTATGAGCGAGACGACGGACGTGGTCGACGAGACGCTCCGGGGGCGGGCGCGCGCACTGCTGGAACCCGGGGAGATCGAACTCGTCGGCGTCATCGTCCCGATGGACATCGACACCGACGACGAGCCACAGCTCCACCAGAACACCATCGAGATCGGCGACGTCATCGCCGAACACGCGGGCCACGACCCCAGAGACACCTACATCTACTCGGGCAACGACGACTCCGACTTCGGCGTCAACCAGCACCAGGGTCTGACCGTCGAGGGCGACGAGTTCGTCTGGGAGTGTCAGCAACTACTGCGCGACGAGACGTTCGTCGTCGTCTGCTACTACGAGGCCGACGCCGACCAGGAGGGTATCCTCGACGGCCTGCGAGAAGCGGGGTACGACGCCGTCGGTATCGAGCCGCCTGCGTAGACCGTCAGAGAGCGACCGGGTCACTCAGGCTGGCTTCTCCATCGACTCCATCGCACGGGCGTACCCCTGCCCGTAGAGGTGGAACACGACTATCATTCCGTAGAGAAGGACAGGGAACCCGACGAGCAGGATCGTCAACAGTCCGCCGACGAGCGAGAATCCAAATCCGACGACCCAGGCGAGGACGATCGCGACGAGGTAGTCGCTGTTTTTCGCCGTGGCGAAGACTTCCCGGACGTCGAGCGCCGCGCCCAGGTCGTCGTGGACCTGCATCCGCGCCAGCGCCGCCGGGAGCATCAGACTCGCGACGAGGAGCAACAAGACCAGGACGAGCGCGACGAGTCCACCGATCAGGAGCATGACCAGGAAGACGATACGGCCGCCACCGCCGCCGTTGCTCGCACCCGTCACGGCGAACCCGCCCAGCACCAGGAAGAAGAACACGAGTCCACCGACCACCGAAAGGAGGATACTCGGGATCCCCGTGTAGACGAGGTTCACCACGAACACCTTCAGCCCGTCCATGATGAGCGTCTCCCAGTCGTCGAACTCGGGGAGACCGCGCCCACCGGTCCTGCCGTCCTCGAGGACCTGTAACAGGTAGCCGTACAGCGGGATGATCGTCACGAACAGGACGGACGCGGCCAGTATGAGTCCGGACCCGATCAGGAACGGGCGTGCGAGGTCGTCGTCGTCCCGTGGGTACGAGAGGGCGTCGTCGAGCATACTCGCCGACTCTCACGGCGCCGGGATAACGGTTGTGCTGGCCGAAAACCGCGGGCTACTCCCGTCAATCCTCGACGATACGGCTCGTCCCCGGCGGCAGGAACTCCTGGATGAGGTCCGCGCTGGCGACCTTCCGGACGAACGACTCGTCGGTGAATCGTTGTTTGAACTCCCGGTAGAGTCGCATCGCGACGTCGTTCTGTGCGAACCGACCGGGTTCGACCCGGATGGCCGTCTCGGTCCGGGGTTCGATGGCCCCGGGCGGCCCGCCGATGACTCGAGTCTCGGGTTCGCAGGTGATCCCGACCGCGACGCCCACGGGTGTATCGCGGTGGTAGGTCCGGTCGCCGCGGACCGCGAACCCGCCTTTCTCCAGGTACTCCCCGCTCTCGGGCGTCTTGCTGACCTGGTCGTGGCCGACCTCGTAGACGTCGCCGGCGAAGCGGCCCTCCTTCCAGACCGACGAGTACGAGACGGCGAACTGTGCGGCCTCCTCCCTGCTCCGGTCGGGGATCTCGACGTCCTCGCTGTAGGACTCGCTCGGCCCCGTGGCCTTGAGGACTGTCGCCGGGCCGCCGTGGGCCTGCGTGTGGAAGAACCGGTCGCCGCGGTCGAGGTACTTCTCGACGATAGCCTCGTTGTCCTCGGCGTCTCGGCCGCCGATGACCAGAAAGCCGTCGCTCGTGTGGAACCACCGGAAGCGCTCGTACCACTCCTCGGACTTCCTGACGGGGATCGACGCCCGCGAGAGCCAGTCGACGTCCTCCTCGCCCTCGCCGTCCGCGTCGTCCCCGTCCTGCTCACTGTCACCGTCGTCGGCCTCCCACTGCTCGCGACGGCGCTCGATCGCCTCGAGTTCCTCGCGCGTCTGTGCGACTGCCTGCTCGGCGCCTTCCCTCTTCTCCTCGATTCGTTTTGCCTCCTGGTAGAGCAGGTCGGCGTTGCGTTCGACGCCCTCGTCGGCGTCGACGGTCACGTCGTGGTCGTCCAGCGTGATCGTCACCTCCCCCTCGCGACCGTCGACGTCGCGCACGGCCACGGCGGCCTCGATGCCGCGTTCGCGCCCGGCGGCGAAGCGCTCGGCGATGTCGTCCCAGGAGTGGCCCTCGGCTCGCGCCGACGCCACCGTCGAGAGGATCTCGTCGACGAGGTCGTAGTGGGCGTACAGCGCCTCGGCTTTCTCGCGTTCGGTCTCGGCCTGTGCCTCGAAGTCCTCGATCGCGCCCTCCTGCTGGGCGATGATCCGCTCTTTCGTCTCGATCTCGGACTCGAAGTCCGGTCGGTCGCGGCTCTCGCCGCCGGCGCTCTCCTCGCGGTCGCCCCCGTCGCTCGCGAACGTGAAGTAGTCGTCCAGCGCGCCCGTAAAGGAGTCGAACGGGACGCTCGACAGGTGTTCGTACTCTGCCAGGGGGAGCGGCGTCGCGTCGACGCGACGACCGGCGGGACCGTCGCTTTCCTCTCCTTCCGGGTGGCCCTCCGCCCCACTCCCGTCGCCGTCCTGGTAGTAGACGCGGGCGTCGAGGTCGCCGTCGCGGAGGCGGTCGGCGAGTCCCGAGATGGCGTCGTACAGCGAGTGGAGCTGGTCGTCGGTCGTCTCCTCGATCGGGACGTTGTAGCCGACGCCCGCGCGGGTACAGAGTTCCTCGCCGTAGAGCCCGCCGAAGTTGAGCTGGGTGGCGAGCGTGCGGACGACGTCGGCGTCGGACTCGCGCATCCGCGCCTCGAAGGCGTCGTAGTCCATGGTGAGGGGGTTGAACCGCGCCGATGGGAACTCGTACTGGGTGCCGGGCGCGACCGTCCGCGATTTGAGGCGCACGGTCTCGAGGGAGTCGACGACCTCACCGGACCGGTCGAGGACTGCGACGTTCCCGTCGCCGAACAGTTCGGCGACGACGGTGGTCGTCTCGCCGTCGCGCTCGAAGGTGAGTTCGAGGATGCGGTCGAACTCGAACTGTTCGACGCCCGCGAGTTCGGCCCCGCGCAACCGGTTGCGGAGCATCATCGCGAAGTTCGGCGGGCGCTCCGGTGCCTCGGGGAGGTGGTCCGGATCGACGACGGTGACGTACTTGTCCTCGCCGACGGAGACGAGCAACTCGACGCGGCCGCGGTCGTACTGGCGCATCCGGAAGCGCAGCAGGTCCTGCTCGGGGTAGAGGTAGACCTTCTCGACGCCCGCGCCCTCGTAGGCGGCGAGTTCGCGCGAGAGCGCCGCGAGGTCGACGCTCGTCAGCTCCCGCTTTCTGTCCATACACCACCGTCCGTCCTCGGGTGCAAATGGCTGTCGAACCAGCTTCTGCCGCTGACGGTTCAGTCCCCCGAAACGTGGTGCCAGGTTCGATACGAGAACGCTCCGACGCTCAGTAGACAGAGAGCAAGTCCGCTACTCAGAGCGAGAAAGGCTCCGGGTCGGTGGACGTAGTGGTCGACCGTCCAGTAGCTGTATATCATGCCACCGACCCACCAGCAGACGACGGTTCCGGTGGCTAACACACAGACATCCCGGATCCACTGCCACCGTTCGAACACGAGGGTTCCGAGGAGAGCAGGAACCAGGGCACTCAGCAGGAGCTGGTCGAAAAGGTCGAATCCGAACTCACCTCCCCAGAGATCCGGTGTCGTAACGTACGGCTCACCGTCCAGGTACTGGGGCGTGTTCTCCACCCAGGGAAACCACAGTCCGAGTGTGGCTACCAGACACTGAGCGACCACGGCAATGGCGTACCTCGGGGAAGGTCGCTCGAAGTATCGCATGTCCCGAGGTCCTGTCTACGATAGTAAATGTCTTGTCTGGGGATCGATGCAGCGCGAAGCGACGACCAGACCACCCGTAACACGACGCTACAGTCGCGCCGAACAGTCCAGTAGCGCCCGCCGACCGTCTTCGAGCAGCGGGACGCCGTGGGCGACGGCCGCCACCTCGAAGGGCGGGACGCGTTCGACGAACCGGCGGACGCTCTCGCGGACGCCGCGCATGTCGTAGGAGTCGAGCCAGAAGGGTGGCGTCAGCTTGCCGTTCTCCTCCCAGACGAGGTCGCCGAGGAAGGCAGCGCTGACACCCTCGTGGACGTAGACGGTGTGCCCCGGGGTGTGTCCCGGGGTGTGGTAGGCGTCGAAGCCGCCGATCTCGTCCCCGTCCTCGACTGCCTCAACGCGCAGTCCGTCCGGGAGACCGACGACGCTCCGCAGGAGTCGGTGGTAGAGACTCTTGTGGTGGCGGCGATTCGGGAGCGACCCGCCGGTCGCGATGTCGAGGTCGGCCGCACCGAGGTAGACGGGACCGTCGAACTCCGGGGTGAGGAGCCGGAGGCCGCCGGAGTGTTCGAGGTCGAAGTGGGTCACGAGAACGCGGTCGAGGTCCGAGACCTCGTACCCCGCCTCCGACAGTTGCGAGCGGAGTCGGGGGCGGTTGTACGGCAGTCCCGGGTCGACGAGCGTGAGTTCCCCGTCGTCGACGAGGTACCCGTTGGCCGCGAACGGAGGCACCAGTCCGAGGTCGAGCAACCACAGCCCATCCCGGAGTCGGTGCACCATATGCGACTCTTCGACACGGCGCTGTATAACGATACTGACCGACAGTCGGCGTGGAGAACTGTCGTTCCGGTGGCCTCCTCAGCCCTCCCGGGTCGGTTCGCGCTCGCCACTCGTCTCAGACTCCGTTTCCGTCTCCGGCGTGGTATCTCTCTCCGACCCACTGGTGGAATCTGCGGGTTCGACCGCCGAGACGGCCTCCGGCGGGACGTCCTCGGTCGCGACCAGTCGTTCGAGTCGCCGCTCGAACTCCGACTCGTCGATCTCGCCGCTGGCGTACCGCTCTCGCAGTGTCGCGAGCGGGTCCGGAGCGCTCTCACCGTCTCCGGTACCGGACTCCTCGGTGCCCTCCATCGCGCCCTGGACCGTCTCGTCCATCGCGGTACCGAACCCGTCGCTCCCGAGCATCCCGCCGAGCAGGGCCGCCAGCGGGACGACCAGGAGCTACCCGACGACGAACACCGCGGCTGCGGGGACGACGCCGACGAAGAGACCGACCAGCAGGCCCACCGGGAGCGTCGCGACGGCGGCAAACACCGTCACTGCGATCAGCAACCGCTGCAGCGTGTCGCCCATACCCTCAGGTCACAGCCCCGTCACTTAGTTCTCGACCTGACGGTCGTATCGAGCACAAAACATTCAAACTGGTGTCGTGAACCGCGACTATGAACCGCCGCCTGACTCTCGCTCTCGCCCTCTTCGCCGTACTCGTGGCACTCGCCGGCTGTGCCCACCCCAGCGGGTCGATGTCGATGCGGCCGGTCGACGACGCCGGCCTCGCCGAGGAGGCGAGTCGGGACGTCCCCGACCCCGACGACCCGCCGCCGACACGCGACGTCAGCGTCGTCGAGCGGGCGATCGCGGACGGGTCGGCGACGACTATCGGACCGGAACCACCCGTCGAGTCGGGATTGCCGTTCCGGCAGGGGGACAGGTTCTATAACCTCTCGTGGACGGTCGTGGACACGACGCCGGGCTACCGAACCGGGATCCGGATCGACTACAACGCTTCCTCGGTCGAGGGCAGCGTGATCGCCTACGAGGAGTTGCCGACCGTCGACAGACAGCGCCTCGCACCCCTCCTGGACGGCCCCCGGGAGGGGCGACAGCCGGGCTACGACCTCGGACTGGGTGTCACCTACAGCGAGTCCGAGGCCGAATCGTCGGTGCTCGTCCCGGAACAGCAGTACGACGCTGTCCGGTACCAGGGGGAAACCTATCCCATCGGTGTCGACGACTCCGAGCGGATCGAACTGAACCGGTACCGCTACGACTCGACGCTCGTCGCCGAAAGCCCCGAAACGTACGGAGCCAGTCTCCGCGAGGAGTACGCCTTCGAACTCTCGGGACTGTCCGACGCCGAGCGGTCGGTCGTCGAGGAGGCACTGAACAGTACGTACTACGCCGACAGCACCGACGACGAGGGCTTCGGGGCGCTCGTCGAGCGCTTCCAGTCGCGCCGGGCCGTCACGAGCGACGAGTTCGGCGGCTCCTGGGTCGTCCGCTACGACGGCCAGGTCTACTGGGCCGAGATGGACTACGGCGCGTTCGTCACCGACGACGACCCCGTCACACAGCCCGAGGAGACGCCACCGCCGGAAGCGGGACTCGTCGTGCGCCCGGCCTGACTGCGTCGCCATACGCCCCGTCCGGCCGTGACACCGTATCGCACAAGGCCGCGTTTGTCCGTACACAAGACGCTCGTACGTAGTGGGCGAAGCCGAGCGTATGAACTCGCGCCTCTCTCTGGGCCTCGCGCTCGTCGCGCTCCTCGCGGTGACGGCCGGCTGTTCCGCCGACGGGTCGCTCTCGATGACTCCCGTCGACGACGCCGAACTCGCAGAAGAAGCCAGCGTCGAACTGCCCGACCGGGACGACAACGAGCGGGGCGAGGACGTCGCTGTGGTGCGATCGGCGATAGCGAACGGGACTTCGACGGTCGTCGACCGCCGGCCACCGGTCTCCGAGCAGGTACCGTTCCGCCACGACGGGCGGTTCTACGCCGTCGAACACACCGAAGCCGGCACCGAACCCGGCCACGAGGTGACCGTCCGCGTCGACTACAACGCCTCCGCCGTCGAGGGGACCGTCGTCGACTACGGTGACCTCCCGGCCGTCGACCGTCGGCTACTCGCCGAAGCGTTCGCACGGACCGACCTGCCCGACGAACGGCTCGAACCGGGGTACGACTTCGGCGTGGGTCGAACGTACACCGAGGGGGAGGCGGGAGCCTCGGCGCTCGTCGACAGCACGGCTATCGACGCGATCCGTTACGAGGGCGAGGTCTACCCCGTGGACATCGACGCCGAGTCGACGACCCTGACCGTCTACCGGTACGAGGCGTCACTGGTCGCCGAGAGTCCGGACGCCTACGGCAGTGCGCTCCGCGAGGACCACGTCTTCACCCTCTCGGATCTCTCGGACGCCGAACGGGAGATCGTCGAGAGCGCGCACAACGACACACACTACGTCGAGGGGACCGACGACGAGGGATTCGCGTCGCTGGTCGACCGGTTCCGTGACCGACGGGCAGTCACCGAGACGGAGTACCGCGGTTCGTACGTCGTCCGCTACGACGGACAGGTATACTGGGTCGAGATGCGATACGGGCAATACGACGACTGAACCCGGCGGACGGGAGGTCACGGAGACCTGCCGTCAGTTCTGGAACGACGTCATGCCGTGGACGCTGTCGTCCTCGTCGAGGCTCGTCCCCTCTCCCGACCCGAACGGGTCTTTGAACACCAGCAACACGAGGGCCACCAGCGTTCCGACGAGCCAGGCGGCGGTGAACGGGTCCGGCGAGAGCGAGCGTCCCGGCCATCCGCAGCAGGTCGGCGACCAGGACCGCGATTCCGAGGTTCAGCGCCCAGTAGTTCCCCATAGCGAGGCCGCTCCCCGCGAAGAGGAGAAACAGCGCGCCGTCTCACCCGTCAGAGTCGCTTCGAGACGTACGGGCCGTCCTGTCGGTAGCCGAGCTTCTCGCGGTAGTACTGGCGAACGCCGATACCAGAGAGGACGGCGAGTTTCCCGTAGCCCGCGTCGGCGGCGAGTTCCTCGGCGCGCGCTATCAGTCGGCGACCGTAGCCGCGGTGCTGGTGACCCCCCTCGACAGCAGCGTCGCCCACACCGACCTCGGAGCCGTAGACGTGGAGTTCGCGGACGACGGCAGCGTCCTCGAGTTCCCTGCGGACGGGGTCGTTCGGGAACCTGAGCCGACAGAACCCGACCAGGACACCCTTCTCGCGGTCCTCGAAACTGAGGAACTGTTCGGTGCCGCCGGCCACCTCGTAGGTCCGGACGTCGAGCGTGACCTCTTCGGGGTCCTCGTCGTGGTGGCCGACCTCGCGACAGCGGATGCAGTCGCAACTCCAGCCGTGTTCGTCCATGCGCTGTCGGGCGAGCTGACGGAGGTTGGACTTCCAGACTCCACCCTCGATGAAGTCTGCGGGGATGTCCCGCTGGACGCGCTGGAGGCGCGTGTACTCGGGGATCATCGACTTGATCTCCGCGACGAGTTCGGCCGCCTCCTCGTTGTCGAGCGGGTCGAACTCCTCGCGGTGCCACCAGTCGTAGACGGCGGTGCCCTCGACGACGAGCGTGGGGTAGATCTTGAGGAAATCCGGCCGCCACTCGGTTCGCTCGAAGATCCGCCGGAAGTCCTCCAGGCACATCTCCTTCGACATGCCGGGCTGGCCGGGCATCATGTGAAAACCCACCTTGAAGCCCGCGTCACGGAGGCGGCGGTTGGCGTCGATGGCGTCCTGCGTGCCGTGGCCGCGGTGCATCTCCCTGTTGATGCGCTCGAAGGTGGTCTGGACCCCGACCTCGACTTTCGTCGCGCCGAGGTCCAGCATCCGGTCTATCTGTTCCGGATCGCACCAGTCGGGTTTGGTCTCGAACGTCGTCGCGATGTTCCTGACGTCGGCCGTCTCGTTCTCGGCGACGACGTCCTCGACGTAGCGAAAGTCGCGTTCGGCGGGGTCCTGGGCGAAGCTCTCGTCCTCGGCAGGGTTCGGTTCGCCCCCGGGGTCGTACTCGTTCATCGCCTGGAGGGCGCGCTTGACGAACCACTCCTGGTAGTCGTGGGAGCGCGCGGTCATCGTCCCACCCATCAGTATGAGTTCGACCTTGTCGACAGGGTGGCCGATCTGGCGGAGTTGCTCGAGGCGCAGACGCACCTGTCCGTAGGGGTCGTAGTCGTTCTGGACGCCCCGCGCCGCGGCAGGTTCGTGGCCCGTGTAGGACTGGGCACTCGAGAACTCCGAGTCGGGACCGCCGGGACAGTAGAGGCACTTGCCGTGGGGACACCGGTGAGGAGAGGTCATGATCGCCACGGGCGACACGCCAGAGGCGGTCCGGACGGGCTTGCGCTGGAGCACTTCCTCGAGTTCCTCGCGGCGGTCGTCGGGTCCGAAGTCGATGAGGTCCGAGTTCCGGGGGACCTTCGGCGAGGAGTACTTGCCACAGACATCTTTTTTGGCTCGTTCGACCCCCTCACGGTCGATTTCGCCGGCGAGGATGCGGTCGACGAGTTCCTCGCAGGCCTGCAGGAACGCCTCGGGTTCGTCGGGGTCCCCTTCGCTCTCTTCCCCGGCGGTCTCCGGTGTCTCGGTGCTCATCGCGGTTGGTCACACTCGGTCGGTAAAGCGAATAAGCGTGTTGGCTCCGGACCGTCGTCCACGACACCGCAGGTCACTCGCCGCCGTCGAACCCACCGGCGTCGAAGTCGCCGGCGTCGCTGGCGTACC
>Ga0207770_100361_pt1 | contig 26435 bp, 26 predicted proteins | sample A23E2SouthBayCA_FD_187729 | JGI IMG/M metagenome (GOLD analysis project Ga0207770, IMG submission 187729) | Aerobic enrichment media microbial communities from Eden Landing Ponds, California, USA - A23 E2 (SPAdes) | ecosystem: Environmental > Aquatic > Marine > Unclassified | place: Emeryville... | reverse complement strand
GGCGCGATCCGGAAATACTCTACAATAAGCACTATCAGGAGTCGACGGCGAAGTAGCGGTCGCGGTGGCGGCGACAACCGGGATTGAACGACGCCTCACAGTTCGGACAGCTGTCCCCGCAGTCGAGATACGCCCGGGCAGAGAGCGCCTCACCGCAGGCGCCACAGAGAACAGTCGGATCGTCGAACGCATCGCTGGGGACGCGCTCGGGTCGGTGGTCGCACACGTCGGCGTGACAGCGAAAACAGGGGTAGTACACACCGCAGCAGGGAAATCGGAGTGCGACGACGTCCAGGTCAGTGTCGTAGTGGGCACACCGCGTCTGGGCGTCGACACGGACCCCGCGAAGCGGGACCGGAAAGCGGTCGTCGGTCTCCGGCGGTCGGGTCGTCGGTCGGTCGGACACCGGGTCGCGACGGTCGGTACCGTCGGCGTGGTCGTCGGGCACCGTCCTCAGAGGTGTCGGACGGCGTCGACCGCCTCGTCGATGGTCGGCGCGTCGAAGGCCTCGCGACCGACGTAGGCGTTCGTGCCGGCGCAGTAGAGGTCGCGAGCGGCGGCGATCACGTCGTCAGCGAGCGGTTCCGGACGCCGCTCGCACAACGACTTCCAGTCGGCGACGCCGCGCTCGTCCGCCTCGCGTTTGGCCGCCGAGACGGCCTCGACCCACTCGGACTGGGTGCGCCTGTGGTACTGCCGGACGACTTCCTTGGAGACCTGCTGGCCCTCGTAGGAGAAGCGGTTCTCGTCGAAGGTGCCGACGACGTCGGCGACGCTGACCTCGCCCTCGAAGTATAGACACTCGATCTTGCCGTCCTCGTGGACGAGTCCCGCCTCGGCGGCGCGGTCGGTGACGAGTCGGTTGACCTCGCGGGCGACCGACTCGAGGTCGGCGACGTCGGCGCGACCGGCGATGCGGTTGGCCTCCTCGCGGGAGAGATAGCGGTCCTGCTCCTCGTACTTGGTGGAGAACTCGACGACGGGGTCTTCGAGGTCGACCGCCTCGTCAGGCCAGTCGTCGAACGCGAGGCCGTGGTCGGCGGGGTCGGTGCGTGTTCGGAGCGACGAGCCCACGGGAACGCGATTACGGAAGACGATCTCGAGGGGGACCAGATAGTTCTCGCCCGCGCCCTCGTGGTAGGTGCCGTAGTCGTAGCCGCTGGGGTCGTCCGTGTCCTCACCCTCGAAGGGGAGGTCGGGCACCTGCGTGAGTTCGATGCCCATCTCGCGGGGGGCCTCGCCGGCGTCGAGCGTCTCGTCGAGCGAGACGGCACCGTCGGTCTCTGACGTGGTGACGCCGACGTAGTGGGTCGGAACGCCCGCGGCTTCGAGCATCTCGAAGTTGTACGCGCCCATCGTACAGAGCGAGGCGCCCTTGTCGGGGATCTCGTCGGGCATCTTCCCCCAGTCGAACACGGAGTAGTCGTCGGTGAAGACGAACGCGCCCCGGCCGAGTTCGTCGGTGGTGGCGGCCCGCTCTACCCGGAACTCCTTCACAGAGGTCATGACGAGGACTTTTCCGCCCGCGACAAAAGGGTTTGAGATCCGGGTCGCGGCGGGCACACCCGGAACTCGGTCGGCGGTCCGGGACGGAACGGCTTTGCGTCCGGGAGGCGACACACGACCGATGGCAACGGGTTCGCCGCCGCTCGATATCGGAATCGTCCTCGTCACGACGGGCGTCATCTGGGTCGGGAGCAGCTGGCTCGAGGGCGCGAGCGAGCGGCTCTCGTCGTACTACGGCCTGCCGGAGGTCGTCCAGGGGTCGGTCGTCGCGGCGGTCGGCTCCAGTTTCCCCGAACTGGCGACGGTCGCGTTCGCCGCGCTCCTGACGAACTCGCTGGGGCTCGGCGTCGGCGCCATCGTCGGGTCGGCGATCTTCAACGTCCTCGTCATCCCCGCCGTCGCCGGTATCGCGACCGGCGGCGACATCGAGGCCAACCGCACGCTCGTCTACAAGGAGGCCCAGTTCTACATGCTCGCGGTGTCGGTGCTGGTGATCACCTTCGCGATGGCCGTGATCTACGAACCGGACACGAGCGTCGACTACCTCGCGGGCGAGGTCACGCGACCGCTGGCGCTGATACCGCTCGGCCTGTACGGCCTCTACATCTTCATCCAGTTCCAGGACACCGCCGACCACGACGCCGACCCCGAGACGGGTGAGGGGATCGACGTGCGCCGCCAGTGGGGACTCCTGCTCGCCGGCATCGCGCTCATCCTCGCCGCCGTCCACCAGCTCGTCGAGGCGCTCGAAACCCTGGGACTGGCCTTCGGTATCCCCGAGTTCATCATGGGCGTGACCGTCGCCGCCGCGGCGACGAGCCTGCCCGACGCGCTGGTGAGCGTCCGCGCGGCCCGCGACGACCGCGGCGTCGCCTCGCTCGCGAACGTGCTGGGCTCGAACACGTTCGACCTGCTCGTCGCGATCCCCGTCGGCGTCCTGATCCTCGGTCGGGCCTCGTTCAACTTCGAGCTGGCCGTCCCGATGTTCGCCGTCCTCACGCTCGCGACGATCCTCCTCTTCGCGGTGCTCCGGACGGACCTGCAACTCTCGCAGCCCGAGTCGGTCGCGCTGTTCGTCTCGTACGTCCTCTTCGTCGTGTGGGTCGTCCTCGAGACGCTCACTGACGTCGTCGACTACCTCCCGAACGGGTAGCCCCAGCGGCCGTCCCACGGGACCGTCGCCGCTCTCGGCAAGGCCGGCCGCTATCGCCGAGTGCCGACGAACACCGCCGAGAACCCGCGAGTCTTTTAGGGTTCGTCGTCAAGGGGTGTGCATGTCCGACGCGGCCGAACCCGGGGTCAACGTCCCCCGGGGAGAGTTCGGGTTCGACCACCGGCCGGAGACCGACCAGTCGTTCGAGAACGCGCTGGCGAAGGCCCGGGACGGCCACAGGTTAGACGTGGCTGACGGGATCGAACTCCTCACCACCGGGACCGACAGGTCGGGGATCGACCCCGAGCGCAAGGAACTCGTCCTGGAGGCCGCGGATCGGCGCCGCGCCGAGGTCGTCGGCGAGGAAGTCACGTTCGTCGCCAACCTCAACAACAACGTCACGACCGCCTGCAACACCGGCTGTCTGTTCTGTAACTTCAAGGACCGCTCCGAGCAGTTCCGGAAGACGAACGACGAGCCCCACGGTGGGTTCACCAAGACACCCGCGGAGTCCCGCCAGATCGTCGAGAGCGCGCTCGACCGGGGTATCTACGAGGTCTGTTCGGTGTCGGGACTCCACCCGGCGTTCGCGCTCGACGCCGAACACCGGGAGATCCTCGAAGCCAGTACCCGGGGGGATCTGAACTACCGACCGCCCGAGGAGTACGAGTCCGACCCCGCCACCTACTGCGAGCAGATCCGCGCGATGAGTGTGGGGGGCGTCCACGTCCACTCGATGACCCCCGAGGAGGCCTATCACGCCCGGCGGGGCACCGACTGGTCCTACGAGACGGTCTTCTCGCGCCTGCAGGACGCGGGGCTCGATTCGGTCCCCGGAACGGCCGCGGAGATCCTCGTCGACGAGGTGCGCGACGTCATCTGTCCCGGCAAGATCGGCACCGACGAGTGGCTCGAAGCGATGGAGGCCGCCGCGACCGTCGGCCTCGACACCACCGCGACGATCATGTACGGCCACGTCGAGAACGAGGCCCACAGAGTCGAACACCTCGCTCGCGTCCGGGAGTTACAGGACCGCGCCGGCGCGATCACGGAGTTCGTCCCCCTCTCCTTCGTCCACCAGAACACGCCGTTGCACGAGCGCGGGATGGTCGAGGCCGGCGCGACGACCGACGAGGACGAACTGATGATCGCCGTCTCTCGGCTCTTCCTCGACAATATCGAGCACATCCAGTCCTCGTGGGTCAAGTACGGCGACGAGCAGGGCCTGAAGATGCTCTCCTGTGGCGCCGACGACTTCATGGGGACCATCCTCTCCGAGGAGATCACCAAACGCGCCGGCGGCGAGTTCGGCCAGTTCCGCTCGTTCTCGAAGTACGTCGAGATGATCGAGGCCATCGGCCGGGTCCCCGTCGAACGCTCGACGGACTACCGACAGCGCCGACGTATCGACCCCGACGACGGGCCCCACGGCCCACAGCTCGGCCCACGCGCCGACGGCACGCCGCTCGTGGAGTGAGGACGGAACCACCATCCATTACGTGACGGACGAACGACCACTCGCGTATGCCCTCCACCCTCCGGGAGGCCGTCCGCGAGCGCGTGACGCTCCGGTCGGTCGTCTCCCTCGTCGCCGCGCTGGCGATACTGCGGGTCGCCGTCGACGCGTCGGTCCCACAGCTGGCAGTCACTGCGGCCCTGTCGCTCGTCGCCGGGACTGCCGATATCGCCCGTGAGGTCTACGACGTCCGCCAGTCGGTCGCGAGCGGGTGGATAGGTGCCGTCTCCATCGTCGGGAGCAGCGTCTTGCTCGGACTCGGCGAGGGCCCGGTCTGGTTCACCGCGACTTTCCTCGTCGTCGGCGCGTGGTTCCTCGCAGACGCCGTCCAGACCGCCCGTCACGAGGGACTGACCGAGGAGGAACCCAGCGGCCGGACGGTGTATCGCGACTACGTCGGTCGTCGGATCCACGGGACGCTCGACGAGCAGCCCCACACCCGTCGGGAACTGTGCGACGCGCTCGACGCCGACGACGCGACCATCGAGTCGGCGCTCGAGCGACTCTGCGAGCGCGGTGTGGTCGTCCGGGAGGGGAGCGAATTTCGCCTCGACTCGGCCGAGACGGGGCGGCTAGACCGGATCCGGGGCGCACTGGCAGGGTTCGGCCGACGGCTCGCTCGGCCGGTCACGCTGGAACTGGGATCGGAAGGCGACGAGCGAGACGGTCCGAGGTCACCGCGCGACGACGCGGTCGAGAACCGGTCGAACCGCCGCGAACACGCCCCGAGTTCGGAGCGAGAACGCGAACGCGACTCGGCCGACTGACGTGCGTGTACTCGGGAGTCGTCGCGAGGGCGAGTCCCGGGTCACCGGACCGAGTAGAGCCCGAACGCGCCCAGTGCGCCGAAGACACCGAACAGCGCGACGGCGACCAGCATCGTCCCGAGGCGATAGTCGCCGGCGGACGGGAGAGCGGCCAGGGACGCGACGGCGAGCACGCCACAGGCGACGACGACCGCGAGTTCCTGCTCGAGGCCGAGAATCGTGACCGGTTCGTCGGCGGCCCTCCCGGTCGGTTCCTCCGGTGACATCCTGTTCTCATCGAGTTCGCGCCACCGGGACAAGACAGTTGTCGTATAGACAGGTCCGGATCAGTCCGCCGCGCCACCGGCCAGCACCGTCCGGTAGCGCTCGCCGGCCTCGTCGGGAGCGTCGATGGCCCGCTCGATGCGTTCGGAAACCCAGCGGTCGGCGTCACGGGGCGCGGGCGCCGGCTCGACCGCAGTCGTCCGCAGGGCGGGCGAGAGAAAGCGCTCGTAGACGGGGAGACGCTCGCGCAGGGGGACGCCGGCGTACTCCGCGACTTCCTCCAGTTCCCGGAGCGCCGGCCAGGCGTAGTCGGGGTTGATGTGGTCGTCCGTGACCGGCGAGACTCCACCGAGGTCGTCGACGCCGCAGTCGATCACCTCGCGCACGTCCGTCAGGTTGGGCGGGACCTGCACCGACACCTCCTCCGGGAGGGTGGCACGGGCCATCGCCACCGAGTGGCGCAGCGTCTCGGTGTCGGGCGTCCCGCCGTGCCAGCGCTCGTTTTCCTTCACCGGCTGGACGATCACCTCCTGGACGTGTCCGTAGCGCTCGTGTAACGCCCGGATTGCGAGCAGGCTCTCGGCGCGATGCTCGGGGTCCTCGCCGATGCCGACGAGGATGCCCGTGGTGAAGGGCACGCCGAGTTCGCCCGCCGTGCGGATCGTGTGCAGCCGCTGACCGGGCGACTTGGCGCGGGGACCGCCGTGGGCCTGCACGTCGGCGGTCGTCTCTAACATGACGCCCATGCTCGCGTTGACGTCCGCGACTGTCTCCATCTGTGCGCGAGTCTGGTCGCCGGGATTCGAGTGGGGGAGCAGCCCCTCGTCGAGTGCGACCGCACAGACCTCACGGAGGTACTCGTGGATGGAGTCGTGGCCCCACTCGGCGAGCTGGTCGTGGATCTCTGTGTAGCGGTCGTCCGGGTCGTCACCGAACGTGAAGAGGGCCTCCGTACAGCCGGCGTCGGCGCCCATGGCGACGAGTTCGCGGACCGCCTCGGGCGACATGAGCGACGCCTGTCCCGGCGGGTCGTAGTAGGTGCAGTAGGTGCAGGTGTACCGGCAGGCAGTCGTGAGCGGGACGAAGACGTTGCGCGCGAAGGTCAGTTCGTCGGCGGGGGAGACGTCGGCCGGGTCCGTCGCGAGGAGGTCGTCGATAGCCGCGTCGCTGATCGACAGGTCGACGCCGTAATCGGCCGCGCCGGGTATCACGGTGGGTCGTCCGCGTTCGACCGGCAAAGGGCTGGCGCTCGCGGCGAATCGCCGCGGCAGTCGGTGACGCTTTCGGAGCGGTGGTGGGGTCGACCGGGCGAGCGCTCGCGGGGCGGTCGAAAGAACGAGCGACCCGTCGTCGGACGGGTCGGAACGGAGGAGCGGCGTCAGCTTGGCACGGTCCAGGTGCGTGGCGCGAGTCGTCTGCACGGGGAGTGGCCCGTGCGTTCACGACTGGGCACCGTCGAAAGAAAACGATTGTCCAAATTTCTTCCCGGATGCGTCTAGTTTCGGGTCGAAAAGTCCGCTATCGCCGCGCTTCGACCCGGCCGTCGGTCGTCGTCACGGCGAAGCCGGTCTCGCGAAGCCAGTCGGTCGCGTGACCCTCGGCGTGGAGCAGCAGTTCGACGAGGTCGTCGGGTTCGTCGACGTCGGTCGCCAGCCGGAAGGAGTCGACCGTCGCCGTCTCCAGCTCTGCGTCGGCGGCGATGGCGCGGTGGTCGCGGATCGACGCGCCGTGGTAGTCCACGTGAAACGAGGGGTGGCGCACGACCAGCGCGTTGGTGCCCCCACCCCGGCCGGGCGCGAACACCACGTCGGCGTCGGGCGCGAACAGTCGTTCCAGCGCGTCGGTCGTCGCGAGCGCGAGGTCGGCCATCACGACGGCGACGGGGTCGTCTTCGGAACCCGCGTCGGACTCGTCGCCTGCCGGCCGGTCGCCCCCGGGCAGGCGGTCGTTGACAGCCTCGGTGAGCGGACGTTCGTCGACGACGACCGGGGCGTCACACTCGACCGGCGCGGTCGCGAGGACTGTCGGGTCGTGTCGGTCGGGGAGTGCAGCGAGGACGTCACGGAGCATCGCGTGGGCGAACTCGCGGCGCTCGTCGGCGTCGAGAGCGGGAGAGAGGCGGGTTTTCGGTCGGGCAGCGCCGAACGGCACGACGACGTGCATCTACTGGAGTTTCGTGTCCGGTCCCTGGTTGGACCGCCAGTAGTAGACGCCGCCGCCGACGAGCACGAGCACGAGCACCGCAACCCCGGCGTAGAGCAGAGTCTGGGTCTGCTGCTGGGACTGCTCGACCTGTTCGGCCTGGCTCTCTGCGTCGTTGGCCAGGTCGATGGCGTTCCCGAAGTTGCCGTTGTCGTACGACGAGATGGAACTGTTCAGCGTGTCCTGGGCCTCCGCGTTGCCGCCGGACTCGTTGATAGCCATCGTCGCGTTGTCGACCGCCAGTCGGGCCTCACGGCTGTCGTTGGTGTAGTGGTGGACCTGTGTCGCGTTCAGTGTCGACTCGCTGCTGCCCGTGACGGCGACGAGTTCCCAGAGCGTGTAGGCCTGGGGCGGGTCGTAGGTGTAGTTCTCGACCGCGGGCGTGTCGCCGGTGAGCGCGATTTCGATCTCGTCGCCGCCGTTGTCGAGGCTGAGTGTCTGCTCGAAAGTCTGCTCACCGTAGACTGTCTCGTTGAGCTGGTTGCCCTGGTCGAGGACAGTCACCGTCCAGCTGACGTTCTCCAGTTCGGTACTCCCCCGCAGCGTCCACTCGTCGGGCTGGTCGGTAAAGGGGTCCTCGATGACGACCGTCGTCGAGACCGTCGTCCCGACGCGCGACTCCGTGAACTCGGTCTCGTCGGTCACGGTCAGCGCTCCTGCCGGTCCGGCCGCGGCGAGCAGGAGTGCGAGCAGTGCGACTAGCGTGGCGCCCTTAGAAGAGCGGATCCAGCTCATCTTGGTCATCTTCTACCAACTCCTCTAATTGCGCTTCGCTTTGCTCCCGGATGTCGTCGATGTTGTCCTGGGCCTCGATGGCGACCTGCTGGAGCTCCTTGATGCGGGGGACGTTGTGGACGCCCGACAGCAAGATCGAGGCCGCCACGTTGTTCTCCCGGACGGGGTAGTCCCCGCCGCGGACCTCCATGCTCCCGGTCTGCTCCTCGAGCCACTTGCGGCCACGCTCGATGCCTTTCCGGTTCAGGTGATCCGGCGGACCGCTCATCACGAGCAGCGCTCGCTCGGCGCCGTCGATCTCACAGGGCAGGGTCAGTCGGCCCAGTGCCGCCTTCCGGACGAGCGAGGTGATCCGGTTGGTCGTGTTGGCGGCGTCCATACCACCGTCGTCGATACCGTCGCTGTCTCCCCCGGTAAAACGCGAGAGGAGGCCGCTGTCGTTGGTCGGTTCGACGCTCTCGGCGGCGTAGCCGATCGTGGAGACGCCACCGCCCGCGAGCGTGTTGATGATCTCCGAAGAGTCCACGACGGACTCGGCGACAGCGTCGCCCGATCCGACTTCCCCCGCGCCGAACAACACACCGAAGCGACGGACGATCTCGTCGTTGATCTCGTCGTACCCGCTCTCCATCGACTCCCCCGACTGGCGCCAGGCGTCGTTGTCGAACACGAGGAGGTTGTCGACCTCGCGGACGAACGTCTGGAACGACCGCGCCGCGTTGAGGGTGTAGATACCGCCCTCGTCACCGCCCGGCAGGATGCCCAGCCCGTACACGGGTTCGGTGTAGATGCGCTTGAGGTGCTTGGCGAGGACGGGCGAACCGCCCGAGCCGGTCCCGCCGCCCAGGCCCGCCACGATGAGGAACGCGTCGATCTCGTGGACCGGCACGTTGTCGATGGCGCTCTGAACCTCGTCGATGTCCTCCTCGGCGATCTCCGCGCCGAGTTCGTTGTCCGCGCCCACGCCGTGGCCCTTCACCCGGGCCTGACCGATGAGCACGCGATTCTTCTTCGGTATCCGTTCTAACCCGAGCAGGTCCGCTTTCGCCGTGTTGACCGCGACTGCGGAGCGGACGATCCCGCTCCCTGTTGCCTCGTCGTATTCGAGGAACTTGTCGACGATCTTCCCGCCGGCCTGCCCGAAGCCGATCATCGCCAGTTTCATTGGTGGTGCTACCGTTGCAAAATAAAGAGTCCCAAGTCGGCAATAAGCTTTTTGTCCGTTAATCGAATGTGATAGTAAAATTTTTCCAACACGTGTCTGACGGCAGGCCGACACGTGTTCGACGACGGGCGGGGCAGCGGCCGTCTGCGGGCGACGTGGCGAGAGGTGAGAGACCGCGACCGGCACGCGGCGGCGGCGGATTTCAGTCGGCGAGACCGAGGTAGGACCCGAAGGTCCGCAGGTCGGCCGCGTCGACGTCGAAGGCGGCGAGGTCGTTGTGGTCGGGGACGTTCTCGAAGCGCAGTCCCTGGTACTGGTCGGGGCCCAGTGGGAGACCGACAGTGCCCATGACGCTCATGCCGAGTTTCGCCAGTCCCATCGGGAGCGGTACGACGGTCACCGAACGGCCCTCCGCGTCGAAGACCATGTTGGTCACTTCCCGGAGAGTCAACACCTCGGGACCGCCGATCTCGTAGGTCTCGCCGACGTAGCTGTCGTCTTCGAGCGCGTCGGCCAGCATGGGGACCAGATCCTCGACCCAGATCGGCTGGAAGAGGGCGTCCTCGCCCCCTCCCGGGAGGGGGTAGACCGGAGCGCCCGGCGCGAACCACTTCTTCAGGCGCTTGGTGAACGCCTGGAACTCGTCGCCGTCGCCGAAGACGATCGACGGCCGGAAGACCGTCCAGTCCAGGTCCGACTCGCGGACGTCCTCGTCGGCCCGTCCCTTCGCGCGGAGGTAGTGGGTGTCGGCGTTCGGGTCGGCCGCGAGCGCGCTCATCTGGAGGTAGCGGTCGACGCCGTGTGTCTCGGCCGCCCGGATACAGTTCTGGGTTCCGCCACGGTGGACCCGCTCGTGCATCTCCTCGCCGCCGTCGGGCCTGAGCATGGGCGCCAGCGCGACCAGATACACCACCGCGTCCTGTCCCTCGAAGGCGCCCTCGATGGAGTCATAGTCGGTGACGTCACCCGCCACTGCCGTGACCGCCTCGGGCAGGTCGTCGTCGTCGGGCGAGCGCGAGAGCACCGTCACGTCGTGCCCCCGCTCGACCAGTTCTCGACTCAGACTCGTTCCGACGAACCCGCTCCCGCCGACGACCAGTACGTTCATATCAGATTATTTGAAGGGCAGCCCCCTAAACCTTCCCGCCAAACCAGTCCGGTAATCACCTACCTCGGCGTGAACGCCGAGGTTTGTCGGTGGACTCCCGGTCTATCCACTACACTGTGGAAGGCGAGTAGTCGCCACTCCCGTTCAGTATCCCCGACTTGAGGGCGAGGTGATTGGTCGCCCGTCCAGAACCAGACTTGAGCCGATTCTGGACGTACCTGTGTGCGATATTGCGTGCCGCGTTGTAGTCGCTGTGTAGCTCTTTGCCGCACTTCTGACAGGCGAAGACATCGACGTCGCGGTTGTCTTCATGTGTGAAACCGCAGTCGGCGTGACTACATCGTTGACTGGTGTATGCCGGATGGACTGACTCGACAGCGATTCCTTCAGCGCGGGCTTTGTATGTCGTCTGTCGCTTCAACTCGCGGAACGCCCACTGCTGGAATTTTGAGGCGTTCGAGATACGTTCCCGTACTGGTGACAGCCAGATACCCGTCCACGTTCCGGTCTACGCCGAGAACTGTTCGGCTCTCGGCCTCTTCCGACGGCTCGTCGCGTTCCTGTTTGACGGTAACGTGCAGGTAGTAGGTATCGGTCGGCTGGTCGTAGCGGAGTTTCGCGCCCTGTTTGGTCCACTCGTCACTCTCCATGTATTCGGCTTGGGGCGAGTCGTCCGAGTAGATATACTCGGCATGGACACGCCCACTGCCGTATGCGGCCAGCGAACAGTAGCCGTCGAAGTAGCTTATTGCGTTGGTGTTGTAGACGGTCGTATTCGACGTGAACACGGGTTTCGAGGTTCGTTCTCCCTCTTTCAGTTTGTCTACGCAACCAGTGAGAGCGTCGGCGGCATGGTTGACAGCAGCCACAGGTGAACTACCGTACCCTACTCACTCGCCGCTGACGCGGTTCGTTCCTTGAGGGTAGGGCTTCCTGCTTCCACGACGCGCTTTGCAGATACTCGCGTATCCACAGGGAGCGCAGTCTCCACAGGCGTTGATTCGGAGTCTCCCACTCCTAGTTCTGAAAGACCGCGAGAAAGAATATTCCACGCCGCATTCGCGTCCCTATCCACCTCGAACCCACACGACGGACACGAGTGTTCACGAACCCACAGCGGTTTGTCCGTCTTGACACCGCAAGATGCACACTCCTTGGTCGTATCTATCGGATCAACTGCGACGAAGTGCGTTCCTTCGTGCTCACACTTGTACTTGAGCATCCGAAGGAACGTCCCCCACGCCGCTCCTGCCCGGTTGCGCGAGTTGCCCGGGAGTTCGACCAGTCCTTTCGCATCCAAGTCCTCCACGGCCACCAAGTCGTACTCGGTGGCGTAGTACGTCGAGAGTTTGTGCAAGAAGTCTCGTCGCTTCCGCTTCAGGTCGGCGTGACGTTCGGCAACGACCTTCCGCTGTTTCTCCCGATTCGCAGACCCGTGTTCCTTCCGCGAGAGGTCGTGTTGAGCGCGTTCCAACCGCTCGCGCTCGTCGCTGAAGTCGGGACTCTCGATGGCGTATCCGTCGGTGTCGTGGGCATACTTCACGAGACCAACGTCGATTCCAACGACTTGTTTGGGATTCTCCGGTTTCTCGGGCGTGGTTTCGTCCACGTCGATACCGAACGTGGCATACCACTCACCTGTCGGTTCCTGCTTGACCGAGACTTGTTTGATGGTCGCGCTCTCGGGGAGATCTCGGTGGAGGTGAATCGGAATCTCACCGATTTTGCTCAACCACAGGACAGCCCGACCACTCGTATTCTTGAGTTTGAAGCCGGACTGATTGTAGGTGAGCGACCGATACTCCCGAGGCGGTTTCCACTTGAGCATTCCCACGGCGCGTCCGTTCTCCTTCTGTGCTTTGAGCGTCGAAAGGTTGTCGTAGACGCGCTTGACGACCATCTGCAACACTTTCGAGTGAACGTCGTTCAGGTCGTCCCACCACGATTTGAGGTCGGGAAGTCTCCCCTGCACCTCGTACCGTGCTGGAATGTCTTCGGACTCGTTGAGTAGGTGGAGAACGTGGTTGTACAGTTGCCTACAAGTATCGAGGTGGTGGTGAAGCGTCTCGGTGAGGACTTCCGAGGGGTCGAGTCGATACTTGTAGTTGTACTGCATCTATGACTCTCGTTCCTCGATTAGTTCATCCAGTTTCTCTTGGACGAACGAAGAGAGATTCAGGTGATTCTCCTGAACCCACTCCTCTTGGTCGTCTCGGATGGAGATGTTCTTGCGCGTTGCCACACCATATCTTACACAACTTGTGTAAACAAGGGTTGTGATTGCGTGGGCCTGTGGGCCGAGTGTCGAACGTGTTTGAGAACCGTTCGGCGCTGTATCCCCTCCCTACTGCGCTACTCGGTCGCTCCGCTCCCTGCGTTGCTCCTTTAGGAAGGGGACTTAGCGCCTAATTCCAGTTAAATCCGGGTGTAGCCCCGTGTCTTCCCGTATATCGTCATATACGAGCGGCTGAAGCCGAGAGCGCGAGGTGATCACGTACCCGTTGTCGTCTCCTTCCCATCCTCGGTCAGCAAAGCGCTGTGCGGCATCCCGAAACGTGTTCATCGTCCGTTCTAGGTCGTCGCGCCGCTCATCGGGGATGGAGAGTTTGACGACGACGACGGTACGCTGAATCTCCATCTACATGCCACATGTGGTACTGTCTACATATGGATACTGGGAGTGGGCCTGACTGTGGCGCGTAGATGGCCACAGGAGCTTACGCGATTCCCGCCGCCGTGAACGGCGGGACTCCCTCGCTGTCAAAGGTGGCGGTTCCCGGAGAGGACGGCCGCAAGCAGTGTGGTCGGTGACCGCCGCCGTCATCGGGGGACGACGGTCCGCGGCGTTTACGTGGGGGCCCCGCCAGGTCCGAGTATGCTCGTCACGCTAGAGGGACTCGACGGCAGCGGCAAGTCCTCGGCGGTCGCCCACCTCGAGGAGTCGGGGGTCGTCCCGGACGACGCCGTCTTCACCCGCGAGCCCACCGGGTCGTGGTACGGCGACGCCGTCCGCCGGTCGATCGGTGCCGACGACGCCGACTCGCTCGCCGAACTGTTCCTCTACACCGCCGACCACGCCGCCCACCTCGCCGAGACGGTCCGCCCCGCTCTCGCCGACGGCCGCGCGGTCGTCTCCGACCGCTACTCGGACTCCCGGTACGCCTACCAGGGAGCCACTCTCGCGGCCCACCCCGACCTCGACGTCTCGGACCCGCTCGCGTTCGTCCGGGAAGTCCACGAGCCCTGGACTCGCCCGCCCGACGCCACGGTATACCTCGACGTCGACCCCGAGACCGGCGCCGAACGCGCCGGCGCGACCAACAAACTGGAACAGGTGGACTTCCTCGAGGCCGTCCGCGAGAACTACGAGCGACTGATCGCCGACGACCCCGATCGCTTCGTCAGAATCGACGCCACCCGGCCGCAAGAGGAAGTGCTCGACGAGGTCGAGGAGACGGTCGCGGACCTGCTGGACTGACCGGCCGCGTTCGATGGCTCTCCAGCAACACAGAGACACTCAGGGACGCAACCGTTCGCGGCGGGACTGCTCGGGGTTGTCCCGTTCCCACTTCTCCGGGAGGTCGACCTCGTCGGGGGCGGGCATCCAGACGTAGTCGAAGGTGAGCCCGACGGCCATCGGGAGGAGGACGACGATGGCGACGACGGCGGCGGCCGACCCGAGGTTCGGACCGAGTCCGAAGACGCCGCTGAACAGGAGCGTCGTGAGGACCAGCACGAAGGGGCTGAAGAAGACGGCGTAGAGGAAGCCGCCCCAGCGGGTGTGCAGCCGCACCCGGAAAAACCGCGTCAGCAACGCGGTGATGGCGGTGTGGGCGAGCAGCATGAACCCGAGCCCGAACGCGTCCAGGAGGGTGACCATACCGGCCATTGGGCCGACACCGACTTTGAGGTGTCGATGACCGCAGGGCTCGCTGGGCCGATCGGATCCCGGATCCCCCGACGACGCGGCCGGGCTCATAGTGATTATTGTAGCGATTTACCGGTCCGCGCCGACCCCGGGGTCGGCGCGATCCGGAAACAATCTACAACAAGCACTATCAGTCGAGACAGATGTAGGTCTTGGTGTCGGCGACGCCCTCGATGTCACGCAGGCGTGTGGCGACGCCGTGCATCAGGTCGTACACCTCCTCGCCGACGGCCTCGACGATGATGTCGTACTGGCCGGCGACGATGTGGGCCTCCTCGACACCCTCGAGTTCGCGCATCTGCGCCAGCAACTCCTCGGACTTTCCCGCCGCCGTCTTCGCCATGATGAACGCCCGCACCATTTGCCGTGTGTTACTCCACCACACGGCAAAAACCTTCCCCCATATCCCTCCACCCCGAACGCCCCGGACGGTGGTCCACCCGGACGACCGCAGGACGCGGCGGCGGTTACGCGGACCTGGACGGCGGCGACAGCGGTTCCGCGAATCCGGACGGCGCGACGAACCGGGGACGACGGCGACGTCTCGGTGGCGACGACGGCGACGTACCGGTGGTGCGCGGGGCTGTCAGTCCCACCCGGGCGTCCCCGGCGCACCGCGGGCGTCCTCAACGTCGCGGGCGAGTCTCGGGTCCGGTGTCGTCTCGGTGTCGCCGGCCCCGTCCTCCGTCGGTCGCGTGCTCGCTCGTTCCGTCCACTCGACGAGGGCGTCGTCGAGCCACGACGTCTCCTCGCGGATCCGCGTCTTCGCCTGCTCGTAGCGGTGCTCGCTGACGGCGCCGGTCCCCGGTGCGGACGCCGCGGCGACGGCGACGAACTCCGTGCGGTCCGCCGCCGTGGGTTCGCCCGCGACGAGTCGCTCGACGGCGTCGACGATCCGGTCGTGGTCGGGGTGGGTGAACACGCGCGTCCCGAGTGCGCCCGGGCCGAAGGCCGGCGTCGCGTCTTCCGGCGGCGTGTCGTCGAGCAGGCGCTCGCCGCCGTGAACGCGTTCGACGCGCTCACATTCGGTCTCGACGCCGAGTTCGAGGTTCGATCCCGGGTACGTCGTGCAGGTGTCGGGATACGTCTCGTCGCCGTGGATCCGGCACTGCAGCGTCCGGGGGTCGAGGAACGCACAGGTGTCCAGCCACGCCGGGTCGGCGTCGAAGGGCGCGACGGGTTTCGGTACCTTGCGCAGGCCAACGAGGAAGGCCGGCCGGTCGCCGACTGCGGCGAGTTCGACGCCGCCGACGGTGACGTGCGGGCCGTCGTCCGTGCGAAAGAGGCGCGGGGTCAACGCGGCGGCGTAGCCCCGGTCGAGGAACCGCCGGACCTCGTCGGCGGTGACCGGTGCGAGGTTGTAGGTGTCGTCGAGCGGGCGGTAGGGGCCGCGGCGCTCGTGGTCGAGGCCGTCGGGTGCGAGCGGGCGCCAGTCGAGACAGCACCCCGCACACCCCTCGCAGTCGACCTCCATACCACGCCGTTGGAGTGCGAGGGGGATAAGCGACCGGCCGAGCACGGGAAACCGCCCTGCCGCCGACTCGACGGACGAGCTCGCGCCCTGCCGTCGGCCGAAAGTCTAACACGCGCCCACTCGACCCCTCGGACATGAGCGAGCGACTGGCGGACGAGGTCGCAGTGGTCACGGGCGGCGGCGCGGGCATCGGCGAGGCAGCCTGCGTCCGTTTCGCCGAGGAAGGCGCCCACGTCGTCGCGGTCGACTGGGACGGCGAGGCAGCCCGGGAGACGGTCGAGACCATCGAACAGGCGGGCGGCCCACAGGGACTGGCCGTCGAGACCGACGTCAGCGACGAGGACGACGTGGCGGCGATGGCCGACGCCGTCGCCGACGAGTTCGGTCGCGTCGACGTCCTCGTGAACAACGCGGGCATCCGCGTCGACCCGAAACCGGTCACCGAGGCCGACGAGGCGAGCTGGGACCGCATCCTCGACGTGAACCTCAAGGGCTACGCCTTCTGTGCGAAACACCTGATCCCGATGCTGGCCGCCGACGAGGGAGACGGGGCTTCGTCGGACACCCCCGGTCGCGACGGCGGGTCGATCGTCAACGTCGCGTCGGTCGGCGCGGGCTGGGCCCGACCCGGCTGGACACAGTACGACTCGACGAAGGGGGCCATCGTCTCGCTGACCCAGGACATGGCGTGTGACCACGCCGAGCAGGGTATCAGAGTGAACGCCGTCTCGCCGGGGTGGGTCATCACCGACTACCACGTCGGCGACCGCACCGGCGCGGACGCCGAACGGTTCGTCGACGAGAAGACGACCCCCGGGGGCCACGACGGGAACATCCTCGAACGGGCGGCACGCCCCGAGGAGCTCGCGGACGCCCTGCTCTTTCTGGCCTCCGAGGAGTCGTCGTTCCTGACGGGCGTCAACGTCCCCGTCGACGGCGGCTCATCGGTGCTCTGACAGGAACGGGTGTCGCCCGTGAGCAGGATAGTGTGGCGGATATCCGTATATTTATTCGCTTTCGGACGATATTCCCTGACGAGATAAACTCATGTTCCGGAAAACCCAGCTGATGCTCAAAACGGTACTGTTACTTCGAACGGCGCCGGTTCCCGGCGGCGGACCCACGCAGGCGGCGGGCGAGCGAGCGTGCCGGACCACGAGTACGGCCGACCGATGAAGTCGCTCGAACGGGACCTCGGCCTCCCGACCGTGCTCGCGATCAGTATCGGGGCGATGATCGGCAGCGGGATCTTCATTCTCCCGGCGCTGGCACTGGATATCGCGGGACCGTCGGTCGTACTCGCGTACCTGCTCGCCGGCGTCCTCGTGGTACCGGCGGCGCTCTCGAAGTCCGAGATGGCGACGGCGATGCCCGAGGCGGGCGGCACCTACATCTACATCGAACGCGGGATGGGGCCGCTACTGGGGACGGTCGCGGGCGTCGGGACCTGGTTTTCGCTGGCGTTCAAGGGCGGTCTCGCGCTCGTGGGGGGCGTGCCGTACCTGCTCATCGCCTTCGACCTGCCGGTCAAGCCGGTCGCGCTCGTGCTCGCGGCCGTCCTCGTCCTCGTCAACCTCCTCGGTGCGAAACAGACCGGTCGCCTGCAGGTCGCCATCGTGGTCGTCATGCTCGCGGCGCTGTCGTGGTTCGTCCTCGGGAGCGCGCCGAGCGTCCAGCAGACGAACTTCGAGCCGTTCTTCACGGACGGCTACGGCGGACTGCTGGCCGCGACGGGGCTCGTGTTCGTCTCCTACGCCGGGGTGACGAAAGTCGCGAGCGTCGCCGAGGAGGTCGAGGACCCCGACCGGAACATCCCGCTCGGGATCCTGGGGTCGCTGGCGTTCACCACGGTCCTGTACGTCCTCATCGTCGCGATCATGGTCGGCGTCACCGAGGCCGGCGTGGTCTCCGGGTCCGCCGTGCCGGTAGCCGACGCCGCCAGGGCGACGGTCGGGACGGTCGGTGTCGGCGCGGTCGTCGTCGCCGCCGTCCTGGCGCTGGTCTCGACGGCCAACGCCGGCATCCTCTCCTCGTCGCGGTACCCCTTCGCGATGGCCCGCGACGGACTCGTCCCGGAGTCGCTGGCGGCCGTCAGCGAGCGCTTCGGGACCCCCTCGCGGTCGATCACGCTGACCGGCGCGGTGTTGCTCGCGCTCATCGCGTTCGTCCCGATCATGGAGATCGCCAAACTCGCCAGCGCCTTCCAGATCCTCGTCTTCATCCTGGTCAACCTCACGATCGTCGCCTTCCGCAAGGGAGAGATGGAGTACGACCCCAGTTTCGAGTCCCCGCTCTATCCGTGGACGCAGGTCTTCGGCGTCGTCGGCGGCCTCGTGCTCATCACGCAGATGGGTGAGGTCGCGATACTGGGGGCGGTCGTCATCACCCTCGGGAGCGCGGCGTGGTACCTCGCCTACGCGCGACCCCGTGTCCGGCGCGAGGGCGCCGCCACCGACGTCGTCCGCCGGCGGGTCGGCCGGGACGCTCTGACCGAGACCGAGTCGGCGATGGCCGCCGAGACCTACGAGGTCCTCGTCGCGTTCACCGCCGAGGTGGACCGCGAGCGCGAGCGAGCACTCCTCCGGATGGCGGCCGACCTCGTCCGGCCACACGACGGTCGCGTGATCGCCGTCTGGTTCGAGGAAGTCCCCGACCAGACGTCCCTGGAGGAGGCCACCGAGACCCAGTCCCCCGCCGAGGTCCGCTTCGAGGAACAGACCGACGACCTGGCGGCCGAACTCGACGTCGAGGTGGCGGCGGGCGAGATCGTCAGCCACGACACGAAACACGCGGTCGTCAACTTCGCCGCCCACCGCGGCGTCGACGCGGTCCTGACCGAACACGAGCGACTGCGGCTCCGGTCGCGACTGCTGGGCGACCCCATCGACTGGGTCGTCCGGCACGCCCCGTGTGACGTCTATCTCGTCGAGAACAGGGGGTACGACCGCCCGGGCGTCGTCGAACTCGTCAGCGACGGCGGGCCGTTCAACCCCGACCAGGTCGCCGTCACCGACGCCATCGCAGCGGCGAACGCGGGCGAGGTCCTCCTCCAGTACCCGGCCGCCACAGCGGGCGCCGAACAGCGCGAGCGCACTGTCGAGGACTACCGGACGGAACTGGCCGAACTGCTGTCGGTGCCCGTCCACGCGGTGTCGTCCGACGAGAGCGCGGGATCGCCCGGCGAGGCGCCCGACCTCCGGGTCCGTCGGGGTGCCGACCACCGGCTCCGCGGGGCGCTGCTCGACCGGAGCGACCCCGTGCCGTCGGAGTCCACGGAGATCACCGTCCACCCCCACGAGTCCCGCCAGCCGGGGCTGGTCCGTCGGTTCCTCGAACGAACCGTCTTCTGACCGGGGCCGGCGCTCGCTGCCGCCCGCTGGGACGGTGTCACTCGTTCGTCGAAGTCGTCCGGCCGCCGTCACCCCTGGTCGACGCTCGCCCGCCCGCCGTCACTCCTCGTCCGCGTCGGCCGGGACGGCGCGACTGCCGACCTGTTCGCGGCGACCGCGCCCGAACAGGCGGCCCCGGAGCGGCCGCTCGTTCGGGCGCTCGGCCAGTCCGACGGAGGCGCCGACGTCGTTGACGACGTCGAGGTGGAGCGAATCCGTGACCAGTCGAGAGATCATCCCCCGTTCGGTCGCGCCGACGAGTACGAGCGTGTGGTCGGCGGCCTCGCGTTCGATGGCCGCCTCGACGTCGCCGCTGTCGTCGACGACGGTCCGCGCGTCGGCCAGGTCGTGTTCGGTCGCCCACTCGTCGAGGAACGCCTCCCCCGCCCCGCGCTGTCCGGGGCCGTCGACGACGTGGAGCAGCGACACGGCCGTGTCGCCGGTCGCCCGGAGCGTCCGCGCGATCTCGGCGTTGAGGTCCGAGTCCGGACCGCCCGCGGTCGGCAACAGCACGCGCGAGCAGTCAAGTCCGCGATCTTTCACCACGAGGAAGTCGCTGGGGAGGCGGTTGGTCAGTTCGTCGAGGGGTCGCTCGGCGCGGGCCGCACTCCACAGTCGCCCGTTGCCCCAGCCCATCACGACCAGGTCGGGGCGCGTCCGCCGGGCGCGGTCGAACACCTCCTCGAACGAGCGCGTCGACACGATGGTCGACGTCTCGAAGGTGACGCCCTCGGTGTCGATCGACGCCTCGAGGTCGTCCATGATCCGGGCCGACTCCCGGGTGATCCGGTCGCGGTGGCCTCCCTCTTTGGGAGACATCCGTGTCGGCGCCTGGACGATGTGGACGGCGTGGACGGTCCCCCTCTCGTGCTGGCGGGCGAGTCTGCAGGCGAACTCGACCAGTCGCCGCTCCGTTCGCGGGTTCGCGACCGGGACCAGGACGCGGTAGGACTCCGGGTCCCGGACGAACTCCTCCAGCGTGTCGACGATCGGGACGTACGAGCGCCCGGCGAGGTTCCCGAGCAGCATCTCGCGGCCCGAGAGCCGCCGGACGTGCTCGAAGCGTTCGACCTCCAGCCGGCGCTCGCTCGTCTGGTAGTAGTTGACGACGGTGACGAGGACGATCCCGCCGACGGTGTTGCCCAGCAAGACCGGGAGCACGAACTCCGAAAGCGCCACCGTCAGGGCCAGTTCGCCGGCGAGCATCGCGTAGACCGACTCGGTGAACGACACGACGACGTGAAAGAGGTTCCCGAGCGGGATCGCCAGGAACGCGAGGTAGACGACGGCGATCCGCGAGATGGTGTCCCGGGCGGCGAAGTCCATCCACACCACGCCGGCGACGATCAGCCCGGCGAACGCGCCCTTGAAAAAGAGGGCGTGGACGGGCGTCTCGACGCCTTTCTGTGCGAGGTCGAGCGCGATCGCCGCCGCCTCGGGACTGAACACGCCGCCGTACGCGAGCACGACCGCACCGATGGCGCCGCCGGTGAAGTTGCCGGCGAGCACGACCAGCCAGTGGCGGACCAGTGCGGGGCCACTCGCCAGCCGTTCCAGGGTCAGCGCGACAGGCGGGAGCGTGTTCTCCGTGTAGAGCTGGTAGCCCCCGATGATGATGTAGACGAACCCGATCGGGTAGAGGAGTACCGGTGCGATCGCTCCCTCCGTCGAGGCCGACATCGAGGCGTACAGCAGGAACGTGATGGTGATCGCGAAGCCGCCGGCGACGGCGGCGAAGAACAGTTCGCGCGTCCCGGAGGTGATCTCGTGGTCGGCGTCGGCGACGATCCGCTGGAACACCTCGTCCGAGGAGAACCTGTCGGGGACGACCTCGCCCGCCGTGGGGACGTCGCCGTCACCCTCCTCGGGCGATCCGCTGTCGGCGTCGACCATGGTTCCCACCACCGACGGGCCGGACAAAGAGGTTTGTGTACGGGTCGCGCCGGCCGAGACGGCGCAGAGGGACGCGGCCCGCATCGACCGGACCGGGAGAGTGGGACGTTGCCCACGTCGTTTATCAACGGGGGGGCCGTTGCACCGGGCGTATGGAGGAGTGTTCGTGGCCGGCGACCTCCTGATCCCGCTGGTCGCCGGGATCATCTGTCTGGGTGTCCTCGCACAGGTGCTCGCCGCGCGCCTGCAGGTCCCGAGTATCATCTTCTTCCTGCTCGTCGGGGTGGTCATCGGCCGACCCGGTCTCGGCGTCGTGACCAGCGAGACGTTCGGCGAGGCGCTGCCCGCGATCGTCGGCCTCGCGGTGGCGATCATCGTCTTCGAGGGCGCCTTCCACCTCGAGTTCGACCGTATCAGGGAGGCACCCCAGGCCGCGCTCCGCCTGGTGACCGTCGGTGCCGCCATCGCCCTGGTCGGGACGGCGGTGACCGTCCGCTACCTCGAGGGGTTGCCCTGGGGGCTGTCGTTCGTCATCGGCGCCCTGCTGGTCGCGACGGGGCCGACGGTCGTGACCCCCATCCTGGAGGTCGTGCCCGTCCGGGACCGAGTCGCGGCGGTCCTCGAGACGGAGGGGATCGTCAACGACGTCACCGCCGCGATCAGCGCGGTCGTCCTCTTCGAGACGGTGAACCCGACCGTCGCCGGGGAGGGGTTGGTCCAGGGCTTCGCGATCCGCCTCGGCGAGGGACTGCTCGTCGGTCTCGTCGTCGCCGCACTCCTCTATTACCTGCTGCGATACGTCGACCTCTCGCCGGGGGCGGCCCCGCGCAACGCGCGCCTGCTCGTGCTCGCGGGAGCGCTCGCGGCCTACGCCGGGGCGAACACGCTCTCCAGCGAGGCCGGCGTCGCCGCCGCCGCGACCGCCGGCGTCGTCCTCGGGAACATGGACGTCCCCTACAAGCAGGAGATAACCGATTTCAAGGGGGACATCACGCTGCTCGTTCTCTCGTTCGTGTTCATCGCCCTGGCCGCGCAGTTGCCCCCAGACGCGCTGTTCGACGTCGGACTCGGCGGGGTCGGTGTCGTGGTCGTCGTCGCGCTCGTGCTCCGCCCGATCCTGGTGTTCGTCTCGACGGTCGGCGACCGCTTCACGACGGGCGAGCGACTGTTCGTCAGCGCCGTCGGCCCCCGGGGGATCATCCCGGCCAGCGTCGCGACGCTGTTCGCGGTCGAACTCCGGACGGCCGCGACGGAACTGAACGACCCCGCGCTCGCCCAGCAGGCCGATCTGTTGCTGGGGACGGTCTTCCTGGTCATCTTTGCCACCGCGCTGTTGCAGGGTGGCCTCGCGCGTCAGATCGCACAATACCTGAACGTCATACCCATGAGAGTCATCATCGTCGGCGGCGGGCGGGTCGGCCGCTCGCTCGCCGAACGCCTGGAGAACCGCGGCGAGAACGTCGTCATAATCGAAGAGGACGAGGCACAGGTCGAGACCATCCGCAACGCCGGTTTCACCGCCGTCATCGGCGACGGGACCGACACGGACGTGTTGCGCGAGGCCGGCGCCGCCAACGCCAAGACGGTCGTCGCCGCCACCGGCGACGACGACGCCAACCTGCTGGTCGCCCAGCTCACGAGCTCGAAGTTCGACGTCGAACGCGTCATCGCGCGGGCGAACAACCCCGACAACGTCGACGCCTTCGAGGACCTCGGGGTTCGTACTATCTCCTCGGGGATGGCGACCGCCTGGGCCATCGACAACCAGATCGAGCGCCCGGCCATCGCTCACTGGATGACCGACGTCGGCCGCGAGGGCGACATCCAGGAGGTCGAGGCGACCAGCCCCGAGGTCGTCGGCAAACCCGTCCGCGAGGTCGGCCCGATGCTCCCCGACGCCTGCCTGATCGCCCTCATCAGCAAGGGTGACGGCGACGACCCCGAGGTTCCCACCGCCGACTACGTCATCCAGGCGGGCGACCACATCACGCTGCTCGGTCGCACGGAGTCGGTGCGCGAGGGCATGAAACTCGTCCGCGGGGAGTGACGGGCGCTTCCGCTCGGCTTCGACGCCCCCTCAGACGGTGAAAATCCCTTCACGAAGACGAACGCGAACACCGCCAGTATCAGCGCGAGGAGCGCGAAGAAGGCCAGTCGGACCGAACGCGGGAGCGCGTCGAGGTCGGCCACCATCGGGCGACTGTTCCTATCCACACGGAAGACTTTCAGTCACAGAAACGGATCCCCTGTGCCCGAGTGATGTCGACCGCCAGAGGGCGGTATCGCGACGCGCACCGGTCAGGCCCGGTGGAACTCGATGGCCGCGCCCTGACCGAAGCCGACACATTCGGTCGCGAGTCCGAGGTCGGCGTCGCGTTTCTGCATCTCGTGGATCAGAGTGACGGGGAGGCGCGCACCCGAGGCGCCCAGGGGGTGGCCGATGGCGATGGCGCCCCCGTTGACGTTGAAGGCGTCGTCGTCGAAGCCGAGTTCGCGCTGGCAGTAGAGGGTCTGGCTGGCGAAGGCCTCGTTCAACTCCACGAGGTCGTAGTCGCCGGGGTCGCGCCCGGTGCGCTCGGCGAGCCCGCGCACGGCGGGAACGGGACCGATACCCATCACCGTGGGGTCGACGCCCGCGACGTGGTGGTCGCCCACTTCGGCGAGGACGTCGAGGCCGTGCTCGTCGGCGAACTCGCGGCTCGTGAGCATCGTCCCGGCGGCGCCGTCGGTGACCTGCGAGGCGTTGCCCGGCGTGATCGTCCCCTCGCTCTTGAAGACGGTCGGGAGCCCCGCCAGTTTCTCCAGGGTCGTGTCGCGGCGGATGCCCTCGTCTTCCTCGACGACGCCGTCCTCCGTTTCGATCGGGACGAGTTCGTCGTCGAATCGTCCCGAATCCGTCGCCTCGGCCGCTCGCTGGTGGCTCCGGAGGGCGTACTCGTCCTGGGCCTCGCGGGAGACGTCGTACTCCTCGGCGACCTTCTCGGCGGTCATGCCCATCTGGAGTTCGCCGACGTTGTAGTGTTCGGCCAGTCGCGGGTGGACGTTGTGGTGGTTCGCGCCGAGGTCGACGCGACTCATCGACTCCATGCCGCCGGCGATCACGCAGTCGCGCTGTCCCGCACTGATCGCGTCGGCCCCGCGCATGATCGCCTCCGCCGAGGAGGCACACCAGCGGTTGATGGTCGCCGCGGGGACACTCTCGCCTAACTCGGAGAGCAGGGCGATGACGCGGGCGGCGTTGTTGCCCTGTTCATCGCGCTGCTGGGCACAGCCCCACAGCAGGTCGTCGACGGCGTCGCCGTCGAGTCCCGTCTCGGCGAGCATCTCGTTGACGAGGGGGATCGACAGATCCTCGCTCCGCACGTCGGCGTAGACGCCGTCCTCCTTGCCCTGCGGTGTTCGCACGGCCTGGACGACGACGGGTGTCCTGTCTGCCATACCTCCCGACACGTCCGCTGTCGTGTTAAACCCTGACAAACTCTCGGCCCCGTGCGCGGCGTTGACTCGCTGGTGCCGTCGCTCTGGAGGGTAGGAGCGCCCGCGAGTGATCTGTGGCCCGATCCGTCAGGCGAACTCGGCGAGAAACAGCAAGACGGTCGGCGCGACGAGCAACACGAGTCCGACGACGACCATCGCGCCCGGGACCAGCCACGTGATCTCCGTGAGCAGGAACACGCCGATCCCGGCGAGGACCAACAACAGTCCGACGACCCGAAGCAGCCACGTCACTGCTCCCTCTAAGCCGAGGTCCGCCGCGACATCCACTACTTCGAGTGCGTCGTCCATTGCACCAGCTCCGTCGTCTCGCCAGGGACAAAAACCTGGTGTGACGGGCTCGCGGGGACAGTCAGTGTGACGGGTTCGTGGGGGCGGGTCGTCGGCCCGGCGGGTCGGCTTCGCGGCACTTATACCGGTCGGCACCGAACCTATCGGGGAATGAACGATCCGGAGCTCGCGGTCGTGGAGTTCGTGTTGACGACGGCGGCCTACAGCGAGAACCGGGACCTGGAACCGGACGACCTGCCGCCCGCGTACCGGGCGGTCTTCTGGAGCGAGGGGACCATCGAGCGGCCGCTGTCGGCGACAAACACCACGGCCCGGGAGGCCACGGACGTCGACCGCCCCTGGGAGGCGGTCTCGGGACTGCTCTTCACCGACCGCGACGACTTCTCGGGGACCATCTCCTTCACCGACGAGGACATGGCCGAGGAGTGGTTCCTCGAACGCGTCGACGCCGACTACCTCCATCACAACCCCGTGCTCGCCGCCGAGTACGAAGACGAGTTCGACGGCCTATCCTACGAGGACGCCCGCGCGGACAACCGCCCCATCCGCGCCGACCGCGTCTGGATCGACAACCTCCTCGAGGAGTACTTCGACGACGAGGAAGACGAGGAGATGCTCGACCTCGTGGACGTCCGCGCCCCCGAGGAGGTCGAGATGACGATGGACCAGCTGGTGCTGACGGCGGACCAGGAAGGCGAGATCCTCAAGATCGTCAAGGCCATCGAACACCGCGACTACCTCGCCGACATCGGCCTGCGAGAGATCGGCAAGCTGCTGTTCGTGGGCCCACCCGGCACCGGCAAGACCTCCGTCGCCCGCGCGCTCGCCTCGGAACTGGACCTGCCGTTCGTCGAGGTGAAGCTGTCGATGATCACCTCCCAGTATCTCGGCGAGACCGCCAAGAACGTCGAGAAGGTGTTCGAGGTTGCGACGCGACTCTCTCCCTGTATCCTCTTCATGGACGAGTTCGACTTCGTCGCGAAGACCCGCGCCAGCGACGAACACGCCGCGATCAAGCGGGCAGTCAACACCCTCCTCAAGAGCATCGACGAGGTCTCGCTCATCGAACACGAGGTGCTCCTCATCGGTGCGACCAACCACCCCGACCAGCTGGACGCCGCCGCGTGGCGGCGCTTCGACGAGATCGTCAACTTCCCCAAACCCGACGACCAGATGCGCGCCGACATCCTCGAAGTCGTCACCCGCCGCATGGAGATCGAGGACTTCGACCCGATGGAGATCGCCCGCGAGACCGAGGGCCTGACGGGGAGTGACCTCCGGCTCGTCCTGCGCGAGGCGGTACTGGACGCGCTCACGGAGGAACGGACGACCCTGACCCAGCAGGACCTGCTGGACGCCGTCGAGGACTTCGAGGAGCGGGACAACCTCAAGGATCTGGACATGATCGAGGGCGACCACGACGCCCTGGTCGCCGGCGGCGACATCTCCGGAGCGTCGGGCGAGTCGGCGGCGTCTGATGGGGGCCACTCGCACGGTCACGACCACAGTCACGAGTAAACTACCCCACCCTACTTGTTCACGGCTTTTT
>Ga0207770_100360_pt1 | contig 26456 bp, 31 predicted proteins | sample A23E2SouthBayCA_FD_187729 | JGI IMG/M metagenome (GOLD analysis project Ga0207770, IMG submission 187729) | Aerobic enrichment media microbial communities from Eden Landing Ponds, California, USA - A23 E2 (SPAdes) | ecosystem: Environmental > Aquatic > Marine > Unclassified | place: Emeryville... | reverse complement strand
GTTCGAGTTCGAGGACGTGATGGAGGACGTGTTCCGCAACCTCGGCTACGAGAACGTCCGCCAGGCCGACCGCACGGCTGACGAGGGTCGCGACGTCATCATGGAGGAGGTCGTCGACGGCACGCGGCGTGCGATCATCGTCGAGTGCAAGCACACGGGGACTGTCGGGCGGCCGGTCGTCCAGAAGCTCCACTCGGCGATCGCGACGTTCGACTTCGACGGCCCCAAACGCGGAATGGTCGTCACGACCGGCCGGTTTACGAACCCTGCTCAGGAGTACGCAAACCGCCTCCAGCAGAACGACGACCCACACCCAATCGAGCTGCTCGATGGCGAGGACCTCCGGGAGATTGCCGACGAGATCGGCCTTGACCTCTACAACGGGCGCATCGAGATTCTCTGTGATGAGACGCTACGCCCGTACGACCCAGCGGCCGACGTCGACGCGCCCGTCGAGGAGGCATTTCGCGACATCGAAAACATCGAGAGCGCCGACCTTGCGGAACCACATTCGGCGGTGACGTTCCGCCCGGTGGTCGCGGTCACCGCGGACACAAACCCTGTCTTCGAGACTTCGGTGGGCGTCATTCACCGGATCAACGATCGGACGCGGTTCGTCGTCCACGCCGAACGCGGGCAGCCGCAGGTCGTCGACGAAGACGTCGGGACCCTGGTCACCGAGAACCTCCACGCGACGGTCGACCTCGACGCGGAGCCGTTCGCGGAGGTGTTCGACGACGTCGAGGAGCGCCGGTTTGGGCAGACCCAGACCGAGTACAAGGAGTGGGCCGTCGAGCGCCTCCAGCAGCACCACACGACGACGGTGACCTACACCGGCGACAACAACGTCACGTACAACAAGACCTGCGAGCCGAATCGTTCGGACATCTCCGTGCAGTCGATCGAGCCCGTATACCTCCCCGAGGTTCGGCACACGACCGACCTCCATGAGTACACCTACCCCTACGAGTACTACGCGGCAGGTCCGTCACGAGTGACAGCCGAGGACGGCATCCACCGCTGCGTCCACTGTGACACGAGCGGCGGCGACGAGACGTACACCTACTGTCCGAACTGCGGGGCTATCGCCTGCTCCAGTCACATCAAAACGGAGCGGCTGGAAGGCGAGCCGGTCTGTACGGGCTGTGCGAGGACGGAACGGTTCGCGCTGAAGACGAAGTACTTCTACGACGAGGAGAACCTCGAAGCGTTCCGCGAGGAGTACGCCGCGATGCCGCTTCACGAGAAGGCGATGGAGAACAAGTGGCTGGCCGGGGGAAGCGTTGTCGCGACGCTGCTGCTCGTGGTCGGACTACTCGTCATCGGCGGCATCATCTGAGCGGGCTAAGCGTTCACGCCGGCTCAGCGACGATCTCTTCGAGCGCCTGCTCAAGCGGGCCGTGGAACTGCCAGCTGGCCCGCTCGAAGGCTTCCTCGGTCGGACCATCCCAGCGCGGGAAGGCGGAGTGACCACTCACCTTGACGGTCCATTCGGACGGCTCTTCGAACGGGTTCCGGGTCGGGAGCTCGACGACGTAGAGATACTCCTCGTCGCCGTGAATGCCGTCGGCTGGGTTCTCGACGCCGTGTCCGAGCAGGAACATCGGCTGGTCGAGGTGCTCCATATTGTCCGGCTCGAGGAGATCCGAGGGGTCGTCAGCGTGGATGCTCCGATCACGCCCTTCGTCCACGTAGAGGGTCATCGTCGAGAGCATGTCCAGGAACAGGAACTGGGCAGCGGCGTAGGCAGGCCCGCGCTCTGTTCGTGTCTCGTTGAGCAACTCCTTCAGCTGGACAAGGTCACGGAGGATGCTGTCAGGATAGCCGTCCGAGTGTCGGTAGATTTGTGCGATGCGGTCGGTTTCGGCCTGTTTGTCTGCGGGCTCGCTCCGTTGGATGAATCGGAGTTGACTTCGTGTCGACATCGATAACCGCCGGCGCGTGTGCGCCGGCACCCATCGCCGGCGCAGAAACAACCTCTCCTGAATCGAGTGAGGTCTCTGAGATCTCGACGAAGGGCTGTCACTGGGTAACTTAAACCCGATTAAAAATGGATTCCGAAATTCGCAAGAAGGCAGTCGGGTGGGGTCCTTGCTCGGAAACTGATGCTGTTCCAGCCCAAAGCTATGCGTATGTCATCGGAATCTGAGAGGGGCTCACCGCTCCCCGATCCGGATGAGATTGCCAGACGGGCCGAACGACAGCGTAGTCTGTACGAGGAGGCCGTCGAGAATCCAGACCGGGTGGTGCCGGCGATGTTCATCGAGGACTGCGCCCGGTGCGAAACGCTCGCCGACAAGCGGCGTCGTGAGGGCTTCTATAAACACTTCTATCGGACACTCCCTGACCGAAAGACAGCGGAGCTATCCAGCGACGATCTCCCCGAGGAGATTCAGTCTGCTGCGCCCGTCCATCGTGCAATCGATGATACGACTCTCGAGGACGATAGCGCGGACGTGGCCTCCGTTTCGGAGTTATGGGAGCAGATCGGTACTGGTGAACACCCGGGTAAGCTGTGTCAAGCTCCGCTGGTCCACTATATCGACCGTGAGGACTGCTATATCCACGCAGAACCAACGCGGGTTGGCTTCAGCTATGGTCTCCCCGTATTCGTGTACAAACGGCGGCAATCGGACAATCACTACGGAGCCTTCTTCTCCAGTGAGAAGGCGTATCTGTGGCTCTGTGGGTGGATTCTTCACGCAAACGGATTCTTCGACCCGAAAGAGTTCATCCCATCACTCTACTTCTTGAAGGCCTCGGACCCATCTACAGTTGCTCCTGAGCTGGTGTCCAAAACAGAAGATCTCGTGTTTCGTAACGGATTCCCCGGCGTAGACGCGCCCGAAATCACAGACCTGCCGGACGGGGTCAATCTGTACCAATTCCCGTACAGCAAGGACACGTATGCGGATCAGTTTGCTCGGTGGCGCCGTCTCTACTTCGACGAGCGAACCCCTCGTGGATGCGGGTCCTGCGACGTGTGTCGGACGTAAATTCACCGCCCTAACGCGCGCACTATGCCAGGTGCGACACCTCAGATGGTTCCTCGACGTCGTCGAACTCTCCACGCTCCACGGGTTCCCAGTCCTCACCGGGTTCTGGACTCCACCAGTCGACCTTGTAGGCGCCCGGTGCGCCGAGGATCTTCACGCGGGCCGACTCATCAGGCAGGTCGCGACGTAGCTTCTCGTCGACGTGGAGGTTCCAGGTGGTGGTAGAATCGAAGCAGGCGAGTACGGCCTCCTCGTAGCCGCGTGTCTCTCGGGATTCCTGGAGTTCGACCTGGGTGTTGCAGTTCTTGCAGAACACCCCCTCGAAGGGGATGTGAGTGAAGACTTCCTGCCCGCAGACGGGGCACCAGAGGAACTCGAACAGCGCCTCACTGTGTCGGTCAAGTACTTCGAGACTCATTGGTTGACTACCCCGGCCGTCCCGGGCCACCACCTCGTGCCCGGCCGAAAAACAGCGCCGAGCGCTCATTCACTCACCGTTCGGCGCCGTAGACGATGCGTGAGGAGGCTTCGTACCCACAGTCAGGGCAGTTGTACCACCGCTGGACTTTCGCCCCGTCTGCTGCCTTCTCGCCGACGCGAACGTCGTCGTTCGGACACTCCGGACAGCTGAGGTCCGGAGCCGGCCGCTCCCGGAACTCGTCACGGAATGACCTCGCGTCTTTCGTCTCGTACCCCTGCGACCAGACAGGGTAGCCGTCGACGAGGATTGCTCCACGCCATTTGTACCGATACGAATCTGGCGCTCGATGCAGGACGGCTCGCGCACCGGTCTCGGTGTTACGATACGCGAGTGTCGGCGAGCGGCTCTCGCGTCGCCAGTTAGTGATGCGGGGCATTGTTCAGAAGTGGACGTCAGCGGGCACGATCCAGAGCTCCTCACTCTCCTCGAGGAGTCGATCCAGCTGTCCACGGTGGCGAATGCCGGTTCCGTGTTCGGTGTACAGGAAGATCGTCGGGCCGTCGTACGCACCGACCTGGTGGAAGGCGTGCCGCACGAGGTCCTCGTCGCGCATGATCTCCTCGTCGGAGAGCTCCTCGATGGCCTCTTTCACCCGTTCGAGGTTGCGCTCGAACTCCTCCCTCGTCGCCTCCCACCCACGCTCGAGGAGATCTTGGCCGTCGTCGGAGTCGACGGGGGCTGCAGTCGGCAGCTCTCCCCATCGTGCCTTCCCCGCAACGGAGGTGTCCTCCTCCTCGAAGGTCACAAAATAGTCGAACACTGCGCGGGAATGCGGCTCAGCGCCAACCAGCCGATTGAACACCGTTTTCCCTGCTGCTAATGCTTCGTTTTCTGTCGATGCCTCGACGAGCGCGTAAATGACCATATGCATCTGAGTCACTCCAGCGCCCGTCGGTACGGTCACCGACGCGCGCCACTCTCTCGCTGGCGCGAATAGACAACTATTGGAGAAGACGATGATTCAGAATGTCTCAGGTAATAGTCTTCGAATCCGGTATCTATGGGTTGGACTCGTTCAGTACAGAAGATGGATATATGAGTGGGGAAGTGAAGAAGTAGACAAACGCCGATAATGTCTCTCCTTCCCTCCTCTGACGACGATGTCGAAGCTCAGCAAGAAGGAGAACTGCAAGTTCTTGGGATTGACGATGAACAAACGAGTGAGGTATTGGACGCTATCTCTTCCGAGACGGCTCGTGCGGTTCTTTCCCACGTGTACGCCGACCCATCAACGCCTTCTGTGATCGCCGAGGACATCGGCGAATCAGTTCAGACCGTGTCGTACCATCTCCAGAAACTCCGGGATGCGGGCGCAATAGAGGTTGCTGACACGAGATACTCGGAGAAGGGCCACGAGATGAACGTGTATGGCCCGGCGGATGATCCGGTAGTCGTGTTCGTCGGAACAGATGAGCGACGGACTGGACTCATCACCGTGATCAAACGCTTCCTCTCTGCGATCGCCGTAGTAATCGCAACGAGCTACACGATTGGATATGTCATTGAGGACTCGATCTTCTTCGGGATTCGTTTCGCCGTCTCGGATGGTGGAGGTCCCGATATTCCGTTCGCAATCGCATTTCTCACCGGGGGTCTCTTCGTTCTTTCTGTGATCGCCATCTGGATCGCTTGGAGACGATATCGAGATTGAGGGAACGGTCAAATCCTATTTTAAACGTACAGAATCGCTAACTGTATTCTCCTTTACTTTCCAGCATGAACATTACAAACAGCAACGGAGCCAAAAGTGAACGGGATAGTTCACCGCTGAAAAGAGCGTTACTCATCGGTACAGTCGCAGGGATGTTCCACGGGATCATCGCACTATATCTCTGGAACTCGTTTGGATTCGAGAGCTTCCAAGGTATGCTTTCAGCTGAGCCGTTGTACCTGTTATACACACTCACAGGGATGTTCACTCTCGGTTTCGTTCCGGGTCTGTTGTATGCCAAGTGGGGGTCCATCTCCCCAGGGCTTCTGATATGCGGACTGCTGTGCCTGTCGGCATACGGGACGTGGACAACTATTGGTGACGGCTCTACCCCGGTAGACCCCACCCCTTTCGGCTGGTACACGCTCCTTTGGACCGGTATCGTCGTCCTCGTCTCTGGAGTAGGATGGGCAGAGCTGAAACATAATGCGTAACCAACTAGGATAGTAGCTAGCTCAACTGATTCTTGAAAAGAACTCTCTTAGCCCAATATAGTCAATTCTTCTACACTTGATCAATTCTCTCATCCTCGTCAAACGTAACGTATTGACGTCCGCCTCGATCTGAGGCTCCTCCACGCTGGACACTGGTCCACGGGAGTGGCTTACGGGTTTGTACGCTGTTCGTTGGGATTTGTCCCGATCACAGGGGCGTCTGTGGTCGAACGCCACTCGTGATTGTCCCACTGGAACCGCACGGGCCGCGCCATCGGCCTGACTTGCTGCTCGGTGTTCCGCCGGAGGAACGTCTCAGCGGCTGTGAGATCGGCGTGTCCCTCAAACCCGCAGGGACAGGTCAGCGTCTCTCGATGCCGAACCGTCTCGTCCTGCTCTCCGCACTCCGGACACGTCTGGCTCGTCCATGCCTCACTCTTCTCCACTACCTCGATCCCATACTCCTCACAGACGGACCGCAACTGATCGGCGAACTGCTTGAACGCCCAAAAGTTTTCCAGCTTCTCGTTGATTTCAGGGGAAACCTGGCTTTCGATGACACCGGTGAGATCGCCGATGTACACCGTTGCGATCCCCTCGTCGTGTAACCGTTCAACGAGGTCACGGATGAGGGCCTTCTGGGCATGGGTCCGCCGGCGGGAGCGTTTGCGGTAGAGCCGGCGGATTCGCCGGCTTGTGTCCTGCTCCGGCGGCAGCTTGGATGACAGGCGACCAATCTCTTCGGTCGTCGATCGGAACTGCTCGAACAGATCCTCGCCGTCGTAGAGGTACTGCTGTCCGGTAGTGGTCGTACAGGCAACGAGGTTGTTGACACCCAGATCGAGGGCGGCTTCCTCCGAAGCCAGTGGTGAATCCAGTTCTGATTCGTCGATCGTCACTGGTTGATATGCCCGATAGGTGTCTTCGACCTCGTCATACTGGATCTCCAATTCCCCCTGTTTCCCGGACCACTTCGGATCGCCACGGACCTCCAATCGAAGCCGCTCGAAATATCCCATGTCGTACTTGTCTTTGAGATCCTGGCCGACGGGGACTTCGACTCGCGAGTAGTCGCCCCACTGGATTTCGTACGAGTCGTTTCGAACGAACAGCCGGAGGTCACGCCCGTCGTCTGCGTTTCCCCAGTAGCCGGGCGCGGACGCGTCCTCACCGCTTTCCAACAGCGCGAAAAACGAGTTCCAGGCGGCGTTGTTCTTCCGTGTCACCGTCTGGACGCCGGCCGCGCCGAGCTGGCCTTTGTATTGGCCGCGAAACTCATCTGTCTCCCAGATGCTTTCGTCGTCGAAGAACCGCTGCCGGCGGGCATAGGTCACCTCATTCCAGAAGCTCGCCGTCGCGTCCATGACCTCCTGTAACAGGGCCTTATCTAACTCCGACCGGGGCCGCACTTCGAAGGTGTTGGTCCGCTCCATCGGTGGCTCATCTCCTGCTGGTCGGGCTGTGCCCACCGACGTGGAATGTAGCCGTAGCGCTCGATCTCGGCGGCCTGTTCCCGGAGGAGCCCGACGAGAACTTGCTCCGAGACACCTGCCTGAGCCTGTTCGGCCAACAGCCTCTGGAGCGCATCACGGGCGTCCCCGATCTCCGCTGGATCGCTATCGTCCATCGATGCGCTCCCGGGTATCCCCGGTTTGGTATTTGAATGTTGGCGGGGTGATCCCGCTCGGAGAATTAACCTGTTTCTGTTCAAACACGGCGCCGGCGTGTGGGTCCGCGCCGACCAGGCGGTCGAACACCGCCTTTCCGGTAGCTAGGGCGTCGTCGTGGGTCGATTCTTCTACCAGGGCGTAAATCACCATGTGCATCTTGAACACCTCGAAACGCCGACGCACCGGGGATCGTTGCTCGCTCCAGCTGCGCCGGCACCCATCGCCGGCGCTCGAAAAACTCTCCTCGTGACGGCGGATTCTCAGGCTTCGTCCGCTCGTTTGACAGTGATGGTCAGATCGCCCGATTCGTAGTCGGCCACGAAGTCGACGGTGAACGCCTCCGACTCGTAGGCGGCGTGGTAGGCGCGGTGCCGTTCGAGCGAGCCAGTCGCCTTGAAGTGGAAGAATGCGGCCGCCGTGTAGGGCTTGCTCTGTGTTTCGACCTGCGACTCGACAGAAGCCGGAAGGGCGATCTGAGGCGTCCCCGTGTCGATACTCGCAGCGAACGCCTTCGCTTCCTCGACGGTTGCTTGCGAATGTGCCGGTGTCTCGCCGGTGAGCACGTTCACCGGAGTTTCCGTGTCGTCGGTGAACAGGACGTCTTCGAAGGTGTGTGTCCCGAGGATCGCCTCGGGGCCTCGTTCACAATCGTCGAATGGGTCGTCAGTAGGTTGCTCGGACATGGTTTCACGACGCCCCGCGAGGGGGCGCAGTCCTTTCTGCCCCCGAAAAACAGCTACTGCAGTTCGGAACGTAATCCACCTCTCACTTACTGGTATTCTGGACTCTTTCGCCGGTGTTTGAACTACCAGAGGACGACGCCAAACACGATGACAGCGCCGTACCAGATGAATGTCGACGGCGATGCTGATTGCAAGGGCTCGATCCCATGCGGCCGACAGCGGAGACCACCGTTGAAGGGACACCAGTCAACACCTCCAAATGAGTGCGGATTCACCAACCGGCATGGTCCCTACTCGCCGACGTATCCTCCAAATTGGCGGGGCAGCGACGCTGACAGCGCTCTCCGGCTGCACAACGGGCAATCTCCTCGGTTCGAATGAGACGCCCTCCGAGTACAGCCTACACGTCGATTCAATCGACGTCTCTCCAGTTGAACACGCCCTCTACGAACCTGATGATGGGGCGCTGTTCGGGGCGCCAGCACGGACTGCCCTCGACAACATTCTCCCGGACGGGCGGCACACGACGCACGGCTACAAACCGCTTCCGAGCGACGCTTACGTGGCTTTCGAGGACTCGTACTATCAGACGAAACACGTCGTCATCGGACGCACTCAGATGGAGCGTCAACTGGTCTGCATCGACCCAGTCTCCAAAGAGCACGTGCCTGACGACGCTGTGTTGATCGACACGCTCGAACAGCCGAGTGCGCGGCCGCTCAAAATCCTCCACAGATACAATCAGACAGACGGGCAGACGGGTAGTGCTGAGTTGCTCCGTGGTGATGCTTACGTCCTGCGCCGTCCCGCAGAGCTTGAGAGTCGACTCGCAACCGGTGACCTCGACGACCGAGTCGTGACAATGACCGAGAGCGGGACGTGGGCGTACCGCGTCCATGTGAGCTGTGAGCAGATCGTCGAGACGGCGTACACCGCACTGGCCATCGAGGTCGCTGACTCGCCTGCCCGGTTCCGCGAGGTCGTCTTCGGCTCCCGGATCCACACCGAACTCACGCCAGCGACGCTTCCGACAGGGGCAGAGGAAATGCTCGACCAGGCAATCGCACGGGAGACGTACACGGAGACGGCCCCGCTCTCGGAATCGTTCGATACGGTGCTCGAAGCCCTCGGTCTCGGTGCCGTCGACACGGCGGTGAACGGGAAGCTACTCTGGTACGACGAGAAGTTCTATCGCTACGCGCTGTACGTCAATCCCCCGGCGTCGTAGCGTGGCGAGCTGTCTGATAGGGAACCGCTTTTCACGTCGCCCGATAGAAATTCCGATATGGCTGTCCTGAATGCCCTCCGCCGGACGCCGAGTGCTCTCCGCCGAAATCCGGTTGTGCTCGTCCCGATACTCGTGATATCGCTGTTCCAAATCCCACAGTTAGCCTTGCAGGCGGTCAACCCACTGCTCAGCAGCGTCGTCTCGCTCGGAATGTCGCTCGTATTCCTCGTCGTTATGCCATTCTTCCAAGGTGGATTGATCGCGATGGCCGACGAAGCCCTCGATGGACGAACAGCACTGCAGACATTCGTCGACGACGGGAAAGCCAACTACGTCTCCATCCTCGTCGCGTATCTCGCCCTGGTGGCGGTCAACTTTGCGCTCGGGATGGTCGCGTTCTTCGTCGCGCTGTTCGGCGGCATCTTCGTCATCGGAAGCGGTGGTCTCGAATCAGCCAGCATCGCTGTTCTCGCCGTCATCGGAATCGTTGTCGCCATCGTCGTCCTTCTGTATCTCCTAGCGCTCTTTTTCGTCCAATTCTACGGCCAGGCGATCGTGCTCGAAGATATGGGCGCGGTCGACGGGCTCAAACGCAGCGTGTCGGTCGTTCGTGAGCACCTGGTGAGTACGCTCGGCTACTCGATCCTCGTCGGAGTCCTCGGTGGGGTGTTCGGTGGTGTGTTCGGCGTGCTCTCGCTGTTGCTGTCACCGCAATCGGCAGCGGCGCTTCATCTCCCGGAGCTGTCTCTCCCGCTCGTGGCCGTCGTCGGCCTCCTCGTCCTCGTGGTCGGGACGCTGTTCGGTGGCTTCTTCGGAGTGTACTCCGTGTCGTTCTATCGAGAGCTCACAACGTAATCAGTCAGCATGGTCTTCGGACTCTCCGGAAGTCAACTGTTCGGCGTCGGCCTCGCCGTCGTCGGGACGATCGTCCTCGCGTTCAGTGGGCGGTACGTCTGGCGTGCTACCAGCATCTACCGGGCTGAGGTCGTCTCGATGCTCGGTGAGTCGACTCCTGGGGCGCTCGTTCGTGTCTCCGGGACGGCCCAGCAGGGCGACGCCGACCTCCTGAGCGCGCCCTTCAGCGGGAACGACTGTCTTGCCCTCCGATACGCCGTCGAAGAACGCCGCTTGAGTCCGTTCTTGCTCCCCTGGTTCGTGACGATCCACGAGTTGGCGGGTTCGGATGCGTTCCGTGTGCGCACAGCCGAAGCCGATGTCGATATCGTCGAGCCGGCACGCACCGTGACACTCGAACGCGATATCGTCGCGACCGTCCCGCCGAGCGACGAGCCCCCCGAGTGCATCGCACGTTTCGAGCGGACCACTGACGCCGTCCCAGTGACGACGTACTGGCGATCCCCTCCATCGCTCGTCCGACCGCTCACGAGGCGTCTCTCGCTCGGGACTCGCCGCTACAGCGAACAGCGTGCGATGCCCGGCGATGAGGTCACTGTCGTTGGCCGTGTCACCGAGACTGGCGACGGCATTGACCCACTCGTCGTCTCCGATCGTCCGCCCAGCCAGACGCTCGTCCGGATGGCCAAGACGTCACTCGTCGGGGTCTGTCTCGGTGTGTTCGTCGTCGCACTCGGCCTCGTGCTCGTTTTACTCTGAACGACTCGATAACAGAACATCTACACCGACGGTTCGCCCACATGCTATCGATGCCCTCCACCACGAATCCTGTCGATCGACCTTCAGAGGCGGTCGATGTCGCTCAGCGATACCAGCGACTCGAACGGCCGCTCAGCTATGTGGTTGCGCTTCTCGTGGGGCTCGTCGTCGGCACTGCATTCCTCCTGTTCTCACTGCTACAGGCAGTTCTCGTCGGGCTGGCCCTCGGCGCGCTGGTCCGTATTCCGGTGATTCGGACCAGCGGCACCGCTCGACTGATTACAGACGCCGACCCCGAAACAGTCCGGCCCGACTTTGCGGGGGCAACCCCGCCCCCACTCGCTTTTCAGTGGGGGATCGCCGACGCTGTACACACGACCGATGACGGCGCGACCTACGAGTTCTCGTACCTACTCGGCCTACGTTCTACCGAGATGACTGTCGAGACGCGCTCGAACGCTCCCGATGGGGATCCAGATGGTGATATCGAACTGCTCGTGACCGCCAGCGGTCGGCCGTGGGGGACGTACACGGCCTCGATCAGACAGGACGACGACCACACAGTCGTCGACGTCGACTGGACCTCGGATCGTCGGTTCGGCCTTCGACGGCTCCCACAGCAGTTCGTCGCCGAACGATACCGGGCTGACGCACTCGCTGCACAGGGCTATACGGTTGCCGAACGTGAGACCTCACTCCTGTTCTGACGTGTTGAAGATCGATCGGCGGTTGGTCGTGGTGCCCCGACATCGAGAGTTCCTGTCACCCCGTGTCGAATCCCCGCTCGCCGAAGGCGTCAAGTGCACGTTCGTACGCCGCCTCCCCGTCGGCCGTATAGAGTGACGGCAGATTCACCCGGCGCTTGTAGGTCGACCCATCGTCCAGGTACGTGACAACGAGTCGTGGTCGTGTCAGTCCCTTCTCACCGCGTGTCGTCGAGACATCCTCGATATCGTCGAGCGGAATGCGATCAGGAGACCGGAATCCTCGAGCGTAGTTCACTCCAACGAGGATAGTGAGAATGCCGAGCAGTCCTGCGAGAAGCAGTCTGTCTCCAGCGCGAATCGCGCTCACGAGCCAACTGATGGCAAACAGCAGTCCAGATACGTACCCGAGGAAAATCGCCTTGCGCCATCGCTCCTCGCTCTGCCAGTACCCCCGATAGAGCGAGCGGGCATACCCGACGGCAGACTCATCGAAGTGGACGGCATCGTCTGTGAGACGTGCGACTCCGCGCTTCGTTCTGAACGACTCGATGGAGGGCACGAGAGACTATCGATGCCGAACCGTGGTGTGTGTTGTGATATATTGGATTGAATGAGTTCTTAGGATTTGACACGGGTCGTCTGATGAATATAGAGGGTGAATTCAGTAGGATAACCCCGCGTGGCTCACAGCATCAGTAGTCATCTAATAATCAGTCTTACTACTGTGAAGTCAAAGACCGACTTTCAATCACCCAATGATGTACTCCGGAGCGAAGAACATAATGGCGAGAAAACAGACCAATACGAGGATGGCTGTGAGACGCAGTAGACCAGCTGCCCGCCGTCGGTTTTTCGGAAGTGATTCAGCAATTCCGGACAGCGCAGCTCCGACGATAAAGAATAGTACCCACGGGACTACTACTCCAGCCTCGCCGACACTCCAAGCATACACGAATATACACAAGAAAGAAAGCGACGCGCCAAACTGGATGAGTGAGTTGGGGCGGCCTTGTGGCTCGTTGAACAGAACGTCGCTAATATAGGGGACCATAGTCGATGTATTCCTGCTAAACATACAAAATGATGACTTAATATGGTTCCATTGGAACGTCTTCTCCCGTGCTACGCGATTCCACTGCAGGAACTGGGAGGTATAGGTGGTTCTATTTAGCCCCTCAGAATCTCGTTTGAATTAGCGTATGGTCTCTGAGAAAACGAAACTAATTGTGCTCGCTCTACTAACAGGAGGTGCATTTAGAGCCGCTGATCTGCAAAAACCATTTTCACTACTCTGGTTCGTTCTTCTATTCGGTAGTTTACTTAGCGGTCTGACTCTTGTCAAGGTTCTTAAGAGATATGAATCTGAGAGATAAGCACGACGCTCATCCGTAGGAGATTGTTGATACTGCTGAGCAGTCGCTGTAGAGTCAAAGAGGACAAGGGCACCGCGTCAGCGGTGCCCGACACGAATGATTCCGCTAGATGTGTTTGGCTCGGAATCGCTCGCAGCGGACCTGCTCCAACAGGTTCGCTGGCGTGACGGTGTGACTTGTCCTCGCTGCCGTTCTGACCGCACGGTCAGAAACGGCAGCTACAGAGAGTTTCAACGGTATCTCTGTAAGAATTGCGACCGCACGTTCAACGACAAGACTGGCACGATCTTCGCCCACTCGAAGGTTGCCCTCCGTCGGTGGTTGTTCTCGATCTACGCGTTTCTCCGGTTTAACACGAGTCTTCGGCAGTTACAGTGCGAAATTGAGGTGACACACAAGACGATCCACCGGCGCATCGAGCGCTTCGCCAGAGCGCTCGATGCGCCTTCCCTCGATCTTGTTGGACCGGTCGAAATCGACGAAGTGTACGTCTCTGCCGGGAAGAAGGGCCGCGAGCGCGACCGACCGTCGCGCTCGCGTGGCCTGTCCACGCGTGGGCGAGGTTCGTACGATGGCGACAAGCCACCCGTGTTCATTCTCGCTGATCGCGGAACCGGACAGCGGTACGTGATCCCAGCGAAAGCCGCCGATGAATCGACGATTCGACTCCTCCTTGCTGACCGCAAAGAGGAGTCACTCACGGTCTATACCGACGGCTTTCGAGCGTGCGAACCGCTCGAAGCGGACGACGCATTCGACCGCGAATACGTCGTCCACGGCGACGGCGAATACGCCGACGACGAGGTACACGTCAACACCTGCGAGAGCCACGCGTCGCTGACGCGACGGTGGCTCTCGCCCCACCGAGGCGTCTCGAAAGACAAGTTGACGCAGTATCTCAGAGCGTTCCAGCTCCGCCGAGAATTATATCGAAAACCGGGACGAGATGCACTCAAACACGCTATCAAAGCAACGCTCTGAAATCAACAATGTGCTACGCAAGAGCGTAAGCACGAAGTCTCGAGCAGCTGTTTCACCGGTGTAGTATTTCACGAAACTTCGACGTCCACTGGAAAGCACTGCTCGGTATATCGTTCGGAGAGAGTGCGCGATGTCCCTTGACCTCCGCCCACATCAGTTTGATGTGGAAAGCCCGCCACGGGGTTTCATGCTGAGCGGTTGCTCAGCTCTACGGTTTCAAGACGCATACGTTCCAAGCGTCGCCTGCTGGGTTTCAGCATCGGCTTGGCTGTCTTGTGGCCCGGTCAACGAGGCCCCATCCTCAGCCGAGTCATCGTCGTTCTCGTGTTCTCTGGAACGACTCTCTCCGCTGAGGTAGCGATCTGCAATGTTGAGTGCGGCGTTGATGTCCGCTTGGTACTCTTCGATCCAACAGGCGTCGTTGGAGCACTTGAACGTCGCCTGTTGGGGTCGGGTTCCTCCCTCACCGCACGCATGGCACTCTTGGGAGGTATTCCGCGGATCGACTGTTGCAACGGGGATCCCCCTTTCTACGGCTTTGTACGTGATCTGTGCGTGGAGCTTGGCGAATCACCAGCCGTGAAGCCGGCGATTCATGTAGTCTCCGTAGTCCATCGACTCCTGGATGTAGGTGAGATTCTCGAGCACGAGAACCGGCGTCTCGACTGACTCGGCGTACTCAACCACCTCCCTGGTGACGGTGTGGAGGATATCGTCGATTTGCGCCCACAACTCGTCGCCGAAGGTGTCTGCAATCCGTTCGCTCTCGCGACGCTGGAGTCGCCGCATCGTGGTGAAGTAGCGCTTGCGGAGTCGACGAACAGTCTTCCCCTCATCCGTCCAGAGCTCAGGGTTTGTCGGGGACCCATGCTCGTCGCGGTGACACACCGTGACGAGACTTGCTTCCCCGATATCGACGCCAATTGGGGTACGTTCTTTGGGAGGATCCTCGGAGTTGGGTGGGATGTCACGGGTCGCGATGAGATGGAAATACCACGTTCCCTCCCGCTTGAGCAAGCGACCTTCCCCCACGTCTGCGTCGCCAGCAATCACTGCTTCAAGCCAGTCCCGCTGCTCAGGATTCGGCTGTGCTGGTACCCAGAGGTGGTAGTCTTCGTGGTGTGGGACTTTGACGTACCACTCGACCCTGTTTTCGGGCTTGTGGTCGATCTTTCCCCCTTCGTTCGTGAAGCGAACAGGGTGATCGTCACTGAGTTCATTTGCCCCATAGGTCGTCGTTAGCTGCGGGACGTACCGCTTCAGGGCGTTCTTCGCGTAACCGCTCAGCTCGTAGTCACCCACGATGTCGTTCGCTTCCCCCAGAGTGGTACAGTTGGCGTCGAAGGCCTCTTGGAGCGCTTGCTGGTAGGCCGCCCGCGTCTCACGGAGCTTCTCCCGCTTGTGTGCGTTCGGGTCTACCAGTTTCAGTTCCAGCGTTTTTGTAAGTTCAGTCACGACTCATCATCCTCTGATACTGACTGATCATCTTGGAGGGGCCACCAGCGCGCTGTCGAGGTCGGCCGCTCTGGTTTGTCCCACGGAGGCCGTCCACGACTGGTTCGCCCCGCACCCTTCTTGGGGCCAATAAACACTCTCCGAAGCGAGCCAGCCAAATTCCTCGTTGTGACGCCGCTCAGGACTAGATCTGTGTCCAGGCGTCCCCGCTGTGTTCCGGCTGGGAGAGCAGACTCACGTCTTGCAGGAGAGCTCTCGCTGCCTCGATCCGCTCCTGATCTGCGTCGTCGAGTCCGGCCGTCTCGATGCGTTTGAGATTGGTGAGTGAGCGATACAGTCGATATCCGGGTGTGTTGCGTGGGTCCATTTGAAGCGCCTCGCCGATTCACGGCGCAGAGAAACCTCTCCGGCTGCGGGTAGCTGTCGGACTGGGCCTGCTCGTTAACCAACATTGGTGTATATCCGTGTCGCTATGTTGGTTAAGGCGGAGACTGTGCTGATCTGGTGGGCCCGTAACGAGCCGAGCCACATACCCGGCACTCCCAGATCGGTTGCCCCGTCCACGTCTCATCCGGGACCGACTCGTTGATCTTGAACCGATGTTCGGTCGCCCGTCCACAGTTTTGACAGTCGAGTTCCTGCGTCGTCGGTACCGACGACACCTGGCGATCAGCCGCAGCCTCGCCACTGGATTCGGTCAGCGCCATCGCTGGGACCAGCCACACCGCGTCGTCGGCGTCGTCGAGGGCCGCGTCGAGACGCGACGCGTCGCGGATGCCGTCCCCTCGCTGGTCGTAGAGCCGCGTCGGGGCCTGCTTCTGACGCTCCGACGCTCCCTGCCCGTGCCATCCAGCCCGGTCACGGGCGGCACTGAGAAGCCGCTCTCCCTCCGCTGAGGCCACCTGTACCGCGTCGGGGAGTGAGGGCCATTGCTCGACCAGCTGGCGCGCCGGTGCTTCGTCGAGATCGTAGATGAGGGTGTAGTCGTCGACGGCCGGCTCCGCCTCGTTGGCGGAGAGGAGGTTCGCCGCGGCGCCGCCCTTCGCGACGGCGCCGTAGAACGTGGTCGACTCGACGATCAGGTGGACGATACCGAGGAACGTCGTCGACGCTGTCTCGTTCGTGCTAGTGGCGTCACTCCCGAGATGGTTGGTGAGACAAAACCGGCATTTCGTCTGGCCGTCTGGGACTGACGTCCCACAGGAACGGCACTCGCCGTCGGTTACCGTCGGCGCATCAGGGTAGCCACCAGAGTTCGTCGCGATGCGTTGCCGTCGGGAGTCACCTTCACACCCGTCGTCCAGCCGCGTATCCGGAATGTGGGACGCCTCGCCGGTCGGCCGCAGTTCCTCAAAGTCGGAGTAACGACCGTTCATAGAGCAGTCTACAGAGAACATGGCTCGTCTTCGTGTTTAAATCGTAGCGTGGATAGAACGATGTGCAGTACAGACGGAGAGACAGTAGTTTGCCTCAGGCGACCTGTTCTTCCAACGTATCCCGGTGTGCCCGGACAGTCGCCTTCGAGGCGTTCGCCACCTCCGCGGCCTCGGATTGCGTCAGCCATCGGCCCTCTTCGCGACCGGCCTTGTAGAGGCAGGCCGCTGCGAACCCGGCCGGGTGGACGCCCGTCGTGACGCCGCGCTCCTCGGCCTGTTCCGCGAGAGTGCGGGCCCGCTGTCGGATTTCGTCCGGACACTCGAGGTCCGAGGCGAGGCGCGGTACGAACATGCTGGGGGAGACGGGCTCAGCAGGGAGGCCCAGCTCTTCGTTCAGCGTTTTGTAGGCGTTCGTGACCCGTGACTCCGCGACGCGAGCCATCTCGCTGACGTCGTCCACTAACCGTGAGCGGCCGTTACACCGACAGGCCCCGTAGACGCTGGCCGCGGCGATGCCCTCGATGGATCTGCCACGAAGCAGATCCTCGTTCTGAGCGCTCCGAAAGATCTGACACGCCTGGTCACGGACCGAATCGGAGAGTTCCAGGGCACTCGCCAACCGACGCACTTCGCCCAGTCCGTGGGCGAGATTCCGTTCTGCTTTCGACCGCCAGCGACCACGGGTCTGCTCACGGCGCATCCGTGCGAGTCGCCGTCGCTTCTGCCCCGAGAGTTCGTTCCCCTTCGCGTCGGTACCGCGACCGATCTCCGTCGACAGGCCGCGATCGTGGCGGGCCGCAGTGAGTGGAGCCCCCGTTCGCTCGCGCTCCTCGTCGTCGTACGCCCGCCACTCCGGCCCGTTATCGATGCGCTGTTCGTCGATGACCAGGCCACAGTCCTCGCAGACCGTTTCGACTGCGTTCGTGGTGACTCGACCGTCGCACTCGGGACATTGGTTCGCACTCGATTCCGTTCGGACGTCTTCGTCGAATCCGCTCTCGTAGATGTCTCTCGTTGCCATCGTTCTCACCGTGATCGGGGAACTCGCCAGTACAGCGAGCCCCTCACTCATTGAGGGGATGACAGAATCTCTTCCAGTCTCACTCACCTACGGCGATGATGTCTGATTGAAGCGACACTCTATGGGTTGCATAGGAGTGAAGGTGTCCCTGAGTGCCGAGGCCACACCTAGAACTCCTGCAGAAGCTGAGAGAACAACTGAGAGGTAGAGAACGTACTTGTTCTTTCCCTCCCCGGCCTCCCTCAGTGCCTTTTTCAGGCTAATAGAGGAATCAGCCGCTATGGACAGTATCGACCTGAGAGGAAAGTGGTGGCTAAAAGGTATGAGAGCAGATGACGAGATCGTACCCGACGCTGCTACCGCTGGAACTCTATCATTCTCACCAAAAGAAGGAGGCGAACTGGAACTCATCGGAAGCTTCCACAGTACCTTCGAGAGACTTGATGATGAATCCGATACAGAAGACGGTCCTGCAACTATTCACGGTGTATCTACAGAAGGTGAGTACATCTCCATACTCAACTGTATGTACACCGGCGAAAGTATGAGTTCTAAAGATGTGACCTTCACCACTGAGACCTATCAGGTGGGAACAATCATACGAGGTGCCCTCGTTGACCCCACATCACAATACTGGAAGTGCTCATTTTCATTCGACAATATTGACAATTGGACAGGGGTTAGAAGAGTACATACACCCGGCGATGGACCTATGAACTTCGGTCCTGCACTCTCCGAGTCACTCTCCACAGATGAAGAGGACATCATTCTAAATCTTCACGAGGATAACAAGGCCGCAATTGAGGGAAAGCTTGGAAGAGTCTACTTCACTGTCTTCCCCGAAGAGCCGCTGACGTTCAACGAGTTCTCATCGCAGTATATCGGGCCATTACAGAATCTGATTACCCTCGGTGTGGGGGAGGCAGTTTTCCCTACCTTCGTAAACCTCTACTCAGAACGGTTCGGCCATCCTGATTCAAAACATTCGGTGCACTGGCAGGTACCGTACTACCGGGATCAGGACGATGTAAATCAGATGCAGATGAATTTCACTCTGCAGGACATTTCCCTTGAGGAAGTTCTCGTCCAGTGGTTAGAAAGCGAGAGTTCGGTAAGCAGACTACACGACCACTATTTCGGTACCCGCTACAACGATAGTATGTACGTCAACACTCAATTTATGTCGATGATGTTTGCTCTCGAGGCCTATCACCGGAGGAAGTTTCCTGACCGTCAGAAGATAATGAATAAGAAGATGTACAAGAGGTTTCGGGATATCACGTTGGAAAGAATGCCTAAGGTGGCGGCTTGGGAAAGAGCTGAAGGTCTCTTCAATAGCATAGTAAATGAACCCTCGATTGGAGATCGACTGATTGATATTACTGAGCAACACGAGGAAATGTTCCCAGAATCGTACGATATCGATTCCAATCTGAGTACGATCAAAAACGTCCGCCATACGATCGCACATAGCCTTCCAGAAGATCTCTCTACAACAGATATCGCCCGTGCAGAAATCCTTGTGAGGATTATTGTTCTCGCTGTGCTGCTTGACACTGCAGGAGTTGAGGGAGAGAAGGGTCGTGAAATACTGGCAGACGAGTACAGCAGTGTCGAGCGTATCGTTGAAGTATAGTCCTTAGATGACTTCTATGAATTGGGTGTCTGCGTCCACCGTATCCGTCGTATCCTGACTCGCTGCATAGATCGCTTTCAGCCGTTTGCTGTCCAGAATCTTGATGCCTTTCTCCTTGAACTCCTCTACAACATCATCATTGAGCTCCTCTGTTGTCTGAGGTGTTGCGACACAGGGAACCGTTTGCAAAGGCTCGATCAATCCGATGTCCGTGGGGATGAGATAGTCGTCGAGCACAGAGCTGATTGCTTCTGTCCGATCCAGGATCTGCTCTTTTGAAGAGATATCTTGGTTAGTACACTCGATGAAGAGTATTTGTGTGTTTTCAGGATGGTAAGCGATCACGTCGATTTCTTGATAGGGTGCCCCAGGAACGTCTTCGGAGAAACTGGGGATAACGAACGAATCATCCCCGTACCACTGGACAAGCCAGCCTGCCGTACTCAAGGCGTTCACCACCGCTACCTCGAAATAATCGGCATTATGGCCCTCCAGATATCCCTCTAAATTGTTATCTTGGTCGAACGCCTGCATAATCTCGTATCGAGGGTTCTCTGGAACTACATCGCCCGCGTTGTATTCGACCATATTGACCATATCATCCTCAAGATACAGGACCGCGTATAGCCCCTCGATATCCTCTAAGTCCAGATCCTCGGTGTACCGTGACCGGCCATCTTCCATTGACTCCAACTGTTCCTCATCGAACTCAATCTGCCAACCCTTGTGTTCGTCGTACGGCTTCTGGGGAAGCACACTGACGAATAAGTCCTCGAACAGGCTTGTAGGGGAAACAACCTCAAGCCTATCTGAGTCATCGATGCTAAACTCCATCCCTGAATCAGCGAACAACAGGATGGCCGGGCTCTCACGGTCCGACCGGAAGATGTAGTCGAAGTAGTAGCCTTCGCAGCGTCCAAGATCGTAGTACGGTTCTTCTGCCTGCATCAACTGGTCGTCCAACTCGTCGACTACCTCAGAGTATTCGTCCTCAATGTTCTCTGGGATGTCGATACTGACAGCGGCGTTGACCTCCATCCGGGGACGGGTTTCTCGGACACGGCCCTCCCGCACACCATCTTGGAAATAATTGCTGGGGTTATGCCGGCGGAGCTCGCTTTCAATCTCAGCCGTTTCCTCGTCCGTGGGTATCTCCCCGTTGATTGTCTGCTCCAGCAGATCGAAGGGTGAGGTGGAGTTAACCTTGTAGATCGAAAGAGAGCCCTCACGGTACAGGACTTCCGTACTCTCCTCGCCAGGTGCTCGGGAAAACTCGAGTTCTCCATTCGGGATATACACTCCGTCGACTTCGACACTTGAGAACGTGAGAGTGGCTGACTGCCAGATATCACCGAAGTGTTCCCGGTACCACTGTAGGTCGTCGAGATTCTCGATGTACGGCATTGTTGAATCGTACTCACTCAGCCAGTGTCATAAACGCCCAGCAAACAGCGTTAGAACCGAAGGACTCCGACCACTTTCAGCCCAAAGCTTATGAAGGAATATGTGACATCTGTTGTTAAGACAAGAAGGGATGTCGGGGAGTCTACTTGGCGATCTCTGGCAAACAGGGAAGTTCGCCGTCGGATATTACCGAGGGGACAAAAGCACCCTCATCTCACGAGGTATCGACGAAGTATCACCGCTCCTGCTTCTTCTCGTAGCAGCTCTATCCGTCGGCCACTACTACGGTGTCGTCCCAGCAGCTGATGTTCTCCGAGTACTCGGCATCACTGCCTTGATCGGAGCAGTCGACCTCACCCTGATACTCGACTTCTCCATCCTCCTTGACCTCCTCATCGGAGATATTCTTGGCTTAGCTGGGATGAGAAACCTGCTTACCGGGCTTGCAGTCTTCGGACTCGGCGGCCCAGTCGTGAACTACTTCAAAGCCATCCACAACCAGTAACCTTCTCCGCTCGGACCCAAAACAGTTTCACCCGGCTGGACAACAGTACGGAAATGTTCTCCATTCGTTGATAATGGCTTCAGAGACCTCCTTTGTGGACCGTGCGAAACGGTTCATGAGTAGGACGCCAGGAGATCACGATCACGACCAGACGATACAGTTCATCAGCGAAATATTCAGAATAGAAAGCCAGCTAATTGCCTTAGAGAATCGGTTGGACAATCTCAGTGCCGGAGTCTGGAGCAGCGAGCTCGCCAGAATAAATGACGAACTCTCGGCTCTCTCATCTGACTTCTTTGAAGTACAGCGTGTGATCTCGTCGCCGGAAGACCATCTACACGAGCTTATTGATATACCTCGAGACGAGGTAAGTGAGAAAGCGGTCAGCGAGATACTGACCCAGCTCGGCTGGGAATGGTTCCCCAGAGAACTGAACAGGGTGTATTCCGTTCAGGAACGGGTCTACAGGAAGGCCGATGCGAAAAGCCAGCAAATGCTGACCAACCGGATCATCCTCCTTTCCTTCCTGGCGTTCGTTATCTCTGCATCCACCTTCGTCATCCAGTACATATAGATCAGAGAGATCGAATTGGAACCGTCTCTCCAACTGCACCAATTATTTTTCTTCAAAAGAAACGCACTTGACAGTCAATGAAAGCCGTATTTCAGGGAGAATTTCACATCTCTTCTACGGACAGAGAATCACTTGACTCACACTTAGACGCTGATGTAGATGCATTGTTCGTGGAACAGAGAGAAGACCGTGTCGGCCCAGACAACTGGTCTATCGGCTACCTCTCCTTCCTGATCGGAGCCCTCACACTGTACTGGCTGCAAGCAGCGCTCTACGACGGACCGGACATCAAAGAAAAAGCAGAGATCCCTGTCTACGACCAAATCGACACCGATATCCCAGAACTGTACCCCCGATTTCCTAAAAGCTGGATACTTGGCTCAGGGATTATCTCCGGCTTAGTCTTCGCTGCCGGGTTGTTCGTCCCGGTCTATCCGTTTCCATTTATTGAAGCTCCAACGGTTGCCTCCCTCACATTCACGGCAGTGGTCAAACCAATGATGGTGATCGGGGCACCGCTTTTGTTCTCCTTCTTCTTGATCATCCTCGAGGAACGACGGCTTGGAACCCGTGACCAAGATATTGCGGAGGAAATCCACAGAATCTCCGAAGAAAACGGGTACGATACTATTGTCGTCTCTTGCGGTGATGCACATCTCGACAGCCTCCCGAACTTGTTAGAAGAGAAAAGGTGGGAGACAGAAGTCAACGAATCTGACCACAGTTGGGCTGCCAAAATCTGGCGCTGATAACTCCTCTTGGGTATTCACGGTGGGATATCCAATCCGGGACCGTCACCGCCAGCATTGACTGCGATATCGCTGGCAATCTCCAGTGACTCAACGAGACCCTCTACATCCTCTTCACTGGATATCACACTTCTATTCCCGTGCATCACCTTGTTCCGGTACTTCTCAACCGTGTCGAACGCCTTCTTGCATTGGGTCTTCGAGGGAAAACCCAGTTCGTCGAGAAGATCTTCGTTTTCCCGAACTACTTCTTTCAGGTCTGCGATGGACATGAACTCGACCGGGTGAAGATTCACGTTCTCATCGACAGCATCACTCCATCGACTTATTGCTCCTCCTCTTGGACGTACATCTTCGTAGACTTCCTGAAGCTGATTAATACTGTATTCCTCCTTGATTAAATCAGATACCGCCTTCGCAGTCTCAGCATAGTAGGTGAACAAGAACTCCTTCGCAGTCCTCGTATTCAAGTCGGCAGGCGTCACAATCCGCCAAGAATCCCGATCAGGATGCGTAGCTAAAGCGAAGGGATATGATGTCAGTATATTAATGCTGTACAGCATTATCTGGTTGTACCTTACGTACTGATCCTCATCGATGGAGTGGACTTCCCCGGTCTCCACCTCATAGTACTCGCGTGAATTGTAAGGTCTGAGCGGTGCATAATCGTATCCCTTCTCCTCAAGGTCGTTGACCAGATCCTCCATCACTTCATCTTGCTCAAGCTCATTCTGACCGATGAAATATATCGGAGAACCAAGTTCCTCTGCACTTCCCTCACTCGGGTAGCGGATATAATCCTCGACCTCCTCCTTGCTCCAATACATATTGAAAACGGGTTGATCCGGCATCAAAATACTACCTGTACAGCTACAATCAGTCAAGGGGATCTCTCCATGACTCCACGTTCACCGCGTCACGCTCACATTCCAGAATTTCATCGATATCCCTCTCGATAAACAGGTACTCAGTCTCCGACTCGTACACATCCTGATCCAAGATGTAATCATCACCGTACTCCAGAACCTGGCCATACCTCAGCCCTGATTCTCACCACAGGATTTGACAGCCTGCAGGATCTCCCACAGACTCTCACACTGAAAGAGACACATGGGGAAATTACTACACGGGGAACTCAGAGAAAGACGCCAGTCTGGACGATTTATAATGGGTTCACTGGAAACCGTGGGGTGAGAAGTTCCTCAACCTCGTCTGGGGAAAGTCAGATAGGAGCTCCTACAACCTTGGCAGAAACGAAAGCACTCTATGTTTTCGGCCCACACCGGTGTCGCTGGATTCGTTCCGGGAGCCCGACCTTCCCACAGACCGGGCACTCCTGCAGCTGCGTTGGCGGTTGACGATCCCACTCTTCTAACGCAGCTTTGAGGTGCTGCTGGACAGCGTCTGATTCTGTACGGGTTAATGCCTGTACCAGATGCATTCGTAACCGCTCGCGGCTTGTCGTTGAATGTTGGTCGTTCATAACAAGGTCCGAAGGACGGAACAGATTGTCCTCCAGCCCTCCTGAGGGCAGAAAAACATCTCCAGATGCAGATTCATCACAAGTCAACCGCAGATGTAGACTAAGGGTTTTAGAGAATTCTGACGTGATTGGCTGGCTACGAATGTCGAACGTCAGGCTGTAATGGTGAAATCTGCTCCCACCGAGCGTGATGCTCGCTGCAGAGCGTGACTAAATTATCAAGTTCATTCGCTTGCTCGTAGTCGATCTCACCGGTTTCGTCTCTGAATGACCGCAGCGGGACAATATGGTGTACGTGGAGGTCGCGTCCGTACTGGTTTTGGTGGCTTGCTCGTGTGTGGTCACAGTTCGGTCGCTGACACTCGAACCCATCTCGTTGTACCGCTCGCTCACGCTGCTGACTCCATTTTGGCCCATACCACAAGCGATCTCGCTCTTTGCCACCGACCCACCGCGGATGGTCAGAGCCACGAAACGGGGTATGTGGCTCGTAACCTGCCGTCGTGATTGCTGCATCCCACCCACCGAACTCCCGAAGATAGCCCTTGATCGAGTATTGGCCGTGTTCGTCTAAATCAGCAATCGCTGGGACGTGACCGAGCTCCTCAGTGAGTCGATGAATTTCTGCAAGAAGGTCCTTTCGTGGGATTTCCTCGTTGTGTGGTTCGAACCCAGCACTCCGTAGGGCGTCGTTCCAGCTACCAAACCGCTTGCTGGCAGTTTTCCGCGAGTACTTTCCGTGGTTGTTCATCTCGTCGACCGTTGGTGGATGGCCGAGTTGGTCGGCAAGCGTCTGAATGGCTTCGATAATCCGGTCTTTCGAGACGTTTGTGGGACGTCTGACTTCGAGATCTGCTGCCCGTAGCGCGTCATTCCACGTTCCGAAGTGGCTGAGATAGGTACTTCGTGAGTACTCGCCTTCGGTGTCCATCTCACTCATCTCCGGCGGGTGCCCTTTCTCGGTGGCAAGCCGTTTGAGTTCGGTTATCAAGTCCTCTTCTTGGCGATCATCGCGGTGATACCACGAGATGTGTCCGGCTTTCTTGCTGCCCGTTTCGAAGTCTTCCCCACAGAATTCACAGACGTACTCATGCGGATCATTGGACATGGTTGATTCAAGAGCGCGATGTTGTCGCGCCCGCACCCCTCTGGGGCTCGATAAACCCGCTCGGGTCGCGCACCCCTTCCCGCGGTTTCTCGGATAAATGTTAGACCGGTGCGTGAGCTCGTGGCTGCGCGCGCAGCGAAGCGAGCACGGAGCGGAGGGTGGGGCGGCGGGGTCAGGGTCGGTCCGGCACACAGCAAAAAAGAAGGCAGCTCCGACTGGCTATTCGTCCCACCACCGGCCGCGCTCCGGGAAGTGGATGATGCTCCACCCCGTCACGGCCACCGAGATTCGGCCCTCGTACCAGTTCGTGGCCGCTTCGTGAATCCGAACACGCTCGCCTTCCTCGATCCACGGCGCGTCCGATGCCTTCCAGATCGTCACCTTCGTTTGTCCGCTCTCGTCCGCGATTAGCCCGACTTGCTGGATGGCCGGCGAATCACTATCCCAGAGGGTCTTCACACGACCTTCGATCGTGACCGTGCTGCGATCGACGTCCTCGAGAGCGTCGATCGGCACTGTGCCCCCCGGGGCCGTCTGCAACTCCTCGAACACCCGCACGACCGCACTCGTCATGTCCGTACCGTCGACGACCACTTCGGCCAGGCGTCGACTGATCGCCGCACGCGACCAGCCATCCACCCGCGTTGCGAGTCGGTCTGCCTCCGTGTTCACTGTCGCCAGTTTATCCTGGGAGAGCTCCGCTCGGGGATCATCCCGTTCGGGGTCGGCCATCGGGTCCACGCTGGCGGCACGCTTCTGAAACTTCCGCCTGCGCTTCGTGCTCCCATGCGCGGCGACCTCCCGCGTGCGCTGCTCACGGCCGTCCTGCGTTCCCAGCTCGGCCTGGGCACTGATGCGCTCCAGTTCGGCTTCCCGCGCCTGAATGCGCTCTTCCTGTTCGAGGGTGACACCGTGAATCCGGTCCTCGCTCGTGTCCGCGATCCCCTCCGGGTGGTTCGCATCCACCTTCGCCTGCGTCTCCTGCTCGACCGCGGCCTCGAACTCCGGCGTCTCGTCGACGACCGGGAAACCGTCTTCATCGACCGCCTGTTCGCCCGCTTTCTCGAATGCCTGTTCATCGACCGTAACGACCTTTCCGCTAGCGTTGTTACTAGACATTGGAGTTCACCAACTCCGAAGGCGCTCACGCGCCGACACCGCGATGCTACTACATCGCGGTTTTCCGACGACAACGACCGACAGAACCATCTGCGCGCTCTCGCTCGCGCCTTCGCGAGCGCCCTACCGGGCGCGAGCGAGAGCGCGC
>Ga0207770_100359_pt1 | contig 26482 bp, 31 predicted proteins | sample A23E2SouthBayCA_FD_187729 | JGI IMG/M metagenome (GOLD analysis project Ga0207770, IMG submission 187729) | Aerobic enrichment media microbial communities from Eden Landing Ponds, California, USA - A23 E2 (SPAdes) | ecosystem: Environmental > Aquatic > Marine > Unclassified | place: Emeryville... | reverse complement strand
CCCCTCCGTCGCTGTCGGCGAGGGCGACGTCCCAGCCGTGAGCCTCGGCGATCTCGCGGATGATGGCGAGACCGAAGCCGGTCCCCTCGTCGCTGGTCGAGACGCCGCGGTCGAAGAGTTCGTCACGGACGTCCGCGGGGACGCCGGGGCCGTCGTCGGCGACGACGGCGACCCGCGAGTCCGCACGTACCGACTGTCCCATTGGTCTTCTTACACATTCTGTAGTTCCGTGAGATAAACCCATCGCCGCAGTTGCGGGGGTCACGGCCCCGACTGTCGACCATCCCCGGGACGTGGCGCCCTCCTCGCCGGCGACAGCTATTTATTCGTCTGCGAATCTCAGGGGAATACATGCCCAAGATAAGCGTCGAAGTGCCCGAGGAGTTGCTCGCGGACCTGGACGAACACGTCGGCGACGACGCGAAGTTCGTCAACCGGAGCGAGGCCGTCCGGGCGTCGATCCGCAAGACGCTCGACGCCCTCGACGAGATCGACGCCCGCCACGACCGCATCGACGACGAACGATGACGGAGACCCTCAGGACGGGGCTGGTCGCGCTGTTCGTCACCGCGCTCGTGACCGCGCAACTCGCCGCCGCGAAGGTACTCGCGGTCCCCCTCCCGGCGGACCTGCCGCTCGTCGGCGCGACGATATTCGTCCCCGGCGGTGTGCTCGCCTACGCGCTGACCTTCTTCGCCACCGACTGTTACGCCGAGATCTACGGCCGCCGGAAGACCCAGGTGCTGGTCAACGTCGGCTTCGCGATGAACTTCGTGTTGCTGGGACTGGTGTATTTCGCCCTGTGGATGCCCATCGCCCCTCCCGGTATCACGGGCGCCAGCCAGGCGGAGTTCGGCGCCGTGGTCGAGTCCGGGACGGCCATCGTCGCCGGCAGTCTCCTCGCGTATCTCGTCAGCCAGAACTGGGACGTGCTCGCTTTCCACTGGATACGCGACCGCACCGGCCGCGCACACCTCTGGCTGCGCAACATCGCCTCGACGGGCACGAGTCAGGCCATCGACACCGTCATCTTCGTCGGTGTCGCCTTCGCCGTCGGCCCCGCCATCCTCTCCGGGGCGGCGCTCCCCCCTCTCGAGCAACTCGCCGCGCTCGCGGTCGGCCAGTACCTCGCGAAACTCCTGATCGCCGTCCTCGACACCCCCTTCGTCTACGGGGTCGTCAGCGTCGTCGGCTCCCACGACGCCGGCGCCGACGCCACCGCCTGGTAGCGGTGGTCGGACGCCGCCACCCGGGGAGGGGAGCGCTGGACCGGTGGCGCGTGCACCCCTGGCTCGCTACTCCACGGGCTGGGCGAACCCGAAGTTGGGTTTCACCTCGTCGACCCGCACCTCGACCGTCTCGCCCTCTTCGGCGCCGGAGACGAAGAGCGTGTACTCCTCGACTTTCGCGACGCCGTCGCCCTCGCTGCCGGTATCGACGATCTCCACTGTGAGCCGGTCGCCCTCGCGGACCGGTGCCGTCAGGAAGTGTTTCGCGACCAGGTACACCTCCGAGGACGAATCCCGCGAGGCGTCCGGCCGCACCTGCCGGACGTACTGGAAGTCGTCCTCCAGGTCGGCCTCCAGGTCGGCCAGATCCGACCCGTCGAAGACCTTCACCGCGAGGTCGCCACCGGAAGCGAGCACCGCGCGGGCGACGGTGGCCGCCTGTCGGGCGAGGTGCACGGAGCGGGCGTGGTCGAGGTCGTACTCGCCGGTCATGTTCGGCGCCATGTCCGAGACGACGACGTCGACCGGCCCGCCCACGTTCCGGGGGTCCGCGTCGTCGCCGCCGACCTCCGCGATGACGCGCTCGACCGTCTCGTCGTCGGTCATGTCCCCGCGGACGTACTCGACCGTGGCCTCGGGGTCCTCGAGCGGGTCGATCCGCTGGCGGTCGACGCCGACGACCGTTCCCCTGCTACCGACGCGCTCGGCGGCGACCTGGAGCCACCCGCCGGGTGCCGCGCCGAGGTCGACGACCGTGTTGCCCTCGCCGAACAGTCCCGCCGTCTCGTCTAACTGCTGGAGTTTGTACGCCGACCGGGCGCGGTACCCCTCCTGTTTAGCCCGGTTGTAGTACTTATCCCGGTCTGTCATACGTACCTCACCAAATTATTTGACATGCTCCGCACAGGAACTGCCGGCGAATTCGCGTTCATACGAGAAGAGACGCCGTCAAAGCGGAAAGGGACATCGGATGGTGTCGCTAAGTCTAGGGCCTGCTTTTGTACCAAGAATTGTTTAGCCTATCCACGAGCCTTGCAATACTATGGTTCACACTGGGAAGTAGTGATTTCCTGCTGTGGTCGATACATCCTCTAACGTGGACAGGCTGACCGCCAGAGCGATATCGACCTCTGGGTACTCGCTGGCGACCGTGCCGACCAGCACCGCGCCAACGAACTCGCGAAGGAACTTGGACAGGAGCGGTTCGATGGCGACCGCAACTTCGAGGCTCGCATCCACCCGAAGATCCGCGCGAACTACCTCGCGAGCCCGCCGCTGGTGGTCGCCTTCGGCCTCGCGGGGCGAATGGACGTCGACCTGAATCACGAGCCGCTGGGGACCGGCGACGGCGGCGAACCCGTCTATCTCGCGGACCTGTGGCCCGACGCCGAGGAGATTCAGGACGCCATCCACGAGAACGTCTCGCCCGAACTGTTCGCGGAGAAGTACGCGAGCGTCTTCGAGGGCGACGAGCGCTGGGCGGCGCTCGACGCGCCGACCGGCGACGTCTACGAGTGGGACGACGAGTCGACGTACATCCGGGAGCCGCCCTTCTTCCAGAACTTCCCCCTGGAAAAACCAGGCGTCGCCGACGTGGCGGACGCTCGCTGTCTGCTGACGCTCGGTGATACGGTGACGACCGACCACATCAGCCCCGCGGGGCCGTTCGGCCCGGACCTGCCCGCCGGTGAGTGGCTCGCCGAGCGCGGCGTCGAGCCCTACGAGTTCAACACCTACGGCTCGCGACGCGGGAACCACGAGGTGATGCTGCGCGGGACCTTCGCCAACGTCCGCATCGAGAACGAGATGCTCGACGACGTCGAGGGCGGCTACACGGTTCACCATCCTTCCGACGAGCAGACCACGGTGTTCGAGGCGAGTCAGCGTTACCGCGAGGACGGCACGCCGCTGGTCGTGCTGGCCGGCGAGGAGTTCGGCACCGGTTCGAGTCGCGACTGGGCCGCGAGGGGGACGGATCTGCTGGGGATCCGGGCGACCATCGCCGAGAGCTACGAGCGCATCTACCGCGACAACCTCGTCGGGATGGGCGTGCTCCCCCTGCAGTTCCACGAGGGGGATTCCTGGGAGTCGCTCGGTCTCGACGGCTCGGAAGTCTTCACCATCCACGGGCTGGACGACGGGCTGGACGTGATGGACGAACTCGCAGTGGTCGCGGAACCCGCCGACGGGGAAGGAGACGCCGTCGAGTTCCCCGTCACCGCACAGGTCGGGACGCCCGCCGCCGTGCCCTACGTCGAACACGGCGGGGTCCTGCACTACGTGCTCCGCCGGCTCCTCACCGCGGCACGCTGAGGCGGATCGGTCGCGGTCACTGCCGGATTTCCGCTCCCTCCGACTGCCGTGCTGGCGCCCCCTCGGTTCTGTGGGGCTGATAGGGTCGAACCCACTCGGGGATCTCACAATCCAGCGCCGTGACCCGCCGTTCGATCGAGGGGTGGGTGGCGAACAGCGAGAAGAGTAGCGAGCGGTCGGCCTCCCACGGGACCGGGCCGGCGATGTCTTCCTCGTTGTCGCCGGTCGCGACGGCGGCGAGGTGATACAGCGCGTCGGCGAGCAGTCCCGGCGAGACGACGTCGGCCGCGCGGGCGTCGGCGAGGTACTCCTCGTGACGGTTGGCGTAGCGACTCGCCGCGAGCGCCAGCGGTTCGACGCCGACGCTCAGGAGGGTCCGCACTGCGAGCGCGTAGCGGTTGCGAACCGGCGCGAGGACGACGTAGAGGACGCTCCCGGCGGTGGCGACTGCGGGCCCGCGGCCGGCGAGTGCGACCAGCCAGAAGGCGACGAACCCCAGGGTCTGGGGGAGGTACTCGCGTATCGCGTCGGTGGAGATGTCGGTCCCGAAGTGGCCGAGTTCGTGGGCGAACAGTGCCCGGAGCCCCTCGGGTCCGACGACCAGATGCAGGCGCGAGTCGACGGCGACCATCGGGTCGCCGCCGCTGTAGCCCGCGGTCATCCCGGGGACGTCCATCCGGACGACCGTCACGGCCGGGAGCGGGGCGCCGGCCCCCTCGCACGCTTCCAGCAACGCCCGCCGGATCACCGGCGGGTCCCGGCCCGACAGCGGCCGACCGCCCTGGTCCTGGGCCGTGAAGCGCCCGCCCGACCGCCAGGACTGCACGGCGACGACGCCGAGGAAGACCACTCCCGCGCCGACGAGCGCCGGCGGCGCCCCCGTCCGAACGAGCGTCCACACGCCGACTGCGGCGGCGAGCGAGAGCCCAAGCGTGACCGCCCAGACGCGGATGCGACGGTGCCGGACCGACGTCGACGACGCCATTCGTAGTCGTCCACACGAGACGGGGGACTCACATCAAGTTTGTGAAAAGAGAAGGAGTGTGGCGGAATTTCGAGTGCGATGGGGTTCAGGGAAGTCAGGCGGGCCGCTCCCGTTCGAGGAGTTCGCGGATCCGCCGGAGTTCGGCGAGCATCTCGGTCGACCCCGATGCGTCGACGGAAGGAGTCGTCCCGCGGTCGACGACCGTCCCGCGCTCGTCCTCGTCTTCGCCCTCGGTCGCCACCGGGCGGCGGTGTCGGACCCTGTCGAGGACCTGCTCTTTGACGTCCTCGTAGTCGCTGATACCGGTGACCGTCAGTTCGGCGCCCATCTGGCCGGCGTAGCCGGCGGTGTGGATGCCCACGGAGCCACAGTCGACGAGGCGCTGGACCGGTCCCTGTGTGGCGTCGACGTTGGTGATCCGGTTGTACGGGACCGTCGTCCGCTGGCGGAAGAAGACGCCGCGCCGGTACTCGACCTCCTCGTCGGTGAGGCGGTAGTCCGCACTCCGGTAGAAGGCCGGGATCCACCACGTGACGAACGCGAACGCCGCCAGCGTCGGCGCGACCAGGAGCGCCAGCACCCACGACGGCGCGTCCGCGAACGCGCCGAGGTACACCATCCCACCGACCCCCGCGGCCAGCAGGACGAACGCGACCGCCTCGTAGAGAAAGTAGTAGGCTCTCAGCTGTTCGGGTTTGAACCACTCGTTTTCGGGCCTCATAGCTGTACAGACGTCCCGGATCGACGTATCGTTGCAGAGTCGTTCTCACCCGGTGGGAACGGGCCGCGCCGACGGGGGTCCGCGTCGCACTCAGAGCCCGGCGTAGCCGACCCAGTCGAGGACGAGCGCCAGTCCGGCCACGGCGGCGAACGCGGCGCCGAGCGCCCGGAGCAGTCGGGTGAACCAGTCCGGCGGCTCCTGTTCCCCGCGCGGGGCGTCGGTCCGGCGAGCCCACAGCAGGCGGACGATCCCCTCGGTCCAGACCGCCAGCAGGACGCCGAGTACGACGACCACCCCACCGGCGACGGCGAACCCGGGCGTGAGTTCGCCCGCAGCCAGCACCGGGGCGTCGGTCGCGAGCAGTCCGACCCGGGAGACCGACCAGAGAGCGACCATACGTCACACTCCGGCGTCGACGTCGATAACCGACCGAGGTCATTCCCGGCCGACGAGAACCGGGGACGGCGGGACGGGTGACTGCGAGTCAGCCTCGAGGGCCGACTCGGTGGGCGGGTCCGGTCCCGGCCGGCCGGCGGCGCGGCCGAGTCGATGACCTCGAAGCCGAGGTCGAGCCGCTCAGATCCCGGCAGGAGTGAGACACCGCAAGGGAGGCGATAGCGCGCGGGGCAGGGCGCTCGACGGTACGATCCGGTTGTGGCCGCGGGCCTGACTTCCACGCGGTAGCGCCTCAACGCCGCCCGAGGGGTCGTTCCAGGAGATAACCGACGCCGACTGCGAAAGAGAGACGCGCAAGGCGTTTCCCGGCCACGTCGGAAAACCGGACGAATCGGGTCCCGTCGGGGGTGATCTCGAGGGCGCCGAGCGGCGTGGCTCGCACGCCGCCGCCGATGCCACCGCCCTCGCCGCTCTCGGGGGCTTCGCCGTCGGCGCCCGCGTCGGTGCCGCTCCCGAACCCGCTGCCGAAGCCGTCGGCGACGCGGGCGACGGGGACGACCGTCCTGTCGCCGACGGTGACCGGGTCGCCGTAGACGCGCTCGACGTGGGCGCTGTCGCCGAGTCGTTCGATCGCGTCGCGGATCAGGTCGGGGATGCCGGACGATTCGTCGAGTACTGTGCTGGCAGCGTCGGTCGTCGTGGTTTCGGATGCCATGGTTGGTTGTGTCGTAGCGCTGGTTCAGCCGGCGGTCAGGCAGGGGGGACGCCGGCGTCGGTGCCGGTGGCTTCCCCGGGGCTCTCCCGGCGGACGCGCCGGCGGTGTTCGGTCAGTGCGAGCGCGAGCGCGCCCAGTCCGAGCAGGCCGACGAGGAACTCGGGGATCCAGCCCACGAACGGGATCCGGACGGCGATCCCCACGACCAGGAAGCCGACGAGGAGGGAGACCCAGCGGCTCTCGACCGTGGTGTAAGCGGTCAACCACGTCCCGACGGCGAAGCGGCCGTAGACCGAGGCGACCCACGCGAAGAGACCGAACACCATGGCACCGACGATCGTCAGCGGGATCCCGATGATCGTGATCGCGACCGCCAGGAGTACCAGCGGAACGCCGACGAGGAGCAACAGACCCACGGCGCCCGCCCGGGCCGGGCCCTCGACGGCGGTGTCGGCGACCCGCCGCGAGAAGCGGGGGAAGACGAGCAACAGGACCGCGCCCAGCGTGAGGTTCACGAGGAACCCGTAGATACCGAGCACCCACTCCCCGAACCCGGGCGTGATCGGTTCGAAGACCGGGCCACCGAGCGACGGGTCGCGGTCGATACTCCCGGCGACGACGCCGCGCGGCCCGCTGAGCTGGCCGTCGTAAGTGAGGTCCCCCCCGACGCTGGCGTCCTGCCCGAGGACGATCCGCTCGGCACCGACGGTGACGTCGCCCGCGACTGTCCCGTCGATCCGGAGGGTGCCGGCACCGACGTCGAGGTTGCCGCCGACCGACCCGGTCTCGGCGATAGCGACGTCCCCGGCGGCGCCGCTCACGTCGCCGTCGACGGCGCCGGCGATGCGGATGCTGCCGGCGGCCCCGGCGACGTTTCCGGTCACACGCCCGGTCTCGGTGACGGTGACGTCACCCGCGAGCGCGGAGAGGTCCCCCTCGACCGTCCCGCGGACGACGACCGAGCCGGCGAACGTCTCGAGGCCGTCGACTGTCTCGCCCTCCGCGACGACCACGGACCCGCCGGCGCGCGCCTCCGCGGCCACCGGCCCGGGGACCGTCGCGAGGACCACGACCAGGGCTGTGAAGAGCACGAGGCTCCGTGAGAGGGATCGATGTCTCATGGTCGAGCGAACGCGTGCGGCGGAGATAACGTCGCTCGGTGGTTCCCACGCGACGGGAATCACGACCGGTCGTGAGTGGACCGAGGACCGCGGCCCGTCCCGTCGCCGGCGTCCGCGACGACCACGTACTCGCCGTTCGAAAACCGACGACGGTGGGCCCCGGGCGGTGAGAACCGGGCGCTCCGACGCCGGTTCTCAGCCGACAGGAAACACGACGGAGGGTTTATTTCGGCACCGCCTACCATACCTACACGTACCGAACGGTGGACAGATGAAGCGTGACGACGAGTTCGAGTTCGGGTGCCCGGCCTGTGGCGAGACGCTCACGGTGAACGACTCCATGAGGGTGGCGCTCATCGAGAACGGCTGTGTCGTCTGCGGCTGCGGCCTCACGGCGGACGCCTTCGATTCCCGGCGGTGACCGCACTGCCGTCCGACGAAGACATCTGACGCGCACGGTACGTTTTCTGGAACGTATCTGGCCCTCGACTGGTACGTGTCGACCGTGATCGGTCGCCCTCACGCCCCATTCGGTCCGCCGAGATACGGCCGATAACAGCGCTATATCGACCCCTCAGCCCCGTTCATCCAGGTCTGTCCGCTGGGGAGGTGCGCTCGGTAGCCACCACACATATCATATTTCGTAGGTACCCGAAACTCAAGTAGTGTGAGAACGAACCGGACGGGTGCCCGATGTCCCCGGGGATCCGTGCAACTGTCGCGTTCGACTCGCCGGACGTCTGTCCGCTTGCCGCAGTGTCGGCGACAGCGGACGCGACCATCCGGTCGGTGTCCACGAGCGTCGCGATGCCGGACTCGCCGGGCAGCGTCACCGAGTTCCGCGTCGCCGCCGACGACCCGCTCGACGACGACCGCTTCTCGCAGGTCATCTCCTACGGCGAGACCGAGGTCTACCGGTTCGAACACGGTCGGGAGTCGGGATGTCCCTGCGTGGCGCTCGGTCGGTTCGGGTGTCCGGTCAGCCGATACGTGGCCGACAGCGGCCGGTTGACCCTGACGTTCCACGCGCCCGACTTCGACCGCCTGCAGGAGCTGGTCGCCGCGCTCCGCGAGCGGTTCCCCACTCTCGACATCAGACGTCTCGTCAGGGACCCCGAGAGGGCGGCCGGCGACGGCGTCTTCGTCGACCGCAGTCGGCTCACCGACCGCCAGTTCGAAGTGTTGCACACCGCCTACGAGATGGGCTACTTCGAGCGACCCAGACGCGCCAACGCGGGCGAGGTGGCCGCGGCACTGGAGATCAACCCGTCGACGTTCGCCGAACACCTGACCGCCGCACAGCGCAAGCTTCTGGACGACGTCCTCGCCTGACGGCGGGCCAGTCGGCCTCGGCGTCCACTCCTACCGGGGATGAGGTCCCGTCGCGACGGCGTGATAAACCACCCGTAGTATGCGGGGGAGGGCTATCTCACGGACCCGCGAGTCGGTACGAGTAGGAGCGACAACCGATGCCTGCGACAGTCACGATACACCCGGACGAGGAGGCGCGCGGCACGGAGACGATCACCGACGCGGAGCGAGTACAGACGCTCATGGACCTGCTGACCGACGCCGATTGCCGGGCGATGCTGGCGGCGACCACCGACGAGGCGCTGACGGTGCGCGAACTCGCGGCGGACGTCGACCTCGCACTGTCGACGACCTACCGCAAGGTCGACCGCCTGACCGACGCCGGGATCCTCGTCGAACAGACGCGGTTCGACGCCGAGGGGTCCCACCCCAGTCAGTACCGCCGCGTCGTCGACGACGTCGTCGTCTCGCTGACCCCCGACGACGGCACGACGCTCACCGTCACCGGCCGGTCCACCGAGGAGTTCCCCCTCGCGAGTCGACGATGAGTTCCGACGAGTCGACCGACCCCGACCGCCTGCGGGCGCTCTTCGAACGGGTCACCGGCGAATCGACGGTCACGGAGCGCCGCCGTCCCGCCGTCTCCCACCGGGTCTACGAGGGCGAACTGGAGCTCTCACTGCGGGACGGGGACGACCAGTAACCCCCGTGCGTGTCGAGGACGGGCGATAGCCGCCGACGGGGGACGGGCAGTACGCGTGGCGACTGCCGTCAGCCGACGAAGAACGTCGGGACGTACAGCAGGAGACACAGCACCGCCGCCCGGCGGTCGATACCGCGCCGCCAGTAGAAGACACCGAGGACGACCAGCGAGACGGCGAGCATGTACTGCGCCGAGGCCACGACGGCGTCGGGACTGGCCAGCGACACGTCGAAAAGCAGGGGGCCGACGCCCAGCGAGAAGACGGGGTCGGTGATGTTGCTGCCCAGTATCGCCCCGACGGAGATCCCCTCCTCACCGCCGCGAGCGGCGATCCCGGCGACGACGATCTCCGGCGCCGTCGTCCCCAGTCCCGTGAGCAACCCGACGATATACTCGGGTATCCCCGCGGTGCGTGCGATCTCGACGCCGCTGGTCACCATGACGTGCCCGCCGACGACGACCAGCCCCAGTCCGAGGACGATCCACGGGAGCGTCCGTCCGGGCGGTTCCCGTTCCTGGACCTCCTCGGTGATCTCCTCGCCGCCGTCGTTGGTGTACATGGTGTAGACGAAGAAGACGTACGAGAGCATCATCAGGAACCCCTCCGAGCGGATGAGTTCGCCGTCCTCGATCACGAGCAGCATGATGACCATCGAGAGGACCATCGCCCCGCCGTAGACCATGACGTTACGGCGTTCGGCGACGATGGGCGCGACCAGCGCGACGACGCCGATGGCGAGCGTTATCTGCGCGGTCTCCGAGCCGACGATGTTCCCGACGAGCAGGTCGCCGGCGCCGTACCGGGCGGCGTACACCGACGTCGTCATCTCCGGGACCGACGTCCCCACGGAGATGACGGTGACGCCGACGAACAGTTTCGAGACGCCGTAGTACAGCGCGAGGTCGCCAGCCGCCGAGACCGCGCGCTGTGCGCCGACCACGAGGACGGCGAGGCCGGCGACGAACAGTGCGATCTGGGTCAGCATTGGCTGTCCCCACACTCCGGGAGGCGGACTGACGACGTCGGACTCGTCGTTCTCATCGGTGCGCGCTCGTGTCCGGACTCTCGTCGGCCCCGGGAGTAAGTGTTCGCCTCGGCCCCCATCGAAAAACCGCGGTCAGGCCGTCGGTCCCTCGGACTCGTCGGTAGCCAGCAGGTACCCCCCGAAGGCGAGCAGGAAGACCATCACCGGGTAGACGATCATGCGCTCGGCGCCGCCGTGGCCGATGGGGCCGAACACGGCCGGGTTGCCGGCGTCGCCGACGACCATGACGCCGACGAAGACGAGACCGACCACACCCGCGAGGGTCGCGAGCACCCGCATCGCGCCCGAGAGCCGGGTCGAGACCGCGAGCGCCTCCAGGTTGAAAAACAGGAAGGCGAAGAGCGCGAACAGGCTGTGGAGGTCGCCGGCGTCCAGCGGGAACAGTCCCGTGCCGACGGCGCCGAACCCGGCGAGGACGAACAGTGCCAGGATCCATCGCCTGCCGTGGGTGCGGTAGAGATAGTACCCGCCGGCGACGTTCAGGAGGCCGGCGACGACCAGCGTCGCGTTGAACAGGAGCTGTGACTCGGGGAACACGCCCAGGTCGCTGATCGCACCGCCGTGGAAGTCGTAGCCCGGTACCATCGCCGCGGCGAGCATCACGGTCGTGAGGAAGCCGCCACCGAGTGCGACGAAGAGCGCGCCCGCCCGGCGGACGTCACGCCCCGTCGTCTCTCGGACTGTCGTCTCCGTGCTCGTCTGTACAGTCGTCTCTGCCATGTGTATTCACCGAGTGCTAGTTGGTCCGCAGCGAAGGTGAACCGGATCGATGGTTCTCAGCGGCCGAGAACGAGCGGCGTGCGAACACGTGACCCGTATGGTCTGTTTCGCTTTCACCGTCGGTCGCCTCGTCCGGGCCGCTCACTACGCGGTCGGCTCCGGGGGCTGGCGGTCGACCGGACTCCGGCGGAAGGCGAGGTAGCCACCGACGACCGCGCCCACGAGCCCCGCGGGGACGCCGACGAACAGCATCGCCCCCGCGAACGCGACCGCCTGCGTCCAGACGACCGCCAGCGCGAGGCCTCCGACGACGAGGAATCCCGCAGTCGCCCCGGCGAGCGTCCGGAGTCGGCGGCGGGTCCTCGCCGAGGCCCGACCCGTCTCGCGCTGTTCGTCCCGGTAGGTCAGCCCGAGGTAGGTCAAGGGGAGCGCGACGGTCCCGGCGAGCAGTCCCGCGGGCAGACCGAGCATCGCCGACGGCCAGAGGTACGGGTCGAGGAGTGCGGTGACACCGATACCCACCGCGGCGAAGACGAGGACGGCGGCGAGCAGACTCGCGAGCGATTTGACGAACGTGTTCATACCGCTACTACGCCGTCCGGCCCGATAATCAGAGAGGGAGATTCCTATCCCGCGAGAACGGCCACTCCGTTCGGGGCACGAGTGTCGCCGGTCACGTCCCGGCCACCGCGCGGATCGTCCCGATGACCAGCCGGTCGAGCGAGTGAGTCGCCACGCCGTAGCTGACGAAGAAGACTATCAGCACGACCACCCCCACGACGTCGAACGCCGCGACGTCGGCGGTGGCGACGGCCGGGATGAACCCGAGCAGCGCCTCGATGGCCCGCTCGAAGGTCAGAGCCGCGACCGTCGCGCCCACCGCCAGCGCTGCGAGATAGCCCGCCGTGCGCACGGAAGTGGGGGTCACGCGCGACCAGACGCGCAGCTGGTACTCGTCGTAGGACCCGACGCCGAGTGCCGCCAGCTGGCGCCGGGTCTGGTCGACGACGGTCACTCCCAGGATGAACCACAGCGCCGCCGCGAGCGCGAATCCGACGAACGAGGGCGACAGGTCGAGGAGGGTCTCACTGAACACCTCGACGACGGCCGGGGTCACGCGGTCGACGACGACGTAGAAGAGCGTGTACCCGAGGACGGCGTCGATGGGTCCGTAGGCCGGGAACCCGTCGGCCGGGTCGCCGGTCCGACGGGACGCTCTCGACGTGGTGGTCTCCATACGCGGAGAGACGACCCCCGGTGGCTTCAACCGCGACGGTGGTTCCCGACGGGCGAGAACCCGGGTCACCGGACAGGCCCGCCCGGTCGGGCCACGCTCCCGCTCACCGAACGACGGTCACGGTCATCGGCGCACGGCGGACGACTCGCTCGGCGACGCTCCCGATCAGCACCCGGGAGACGCCCTCCCGGCCGTGGTTGCCGACGATTATCGTGTCGACGCCCTCGTCTTCGGCGAACTCGACGATCTCGCGAGCGGGTTCGCCGACCGCCGTCTCCATCCGGAACTCGACGTCGGCGGCATCTATCAGGTCCTCGACCTCCTCGGAGACCTCCGTCGCGATCTCCTCGCGCTCTGTCTTGAGCCACTCCTGGAACATGTCGACCCCCGCCGAGAGCATCCCGCTGGAGACCTCGAGGACTCGCAGGAGGATTATCTCCTCGTCGGCGTACTTCTGGACGGCGTGTTCGACCGCTTCCTGAGCGGGGCGGGACCCGTCGTAGGCGACCAGCACTGTCATACCCGGAGATGGTCTCGCGACGAGCATAAATGCCGACGGTCGGCGAGCCGGAGCCTCCACTCTGTCGCGGCCGTCACCCGTCCGGTCGAGCGATACGAACCCCTGTGTCGACCCGGTCCTCAGCGCCGGTATGCACACAGACGACGGCGGCCATCGCGACCGAGCAGTGGCCGCGCTGGCCGAACACGCGTACGAGGACGCCGGCGACGCGTACACCCGTGCGGCCTGGCGAGTGCTGGCCGACCCCCGACCGGGACAGAGCCCGTTCGACGCCGACGAGAAGGGGTGGGTCGGCGACGGCCTCGCCTCGCTCGTCCGGAGCGCCGTCTGCTATCGGGTGGCCGGCCGACCCGAACGGGCGACTCGCCGGGGTGTCGAGGGCGTCGCCGTCGCGCGAGACCTCCAGTCGGCGCTCGACCACCCGCTCCAGCGGGCCTGTCTCGACGAGGTCGTCGCCGACTGCAAGACTGCGGGCGGCCTCGACGGCGGCGCGGCGGCCTACGACGCGGCCACTGACGCCTATCGCGAGGCGGCAGACCCGGAGACGGACCCGCAGTACTGGGGGACGACGCCGCTCTTCGAGGCCGCCGCGCCGCTCCAGCAGGTCGCCCGGACGACCGCGAACGGCGAAATCGCCGTCTCCTGGGAGGACCTGCACGGCCCCGACCCCGCGCAGGCCGGCGAGTTCCTCGCCGGCCGGGCGACGGTCAAGCGCCAGCGCTTCCGCGAACTCGTCGAACGCGTCGTCGCCGACAGAGTCCTCGCCGCACCACGGGGAACGACCGAGTACGACACCGACCACCACCGCTGTCCGGCCTGTGACTCGACCGACGTCAACTGGGTCGCCGACAGCACGCTCTGTCTGCGGTGCTCGCGACCGACCGAGGCGACCGGCGGCGAGTGACCGGACGCCCCGACGGACTCGTCCCTGCGAGGGGCCCTCACAGCGACATGAGGTCGCCGGTGTCGACGCCGTCCGGCGCGCGTTCGCCCTGCTCCCAGTCGTACTCTCCCCGGAGGATGGCACAGAGCGTCTGCCGCGGCCGTGCCGAGCCCTCGACCGCCTCGCGAGCGGCGTCGAGGTACTTCCTGACCGTGCGCCGCGAGACGCCCGCCTCCTCGGCGATTGCTTCCTGACTGTACCCCAGCGCCGCGTAGAAGACGATGTCACCGCGCGTCGCCGCGTCGATCGCCGCTGGCATACCCTGTTTTCAATTTTCGTGTAAATAGATGCAGCTGATGGGGCAATTTCGGCCGCAAATCGCGCATCTGAAGCATCGTATCTGATCTATGTGTGTAGATAGCGATAAGATATTTACCGGTCGACGGGCAGAGCGACGGACACGATGGACCAGGAGATCCCCGACACGTTTCCCGAGCAACGCGCACAGTTCGACTCGCTGGACCGGGTGTGGTTCGACGGCGAACTCGTCGACTGGGACGAGGCGAGCGTCCACGTCCTCACACACGCGCTCCACTACGGGACGAGCGTCTTCGAGGGGGTGCGCTGTTACGACACCGCAGACGGTCCCGCGCTCTTCCGGTGGGAGGAACACCTGGAGCGGTTCTTCGAGTCCGCGGCGGTCTACGACATGCCCATCGACTACGACCGGGCGGAACTCACCGCCGCCGTGAAACGGCTGATCTGCGAGCAGGACCTCGACTCGTGTTACGTCCGACCGGTCGCCTTCTACGGCTACGACCGGTTGGGGATCGACCCGACCGCGCCCACGAGAGTCCCGACGAGCGTCGCCATCGCCTGCTGGCCGTGGGGCGCGTACCTCGGTGACGACGCCATAGAGCGGGGCATCGACGTCGGCGTCTCCTCCTGGCGGAAGAACGCCTCCGACGCGGTCCCGGCGACCGCCAAGACCGGCGGCGCCTACGTCAACAACGTCCTCGCTGCCCAGGAGGCCGCACGGAACGGCTACGACGAGGCCCTCCTGCTCGACAGCGAGGGGACGGTCGCAGAGGGACCCGGCGAGAACCTCTGTCTGGTCCGGGACGGCGACCTCTACACGCCCGGACTCGCCGCCGACGTCCTCGACGGCGTCACCCGCCGGAGCGCGGTCCGGCTCGCACGCGACATGGGCTACACCGTCCACGACGACGCCACCGTCGCCCGGGGAGAGCTCTACACCGCCGACGAGCTCTTTTTCACCGGGACCGCCGCCGAGGTCACCCACATCAGGAGCGTCGACGGCGTGACCGTCGGCGACGGGGAGAAGGGGCCGGTGACGGATGCGGTCCAGACGCGCTTCTTCGAGGTGCTCGACGACCGGCCGTCCGAGTACGGGGCGTGGTTCACCGACGTCGACGCGCCGGAGACGGACGCGCCGACGGGGTCTGTCACCGCCGAGTGAGCCCCCACCGATCGGGCTGGAGTCTTTTTGTATCGGCCGGCGAAACGGGAGGTATGCCCGGTGAACTCCCGCGCCAGCAGTTCGTCCTCGACACGTCGCTATTTCTCACCGACGAGATACGGGCGGACGGCGACTCGCTGGAGGACGCCGTCCTCCGCCTGCTAGAGCGCATCGCCATCGCCCGACTCGAACTCAACGTCTCCTGTTACGTGCCCCCGACGGTCCACGACGAACTGACGACGATCCTCCGGGACCGGGGCGTCGCCGAGGAGGTGTTCGAACGATTCGACACCTGGGTGATCCGCAAGAGCCCCGACCGCTACGGGGTGACGATCCCGGCCGCCATCGTCTCCGAGTTCATCGACGAGATGAGCGGGCGCGTCGACCGCGGGTTGCGCGTCGCCGAGGACGCCCTCCGCGAGGTCGAACAGCTGGACCCGGCGGACCTGGCGAGCGGCGACGAGTACGTCACAGAGGCCGACGAGATCCTCTCGGACATGCGCGACGAGTACCGCGAGGCGCTCCGGCGGGGGGTGCTCGACTCCCGGGAGGACTTCGACCTGCTCGTGCTCGCCCGCGAGCTCGACGCCGGCGTCGTCACCGAGGACCGGGGGATCGTCTCCTGGGCCGACGAGTTCGGCCTCCGATACGTCCGCGGTGGCCAGTTCCCCACCCTGCTGGCGGAGTACCTGCGCGCGACCGGCGTCGATGACGCCGACGCGGAGTGACTGTCACCCGACCAGTCCCTTCGCCGCGACCCGCAGACATACACCGCTGACTCGCGTAGTCCCGCGTATGCCGACCGAGAACGAATCCGGGGAGCCTGTCCGCGTCTGGCTGGTCGAGCGCACCTACTCCGACGACGAACAGAACATCATCATCCTCGTCTACGCGACACCGGACGGCGAACGCTACTTCCGGAAAGAGCGGGCGCTCACCTCCTTCACCGACGTCCGAGACACGACGGCGGCCGTCGACGTCGACCCCGGGAATCTGGGGACCGTCGAACCGGAGAAACGCGACCAGTACGCCGCCGAGGCGAGTCGTATCGCCGAGCACCACGACCCGGACGACGTGGTCTGACCGCGACGGTCGCCGCGACTGCAGGTGGCTTGCGTTTCGCGCACGCGCGCCGGAGAAGGGACGTTTTTTAACGGATGGGGGCGTAGCCGCCGGCAACATGTTCAACGCCATCGTGAGCGCGGACACGCTCCGGACGACGCTGGATTCCGTGAGCGTGCTGGTGGACGAGTGCAAGATCCACCTCGAAGAGGAGGGGATCACAATTCAGGCCGTCGACCCGGCCAACGTCGGCATGGTCGACCTCTCGCTGTCGGCGTCGGCCTTCGAGTCCTACGAGGCCGACGGCGGCGTCATCGGCGTCAACCTCTCCCGACTCGAGGACATCGCGGGCATGGCCGAGGCCGGCCAGCTCGTCCACCTCGAACTCGACGAGGAGACGCGCAAACTCCACATCGCCATCGACGGCCTGGAGTACACGCTCGCGCTCATCGACCCCGACTCCATCCGCCAGGAACCCGACCTCCCCGACCTGGACCTCCCCGCCGAGATCGTCATCGAGGGCCGGGACATCAACCGCGCCGTCAAGGCCGCGGACATGGTCTCCGACCACATCGCGCTGGGCGTCGACGCCGACGCCGAGCAGTTCTACGTCGACGCCGAGGGCGACACCGACGACGTCCACCTCGAACTCGGCCGCGAGGACCTCATCGACCTGCAGGCCGGCGACGCCCACTCGCTGTTCTCGCTCGACTACCTCCAGGACATGAACAAGGCCATCCCCTCGGACGCGGAGGTCCGCATGGAACTCGGCGAGGAGTTCCCGATCAAGATGCACTTCGACATCGCCGAAGGCGAGGGCTCGGTCACCTACCTCCTCGCCCCGCGCATCCAGTCCGACTGACCGCACTCGTCCGCTCGCCGCGCCGTTGTCGTTTCGACTCTCGTTCTCGCACTCGCCAGCCACGGCTCACCTGCTCTCCCGCGTCGTCGGTCGCTCCCGACAACGGTAAACCGGACGGGAGGTAAAGACGGGGCAATGACCGACCGCGTCGTGGGCGAAGACCTCGACGACGCCGCCGACCAGTTGCCGATGCCCCCCTCCCGCGCGGAGGGCGAGGGCGAGGTGACGGTCGTCGGGACCGCGCACGTCTCCCACGAGAGCGTCGCCCGGGTCGAGGAGACCATCACCGACGAGCGCCCGGACGTCGTCGCGGTCGAACTCGACGAGGGTCGCTACCGCCAGATGCAGGGCGAAACCCCCGACGACCTGGAACCCAGCGACCTGCTCGGCGGGAACACCGTCTTCCAGTTTCTCGCCTACTGGATGCTCTCGTACGTCCAGACCCGCCTCGGGGACCGGTTCGACATCGACCCCGGCGCGGACATGCTGGCCGCCGTCGACACTGCGAAGGAACTCGGACTGGGCGTCGCGCTGGTCGACCGAGACATCCAGACCACCATCCAGCGATTCTGGACCCGACTCACCCTCCTCGAGAAACTCACACTCGTCTCGCAACTCACCCTCGCGGTCGGCCCGCCCTCGATCGTCGGCCTGACCGTCGGCGGGAGCTTCGGTCTCTTCCTGGGCTTTGCGGCCGCGAGCGTCGCCGCCGGGTCGCTGGGAATCGCCAGCGCCGATTTCGTCGCGGCGCTGGGGCCACAGACCGTGGGGGCCATCGGTGGACTCGTCGGGGGGAGCGTCTTCGGACTCGTCTGCTGGGCGGCCTTCGCCCCCACGTTCGCGCGAGTCCTCGACGGGCTTCCGGTGCCCAACACGACCCCCGTCCGGGCGGGCCTCGGACTCGCCGTCGGGGCCGCCGTCGGCCTCGGACTCGCGCTCTCGGGCGGGATCGCCGTCGGGCCGCTCTCGCTGTCGGCCGAGCGGTTCGTCTCGCTGGGCGGGTTCGCGCTGCAGTCGGGGAGCGGCATGGCCGCCGGCGCGTTCGCACTCGGGGCCGTGGGCGCCGTCGCCGGCCTCGCGGTCGAACGCTCTATCCCCGAGGCCGACGAGGAACTCGACGAGTTCGACATCGAGGCGATGACCGACGCCGACGTCGTGACGGCGATGATGGAGGAGTTCCGCCGGTTCTCGCCCGGTGGGGCAGAGGCACTCATCGACGAGCGCGACGCCTTCATCGCGCACAAACTCGTCGCTCTGCGCCAGTCGGGCTACCGCGTCGTCGCCGTCGTCGGCGCCGGCCACCGCGAGGGGATCGAAGCGTACCTCGAGAATCCGGAGACGCTCCCGCCGATGGAGTCGCTCGTCGGCACCGCCGAGCGCAGCGGCGTCGGCAAAGTGCTGTACAAGGCCGTCGGCTACGCCATCACGCTGGGATTCGTCGTCTTCTTCGTCCTGCTCGCGCTGGGCGGGGCCCAGCAGGCCTACCTCGTCGAACTGTTCGCGGCGTGGTTCGTCGTCAACGCCGTCCTCGCGGGTGGTCTGTCGCGACTCGGCGGCGCCCGCTGGCCGAGCGCGCTCGTCGGCGGGAGCGTCGCCTGGCTGACGAGCGTCAATCCGCTGCTCGCGCCGGGCTGGTTCGCCGGCTACGTCGAGTTGAAGTATCGCGCGGTCAGCGTCGCCGACATCGACCGGCTCAACACGATCCTCGGCGACGAGGAGGCACCGATCGCCGACATCCTCACCCGGCTACGTGAGGTCCCACTCTTCCGGCTCATCCTCGTCGTCGCGCTCACGAACATCGGGAGTATGCTCGCCAGCCTCGTCGTCTTCCCGGCCATCCTCCCCTGGCTATCGGCGGACATCGGCGGTGTCGGCGCCATCGGCGGGTTGCTCGTCGACGGCGCACAGAACGGCGCACAGATCGTCTGGGGGGCGCTCACGTGAGCCGACGCGGTGGCGGTCGCGGCGGGAGTAGCGGCTACGGGAGCGGTCGCGGTGGTGGCCGAAGCGGGGGCGACCCAAGGATCTCGTTCAGCGGCCGTGAGATCCGCGATCTCGTCGTTGCGTGGCTGGCGCTGGGGGTCGCGTTCGCGATCTTCCTCAACAGGGGATTGCTGGACGCGACCCTGGCGGGAGTGGGCGCTCCGGGAGAACTACTCGCCGCGCTCGTCATCGCGCTACTGACGGCGGGGCTGGGATTTCTCCTCCACGAACTCGCACACAAGGTCGTCGCCGTCCGGTTCGGACAGGTCGCGGGATTCCAGGCCGACTACGGGATGCTCTTTCTGACGGTCGTGAGTGCACTGGCCGGGTTCCTCTTCGCCGCGCCGGGCGCCGTCGTCCACCGCGGGCGGATCACCGAACGCGAGAACGGCCTCATCGCGCTGGCCGGTCCCGTGACGAATCTCGGTCTCGCCGCGCTGTTTCTGGCACCCGCCTTCGTCGGCCCCGACCTCGTCAGGGATATCGGTTCCCAGGGCGTGTTCATCAACCTCCTGCTCGCGGGGTTCAACATGATCCCCTTCGGCCCGCTCGACGGCCGGAAGGTGATCTCGTGGAGTCTCCCCGTCTACCTCGCCGTCGCCGTGCCGAGTATCGGGCTGGTGGTAGCGATATTCTTCCTCTAGTGTCGCAAAAGCGGCGACCCGGACCGCCGACCGAAGGGCTATGTCGCCGGCCGACCCGACGACGAGTATGACCGACGCCGAGTTCCGCCCGATCCCGCCCGACCGCCTCGACGAGTACGAGCGGATCACCGAGTACGCGTTCCGCCCAGAGGGGGGGATCCCCGGCGAGGCAGACCCGGATGAAGACGAGACGGACGAGACCGAAGAGGAGTCCGACGACGCGCTCGGCGAACGGTTCGGGGTCTTCGACGGCCCGGAAGACGAACTCCGTAGCGTCTGCAAGCACTACGACTTCACCGCCCGGTTGCGCGGGGAGTGGGTGCCGATGGCCGGCCTCGCGGCCGTCGCCACCCCGCCGGAACACCGACGAGAGGGGTACGTCCGCCGGCTGATAGCGGGGAGTCTCGACCGCTGGCGCGGCGAGTCTCCGATCGCGGCGCTGTGGCCTTTCTCCCGGCCGTACTACCGGCAGTTCGGCTGGGCGACGGCGACGACGTTCGCGGAGGTCACGCTCCCGACCGATCGGCTGGGATTCGCCCGCGAGCGACTGGCGACACGGGACGACCCCGAGGCGTGGACAGTACGGCGAGTCACCGCCGACGACTGGGACGAACTACGGGAGGCACACGCCGCTCACGCCGCCGAGCGCGGGTTGACGATCCGTCGCGACGCGGAGTGGATGGGCATGCGGCGGTTCCAGACCATCGGTGACACGACCGCCCACGCGTACGCCTGCGAACGAGCCGGGGAGGTCCGCGGGTACGTCGCCTTCACGTTCGAGAAGACGGGCGTCGGCCTCGACGAGCGACGACTGACGGTGACGGACACGGCCTACGCCGACCACGAGGCACACCTGCGACTCCTCGCGCTGGTCGCCGACCACGACTCCCAGGCCGCAGAGACCGTCTACTACGCCGGCGATACCTCGCTGCTTGACCTCCTCGTCGACCCGAGCGACGCCGACTGCGAAATCCACGCCGGCCCGATGGTCAGGGTCGTCGACGTCGCCCGCGCACTCGAAGCGGTCCCCTACCCCGACGACGCGAGTGCGGACCTGACACTCGCCGTCACCGACGAGACCGCCGCGTGGAACGACAGGACGTTCCGACTTCCGGTCGACAACGGGACGGCCAGCTGTACGCCCGTGGACACCCCCGCCGACGTGGCCGACCTGACCGTGGGGGTCGGGACGCTCTCGCAACTCGTCGCGGGGTATCACTCGGTCGACGAGGCGCGTCGGCTCGGAGACCTGACTGTCCACGAGGACGGGGCCGCGGACCGACTGGCGGCGCTGTTCCCGCCACAGCCAGTGTTCCTGCGGACCTTCTTCTGAGGCCACCCTCCGGTCGTCCGACCGGCACTCACACGGCGTCGACGAGCGCCTCGCGGTGACGGTCGAGTTTCTCGAGGGCCGCGGCGACGGCCTCGACCGACTCGCGTTCGAGGAGGACGTCCTTCGAGAGGGCGATCACCTCCGAGTCGTAGATGCGCTCGGCCTCGGGACAGGACACCGACGCGTAGTCCATCTCCCGACCGTGGAGCAGTGTGGGGTCGATGTCGGCGAAGGCGGCGTGCTGGTAGAGCGGGTCGTTGTGGGCGGTCGAACACGCGATCCCCTCGGCCCGGAGCGCGTCGACGAAGTCGTCGCGGTCGACGTCCCAGGCGTCTACGTCGTAGCGAACGAAGTGGAAGTAGTAGCCCCGGCGGGTGATCCGGTCGTCCGAGCGTAGCGTCGAGAGCCCCTCGACCGCGTCGATCCGGTCGGCCAGCCACGCGCCGTTGCGTTCCCGCCGGTCGGTCTGTTCGTCGAGCCGGGCGAGCTGAGGGAGCAAGAGCGCACCCAGGAACTCCGAGAGGCGGTAGTTCCCCGCGGGGACGTGGTGTTCGTACTTGCCACCGTCGGGGGTGCGACCGAGGTTGGCATAGGCGTAGAGCCGCGCGGCGAGGTCCGGGTCGTCGCCGTCGTAGGTGACGACGCCGCCCTCGCCACAGGTCAGTGGCTTGCCCTGCTGGAGGCTGAAACAGCCGACGTCGCCGATCGATCCGACGTGCTCGCCGCGCCACTCCGTCCCGTGAGCCTCCGCGGCGTCCTCTATCAGGGACAGGTCGTGCTCGTCGGCGATCTCGGTGAGTCGGTCCATGTCGGCGGGGTAGCCGCCGTAGTGGACGGCCTCGATGGCGACGGTGTGGTCGGTGATCGCCGCCTCGACGGCGTCGGGGTCGAGCTGGTAGGTGTCGGGGTCGACGTCGACGAAGACGGGGACCCCGCCCGTGAGGACGACCGCCGACGCGCTCGCGACGAACGTCACCGACGGGACGATGACCTCGTCGCCGGGTTCGAGGCCGATGGCGCGGAAGGCGAGTTCGAGCGCCTGGGTCCCGTTCGGGACGGCCGTCGCGTGGTCGGTGCCCACGAACTCGGCGAACGCCCGCTCGAAGCGCTCGACGTGTGACTCCACGTCTTCGTCCTCGAAGAGATACGCCGCGCTGCACCACGTGGCGCTCTCCAGGACGTCGAGGACGGCCTCGCGCTCGGCGTCGTCGAACACCGGCCACTCGCTCTCGACGCCGTCCGGTGCCACGGGGTCACCGCCGGCGACCGCCAGGTCTGTCATGCCACGTCTACTGGACGGCCACCGAGTTAGGCGTTCGCGTCGGCGAACCCGGGTGCGTCGACTGGACGGACCGTCACCGCGGCGCGTCGAGCGCGCTACCGGGCGCGTCGAGACTGCCGGTGGACGCAGTTTTATGCTCGCGGTGGCGCGATGAGAGCCATGGAGATCACGGACGTCGTCGTCCACACCGTCTCGATCGACGAGGTCGAGGGGTCGAAGGCCGACGGCACGCAGGACGCGGCGGTCATCGAGGTCGAGACCGACGAGGGTATCACGGGCGTCGGCGAAGCCGACGCCTCGCCGGCGGTGGTCGACGCCATCGTCAACGCCCCCGAGTCCCACGACAAGAGTTCGGGCCTGAAGCCCGTGCTGCTGGGCCGGGACCCGTTCGACACCGAGGCCATCTGGAACGACCTCTTCGACCGGACGTACTTCTACGGCCGGAAGGGCGCGGCCATCACCGCGATCAGCGGCGTCGACATGGCGCTGTGGGACATTTTGGGGAAGGCCACGGGCCGCCCCGTCTACGAGTTGCTCGGCGGGAAACACCGCGACTCTGTTCGAGCCTACGCCAGCACGCTCTTTCCGGCCGACCCCACCGACACCGACCACATGCGCCGGGAAGCCGAACGCGCTCTCGCCGAGGACTTCACCGCCATCAAGTTCGGCTGGGGCGGGTTCGGCGAGGACCGCGCCCGCGACCACGACCTGCTCGCGGCCGCCCGCGACGTGCTCGGCGAGGAGTTCGACCTCATGGTCGACGCGGGCATGGTGTGGGGCCGCGACGTCGGTGGGGCCGTCAAGCACGTCAACGAACTCGACCGCGAGCACGACCTCTTCTGGCTCGAGGAACCGGTCTACGCCGACAACCTCGGGGGGTATCGCAAACTCTCGGAGGCCTGCGAGACGCGTATCGTCGGCGGCGAGGAGGAGTACACCTCCTACGGCTTCCGCGAATTCGTCGAACGTGGCAAGCCGGACGGGGTTCAGCCGGACGTCGCCCGCTCGGGCGGGATCACTCACATGCAGAAGATCGCGACCATCGCCGAGACGGCCGGGATCCCGCTCTATCCCCACGGCTACAGCACGGAGATCCTCGTCGCGGCGAACCTGCATCTGATCGCCGCGACCGCCAACATGCCCCTGCTGGAGTACTCCATCGAGGAGTCGCCGCTGCGCTGGGAACTACTCGAGGAGTCGTTCCCCGTCGTGGACGGCCACGTCGAGATTCCCGACGACCCCGGACTCGGTATCACCCTCGACCGCGACGCCCTCGAACGGTATCGGTCGGACCCGCTGGGAGACGGATGAGCGACGAGGGAGCGACCGCCGCCGGGCCTGTGGACCTCGGAGCCGGCAGCGCCACGGCCGAGTTCGCGCTCCCCGCGGGCATCCAGCTCGCGGGCTACGGCGTCGATGACCGCGCCACGACGGGCGTTCACGACCCGTTGCGGGCGAAAGCGGTCGTGTTCGAGACCGGCGCGAGCGAGGGCGGAACCCGTGCGACCGGTGAGGACGCGCCGGCGGAGACGACCGTCGCAGTCGTCTCGGTGGACCTGCTCGACGTCTCCCGTCAGTTCACCGCGCGCGTCGAGAAGCTGCTCGCCGAGGCCGACGTCTCGGTCGACGCGCTCGTGCTCGCGGCGACGCACACACACGCGGGACCGTACGTGCCCGCAGACGCCATGGAGATGAATCCATTCCACCGGATGGAGAGCGACGCCGACGCGGTCTCGTCCTTCGAGCGGACGGTCGCCGAGACGGTCGAAGCCGCGTGGGCGGCCCGCGAACCGGCGACGCTCCGGGTCGGGCGAGCCGAGAACGACGTGACGCCCGAGAACCGCCGCGCTATCGGCGGTATCCACGGGACCATCGAGGTCCCCCGGGGGCGTATCGACCCGGAACTGGTCGTCATCGACGTCGTGACAGCGTCGGGCGCAGAGGCGGTCCTCGTCCACTACGCCTGTCACCCGGTGTGTTCGACGAGTGCGGTGACGCAGGCCTCGGCGGACTGGCCGGGGGTGACCTGTGACCTCGTGGCCGAGCGCGAGGACGCCACGGTGCTGTTTCTGAACGGTGCGGCGGGCGATATCAACCCCCGCGACCGGGAAGACAGTCCCCGGAGCGGCGAGGCCGTCTTCGAGTACGCCCGCGAGGTCGGGACCGAAGTCGCCGACACGGTCACGGACGCACTCGCGGACGCCCGGGACGGTCCGGCAGCGCCCGGGACCGACGGACGGGAGGCCGGGATCCGCGTCGCCTCCCGCGAGTTGGACCTGCCGCTGAAGGACGTGCCGTCGGTCGAACGGCTGGAAACGCGTCGAACCGAAGTCGAGGCCAACGTCGACCGACTGGCGGCGAACGGCGAGGAGACGGCCGCCCGGGAGCGCCGACTCCGCCGGGACTACGTCGACGAGTTGCTGGGGATCGCCCGCTGGGACGGGGACAGCCTGTCTGCGACGCTCCGGTACGTCGAAATCGGCGACGTGGGGTTGCTGGGCGTCCCGGGCGAGGTGTTCGTCGAACACGGCCTCGACTGGAAGGCCGCCGCTGCAGAGGCTGATGTGGATGGCCGGACGCTCCTACCGGTTGGATACGCGAACGGCTACGTCGGCTACCTGCCCACCACGAAGGAGTTCGAGAACGGCGACTACGAGATCCGGACGACGAAGGTCTCGCCCGAAGCGGTCCTGGCCGTCCGCGAGGCCGCCTTCGAACTGATCGCGGCGGACGGGTAGGGGAGCCAGGCCACTGCACGGGACCCCGCCACGCGCCGTTCCACCCGAAACGGTGGCCTTTTGCTCGCGCCCGGCGCGACTCCAGGTATGACCGACGGGGACTCGACCGACGAGGAGGAGGAGGGACTGACCTACGCCGAGGCGGGCGTGGACATCGCCGGCCAGGAGGCCGCCACGGCCGCCCTGGTCGGCGCCGCCGGCGAGTTCGAGGGCGACTTCGCGGGCCTGCTCGACATCGGCGACCGGTATCTGGCGCTGGCCGCCGACGGCGTCGGGACCAAGTTGCTCGTCGCCGAGGCCATCGACGACTACTCCACCATCGGCATCGACTGCATCGCGATGAACGCAAACGACCTCGTCGCCGCCGGGGTCGAACCGGTCGCGTTCGTCGATTACCTCGCCGTCGAAGAGCCCGACGACGCCACCGCCGAGCAGATCGGCGAGGGACTCCGCGCCGGCGCAGAGCGGGCCGGCGTCGCCCTGATCGGCGGCGAGACGGCCGTGATGCCCGACGTCATCAGAGGACTGGACATCGCCGGTACGTGTGCCGGCCTCGCGCCCAAGGACGGCCCGTTCCCCGGCGCGGCCGAGATCGGTGACGTGCTCGTGGGGTGGCCCTCCTCGGGCATCCACTCGAACGGCCTGACGCTCGCCCGCGAGGCCGTCACGCGCGACCACGAGTACACCGACCCGTTCCCGCCGAACCCGGACAGGACGATCGCTGAGGAACTGCTCGAACCGACGCGCATCTACGCCGACGTGCTCCCCGCACTCCGGGCACACGACGCCCACGCCGCCGCCCACGTGACGGGCGGCGGGTGGACGAACCTCGCGCGCATGGGCGACCACCACTACGAGGTCACCGACCCCTTCGACGCCCACCCCGTCTTCGGGTTCGTCCAGAGGGAAGGCGACGTCTCCGACGAGGAGATGCACCGCACGTTCAACATGGGGACCGGGTTCGTGGCCACACTCCCCGAGGACGACGCCGAATCCGTGGTCGCCGACAGCGAGGACGCACGCGTGATCGGACACGTCGAGGAGGGCGACGGCACTGTCGCGATCCGCGGGCTGGAACTCTGAGTCCGGCGGTAGGGATAGGGTGTGCGAGTGACAGTTGGTTCAGACCGATTTCGGGTGGAAGAACGTGACCCGGGAGACCGTACTGCGATCGATGTAGTGCGCTGAAAGCCCTCGA